>Ga0070734_10001528_pt1 | contig 33069 bp, 29 predicted proteins | sample Coa_R1_8_FD_66444 | JGI IMG/M metagenome (GOLD analysis project Ga0070734, IMG submission 66444) | Surface soil microbial communities from Centralia Pennsylvania, which are recovering from an underground coalmine fire - Coalmine... | ecosystem: Environmental > Terrestrial > Soil > Unclassified ...
CAACGTGAGCCTGAAGGTGGAACTGATCACGCCGATCGCCATGGACAAGGGCCTGCGGTTTGCGATCCGCGAAGGCGGCCGCACCGTCGGCGCCGGCACGGTGACGGAGATTATTAAATAGGAGCCGAAAATGCCTCGCGAGATTATTACGTTTCAATGCACCGAATGCAAAAACCGGAATTATTCGTCGACTAAGAACAAGAAAACCACCACCGAGCGCATCGAGCTGAAGAAGTTCTGCAACCACTGCCGCAAGCATCAGGTGCATCGGGAAATTAAGTAGAATAAAAAATACCCCCAAATAGCGTCCGGGGGATGTAGGGGCGTAGGTTTAACGGCAGACCAGCGGTCTCCAAAACCGCGAGTGGGGGTTCGAATCCCTCCGCCCCTGCCAGTATCCCCGCTCAGTGGGTATCAGCAGGAACAGGTTCATGGCTGAAGAAAAGAAAAACTGGATCGAGTCCACCAGGGATTATTGGGGCGAGATCCGCAACGAAATGCGCAAGGTCAGCTGGCCGAGCCGCAGACAGGTCGAAGGCACCACCTTGGTGGTGATCTTCTCGGTTTTTGCCTTTGCCGGCTATTTCTTTGTTGTGGATTCGGCGCTCACGCGGGTCATCAAAGGCGTGCTGACTTATTTCGGCAAGTAGGTTTTATGGACGACGATCAAAATATCCACGTAGATACGGGAAACCCGCAGGACGAATCCGCCGAGGCGGCACAGCACGCCACCGAACCGGGCTCCGAGGAATCTTCGACCGCGGAGGGTCCTGCTGCCCCGGCGCAGCCGGTCTACGATGAATCGTCTCTTAAGAAGTGGTTCATCATCCACACCTACTCCGGGTTCGAGCAGAAGGTCAAAGAATCGCTGCAATCGCGCGCGCAGGCCTTCGGTTTCGCGGACAAGATCGGCAATATTCTGATTCCGACCGAAGAAGTGGTCGAGATGCGCGGCGGTAAGAAAGTCACCAGCAAGCGCCTGGTCTATCCCGGCTACGTGCTGGTGGAAATGGAAATGAACGACGAACTCTGGCACGCGGTGAAGAACACGCCGCGGGTGACGGGGTTCGTGGGCGGCGGCAACGCCCCGGTGCCTTTGAGCGCCGATGAGGTGAATTCGATTTTGTACCGCCAGGCTTCGGCCGCCGAGCGTCCGCGTCCGAAGATGACGTTCGAAAAGAACGACTCGGTGCGTATCGTTGACGGGCCGTTCGCCAATTTCTCCGGGAAGGTGGACGAGGTCAATACCGAGCGCGGCACGCTGCGCGTCATGGTGACGATTTTCGGCCGCGCCACCCCCGTCGAGCTCGAGTTTCTGCAAGTCGAAAAAGTTTAAGGATTCCACATGGCAAAAAAGGTTACCGCTCAAGTGAAGTTGCAGATTCCGGCCGGCAAAGCCACGCCCGCCCCGCCCGTCGGCACGGCGCTGGGCCCGCAAGGCGTGAACATCATGGATTTCTGCAAAGCGTTCAACGCGAAGACATCCGGCAAGGACCAGGAAGGCCTGATCATCCCGGTGGTGATCACGATCTTTTCCGACCGTTCGTTCACGTTCATCACGAAGACGCCGCCGGTGCCGGTTTTGATCAAGCGCGCCGTCAACCTGGCGAAGGGCTCGGCCGAGCCGCATAAGACCAAAGTGGGCAAGATCACGAAGAAGCAAGTGGAAGAGATCGCGAAGATCAAGATGCCCGATCTGAACTGCTTCGAGCTGGAAAGCGCGATGCGTTCGGTGGAAGGCACGGCGCGCAGCATGGGCGTCGACGTGGTGCAATAGTTAGGAAGCCGCGACCGCAAGGGAGCGGTTGTAGTTTTTCTGCCGAATGTGCGGATGTGGCGGAATTGGCAGACGCGCTAGATTCAGGTTCTAGTTCTCGCAAGGGAGTGGAGGTTCAAGTCCTCTCATCCGCACCAACCTAAATCACCGATAGCAGGCAACATCAGCACGCCCAGGAATCCCGCGAACGCCCGATACTCTCGCCGACGCCCGCCAGCGCCTCCATGTAGGCCGTTCCAATCTATATACGGATCGATGCGCGGTCCTCGACCACGCCCTCCTAATGCACAGAACCGCTGCGCCTATAGTAAAAGAAGCATGGCGTACGACCTGGTCGTCCTTTTCGAGCATCCGGAATGGCAGAAGCCTTTGTGGGCGGCCCTCGACCGCCGCGGCATTCGCTATGCGGCGCTGGACCTCAAGCGCGCCGCCTTCAATCCCGATCAAGCGCCGCAAGCACCCCTCTACTTCAATCAGGCCAGCCCGAGCGCCTACGTGCGGGGGAACACGCGCGCGGTACCATTGGCGCTGGCGCTGATGCGAGCCCTGGAACAGGCCGGCGCGCGGGTCCTCAACGGTTCGCGTGCGTTTTCGCTGGAAATCAGCAAGTCCGCCCAAACGGCTCTGTTGCAGAGCCTCGGCATCCCCCATCCCCGCGCGCTCGCGTTTAACGACGTCGAAGCCGCCCTCGAACAATGGACTCCCGGCTGGCCTGCTCTGATGAAACCGGAGCAGGGTGGCAGCGGAGCTCGCATGTTCCTCCTCCAGTCCGCCGATGAGTTGCGGCGCCTGCTGCGCGATCAGCCGTCCTTGTGGCTGCCGGACCACCTGCTGCTCTTACAGGAATACTTTCCGGTCGATTCCGCTCGCGGCATCGTGCGCATGGAATTCCTGGGAGGCCGGCTCCTTTACGCGATGCGGGTGATCTCCCATGGCGCATTCAATCTCTGCCCGTCGGAGGTCTGCAACCCTCAGGACGGCGGCGCCGCGCACTGCGCCGTTCCAGCGGAAGCTTCCGCGCGGCCGGTGGAGTTCTATCCGTACCCGCAAGTGCCTGCTCCCGCGGTAAGCATGGGAGAGCAGATCATGCGCGCGGGTGGTCTCGACGTCGGCGGTATCGAATATCTGGAAGCATCCGACGGCCGTCTTGTCTTTTACGACGTCAATGCCAATTCGAACCTGCGCGCGCCTATCGGACAGGCTTTCGGATTTGATCCATTCGAGCGCGTGGTCGATTATCTGGCGGATCAGATCGCGGGCTCGCGCCCGGCGATGGCGCGCTAACCGAAGCCCGATGCAGACTTACGACTTCGCCGTGATCGGAGGCGGTGTCTTCGGGGCCTGGACCGCGTGGCACCTGCGCCGCGCCGGCGCCTCGGTGCTGCTGGCCGACGCCTGGGGTCCCGCGCATAGCCGTGCCAGTTCCGGAGGCGAGAGCCGCATCATTCGCATGGGCTACGGCGCTGACGAGATTTACACCCGGATGGCAATGCGGTCGCTGCCGCAATGGCAGGCGCTGTTCGACCGCGGCGGCGAACGCCTCCTCCACCGGACCGGCGTGCTCTGGGTGGCGCGCCGCGGTGATCCCTATAGCGAGGCCACGCGCCAGACCTTGGTCCGCGCCGGCGCTCCGTTCGAAATCGTGCAGTCATCGGAACTCGCGCGGCGCTATCCGCAAATGCGTATCGCGGAAGAGGTCTTCGGCATCTTCGAGCCGGAAAGCGGCGCCCTGCTGGCCCGGCGCGCCGTGGCCGCCGTCGTGCGCGAGGCCGTCTCCCAGGGCGTCGACTGGCGCCTGGCGCCGGCGACCCTGGCGCCGGCTCCCGCCGTCCGCTCCTCAACCGGCGATCCGATCCACGCCGGCGCATTCATCTTCGCCTGTGGCCCCTGGTTGCCGAAGCTCTTCCCCGTCCTCCTCGGAACCCGCATCCGCCCCACGCGGCAGGAGGTTTTCTTTTTTTCACCTCCCGCCGACGATCCGCGCTTTACGCCGACCCAGCTTCCGGTCTGGATCGATTTCACGGATTCACGCCGTCCCTACGGTTTCCCCGACCTGGAGGCACGGGGCGTCAAGCTGGCCTTCGACCGCCACGGCCCCGACTTCGATCCCGATACCGGCGACCGGCGCCTCGGCCGTGAGTCGCTGGCCGATGCTCGACGCTTCCTCGCCGAGCGATTTCCGGATCTGCGGGACGCACCCCTCAACGAATTTCGCGTGTGCCAGTACGAGAACACAGCCAGCGGTGATTTCCTGATCGACCGCCATCCCGAATGGCCGAACGTATGGCTCGTGGGCGGCGGTTCCGGCCACGGGTTCAAACACGGGCCGGCCGTGGGTGAGTACGTGACCGACCTGATTCTTCACGGCGGCGCTCCCGAGCCGCGCTTCGCCTTGGCGGCCGCGGGCCAATCGGGAATCCGAACCGTGCATTAATCCTCGGAGGCGCTCCGGCTCATCCTAATTTTCCGACCGTGCCACTCTCGGTATCCAGATCGTAATGGCATTGAGCGCACCGGCCCGCCTCGCGAAATGTATCCTGGTCCTCGAAGCCAATTGCCTTTCCGCACCGGGAGCACCTCCATCCTTCCGCTTGGGCGCGTGTCTCAAAGGATTCGCGTGTTTCCATGACGGGGAACCGCGCACCCCAAGGGCCACTCCCGAGTGGACAGGGCCTTACGGCCCGCTTACGAGATCGGCATCAAGGCTTCGCCTCGGATCGCCATCCGGATTCTGTCCCGCGCCCAAAGCGATTTCTTGATCACTTCGCAACAAAGCTCACCAGGGTCCGAGGGTCCCTGGTTGCCGAGGTATTGCCGTAGAGCCTCGACATCCGCCTCGTCCGGAGAGGCCATGTCGCTCAGTGCCGTTAATACCCGCAACGACACTTTCATGATTTGAAGGTGCTCCTTCACGGGCTTTTAAGTCTACGCGGCAGCAAAGGCGAATGCAAGGCGGCTTACGGAAGCGATCTCGTCCCCCGTAGCATTAACAAACCGGTCTGCTTTAGTACCAAACCAGCACCCTCATTAAACCTCACCGCACCCATTCGGGGGTTGTGCAACGCAGATTCGCCTGTATACTGCGTTAAGGAATGGCGATCACGGTCCAGATGGCGAATGTCTTGGGGAGACGCCAAGGCGTGCAACCCTCTTCAGCTCTCGCAGAAATTGTCCTGCTCACTGAGATACGGGCTACGCTGCCCGCGCACGATCCACTCCACCGCAAAATCGGCGCGCTCTTTGATGAGGAAGCGGATCCGGCTCACGATTGGGGCGAGGAGTACGATCAGGTGCTGGCCGAAGCCCGCCGCAGAATCGTCTGAATCCCGCGCGGCCCTGTGATAGACTGCGCCCATGCCACGCGCAGTCCTCTCAGGCGCCCTTTGCTTCACGTTCGCAGGCGCGCTGTTCGCAGCCGCGCCGCCGTCCGGCGAGGCGGTGTATCAGAAGCGATGTGCCGGCTGTCATGACCAGGTAAGCCCGCGCATTCCGCCGCGCACTGCCTTACAAAAAATGCCCGCCGAGCGCATCCTGCGCGCTCTCGATTTCGGCGCCATGATGACGGTGGCTTATCCCTTGCAGCGGGACGAGCGCCAGGCCGTGGCCGCGTATCTGGGAACCGCGGGGCCCGCCATCAGCTTTCCGCCTTCGGCCTTCTGTGCGGAACGCAAAATCAGGCTCTCCGATTCCCCCAAAGCCTCGTGGAATGGCTGGAGTCCCGGAACCGGCAACGCCCGTTATCAAGCGGCGGCCGCGGCCGGCCTCACCGTAGATCAGGTGCGGCGCCTCCAGCTCAAGTGGGCTTTCGGTTTCGATGGCGATGTCACCGCGTTCGCGCAGCCTACCGTTCTCGATGATCAGGTGTTTGTCGGCAGCGCCGGCGGCGTGATTCACGCGCTGCGCGCAGCTACCGGCTGCCTCGACTGGTTCTTCCAGGCCAACGGCCCGGTCCGCTCGTCGCTCCTGGTGGTTCCGTACGGCAGGCAGCACGCGCTGTTGTTCGGAGATCAGACCGGCTGGTTCTACGCGCTTCAGGCCGAGACCGGAGCGCTCCTTTGGAAGAAGCGCATCGAAGAGCACGACGCCGCCCGCCTCACCGGCGCGCCCGTCGCCTATAACGGGTCGGTCTTCGTGCCGATCGCTTCCTGGGAAGAGACGCGCTCGCTCGATCCCGATTACCCGTGCTGCACTTTCCGCGGCAGCATCGTCGCGCTGCGCATCCGCGACGGCAAACAGATCTGGAAATCGTACACGATCGCCGAAATTCCGAAAGCCACCGGCAAGACCACTCGCGGCACGCCCCAGTTCGGACCTTCCGGAGCCGGCGTCTGGTCCGCTCCCACGCTCGATACGAAGCGCCGACTGCTGTACGTCACCACCGGCGATAACTACTCCTCTCCCGCCACCGACACCAGCGATGCGCTCCTCGCGCTCGATCTTGTCAGTGGCCGCATCGTCTGGTCGAAGCAGGTCACCGCACAAGACGCCTACAACTCGTCGTGCGGGGGCGCCAGTCGCGACGGGTGCCCGAAAGAAGCCGGCCCGGATTACGATTTCGGATCTTCGGCGATCCTGGTCACCGCGCCCGACGGCCGCGACCTGCTGCTGGCTGGGCAGAAGTCCGGTATCGTTTACGCCTTTGATCCGGATCGCCAGGGCGCCATCGTCTGGCAGATTCGCGTCGGTAAGGGCAGCGCCAATGGCGGCGTGCAGTGGGGCATGGCCGCCGATGGCCAGAAAGTCTATGCTGCCGTTTCCGATGTCGGCCGTACTCGTCCGACCGACCCCCTGGATACGCGCCGCTCGATTCTCGATCCGCGAGCCGGCGGCGGTCTCACCGCCTTGCGCATCGCCGATGGATCGAAGGCTTGGTTTGCCGCGCCCGTGCCCTGCGCCGCCGGCGCGCCTTCGGGATGCAGCCCGGCGCAGCCGGCCGCCGTCACCGCCATCCCCGGCGTAATCTTCTCCGGCTCGCTCGACGGCCACTTGCGCGCCTTCAACGCCGAAGACGGCGCCGTCCTTTGGGACTTCGATAGCGTTCGCTCGTTCGACACCGTCAATGGCGTCAAAGCCAAAGGGGGCAGCCTCGACGGCCCCGGCGCCGTGGTGGTCAACGGCATGGTTTTTGTGAACTCCGGCTACTCCCGCTTCGGGGGCATTGTCGGAAACGTTCTCCTGGCGTTTGGGCCGTAAGGCCGGCGCAAATACCTAGTGCTGGATCGGGATCACCAGCGGGCCGGGCGGATTCGAATTCACGGAGGCCGGAGAAGAGACCCCGTTCACAGCGACCGTGAGGGCGTAATTGCCTTCCGGCATAGTGGCGAACTGCTGCGGCACGGTGAAGTTAATCTGGAATTCTCCGATCGCGACGAGACCGGCGGCATCGGCGGGAACCGTGATGCCTCCGAGAGTCACGGTGACGCCGCTGATCGGCTGAAAGTTCACGCGCACGCCTGCGGGCGAAGAGGAGAGGCCCGTGCCGAAGAGTTGAATGGAGTCGCCGGGCTTCGCCTTCCGGAACAGCGAGCCGATTGAGGGATCACCGGCAAATTTGCCATCGGAGAATACGGCAGCGGCGTAATTCGTGCCGTTCACGATAATCGGCCAGATGGCCGGCGCGCTCGCGGCGGTGCCGGCGTTGACGGAGCTGCTTGTGCCGGCGGTATTGGTTACCTGCACAGACGCGAGTCCGGTAATACCGGCGGGGACCTGGAAGTCGATTTGATTGGAGCTGATGTAGTAGACCGCGGCCGGCTTGCCGTTAACCGTCACCGAAGTGCCGCCGACGTTCGTGGGCAGCGCGTTGCCGAGACCGGTGAAATCGGAATCGGTCCAAAGGCGGGAGACGGTAGCGAGATTGGCGCCTTTCAACTGCGCCCAGGAGCCGGGCACGAGACCGCCGGGCGCATAGGTCGCTCCGTTGGCTACGGTGCCGGCGGTGAGCACAGGCGGCGCGGCAGGGGCAGCAGCGATGGTGAAGGTGCGCGACATGAATTGGCGCGCACCGGTGTCGCATCCGTTGAGAAAAAATATTTGGCCGGTCAGTTTGGTGTGACCCGCGGCGGCGCCGGGGGAGACCGAAGACGGATACCAGCCGTCGAACTGGCCGCCGTCAGTTTGGCCGGGGCACGGAGAAGCAAGGGGGAATTGCGAATTCTGAATCACTTGCGGTTCGGTCCAATCCTGGTAATCGAGACTGGTGGCTGTGGAGTAATACCAGGCGCCGATGCGGCTGCCTGTAGGACCGTTGACGCACACGAAGATCATCAGGTACAGCCCGAGGTCGTCGTTATAACTGATCTCGGAGTGGGCCTGCCCTCCATTGCCGCAGCCCGCGCCGGGCAGAGGGCTGGCATCCAAGCCGCCGATGCCGGGCTGGTCGAAGGAGCCGTTGTACCACTTCAGAAACGTTACGGGGTCGGCGCCGAGCCTGGCGCGCGCGACGCGAACCAGACCATCGGTGCTTCCGGCCGGGCCGGGACGATACAGGTACGTGACATAGACGTAATAGTTGCCGTCGGCGCTTTTGTCGACAAACGCGCTGGGGATGGCGTTGCCCATGGCAGGATGAGCCGCGGCCGGCTGCGGATCGGAGCTTTGCAGGACGGGATGCCGGGCAGGCCCGCCGAGAACGCCATTGATCGGCGCGGGCCAGGTCTTGCCGTTATCGGAAGAGCGGGCGAATCCGACGGTGGCGTAGAAGGGCTGCTGATTGACACCGCCCGGGCAATGGTTTTCGGCTTCGTAGAGCATGATCAGGTTTCCGGGCGGCAGAGTCGGGTCCTGAACCACGGAACCGGGCGCCGCGTAGTTGCCGTCGAATTCGGTCTGGTAAGTGGGATTGCATTGATCGATGGCTGTCGGCGGAGTCATCACCTGGCGGTTGTAACCCGCGGCGGTGGCGAACGAGAAGGTTTTCAGGTCCGTGGTTTCGAGCACGACGGCGCCGCCCGTGCCGCCGGAAATTTTGCTGGCGGCAAACACCAGGTACGAGTTGGAGCCGGTGGGAATGAACGTGGTGTGCTCGTCGGGCAGATCGACCAGGTGGTTGACATCGGTCGGGGAGTTCGGATAAGTCAGGGTCTGATCGGGTCCGACGGAGAATGACGTGATCTGCAGGCGATTGGGAGGCTGCGCCAGCAGAGCCGTGGCGGCGAGTGCGAGAGCGGCGGGAAGAGGACTCCTGCTTAGAGTAGGCATCATTAGTGTTGAGTTGGAATGACGATGGAGGCCGGTGAAGAGACCCCGTTGACGGTAATCGTGAGTGGATAATTCGCTTCCGGCATACCGGCAAATTGTGGCGGCACGGTGAAGTTGATCTGGAATTCGCCGGGATACAGCAACACCACGCCGTCGGCCGGAATTGTGATGGCGCCCATGGTGACGTTAACACCGCTGACAGGCTGGATATTGATGCGTACTCCCGCGGGCGTCGGGACCAGGCCCGTCGCGTAGAGTTGAACGACGTCGCCCGCCTTGGCCTTGCGGTACAAAGAACCCGCGGCGGGATCGCCGACGAATTTGCCATCGGGGAAATAGGCGCAGGGATAGCTGGCGCCGTTGGCGGCGCACGGGAAAATACCGGGCGCATTGTTCGCGGCCGCGGCGGTGAGCACGTTACTGCCTGCGCCGTTGTTGAACACTTGCACCGAGGCAGTTCCGGAGATTCCGGCCGGCACCTGGAAATCTACCTGAGTCGGTATGATGGCGTAGACGGCAGCGGGGATTCCGTTCACTTTCACTTCGGTTCCGTAGAGATCGGTGGGAAGGTTGTTGCCCAAACCGGCGAGGTCCGCGTCGGTCCAACCGATGTGCGTTACGTTGGCGAGTGCCGTGCCTTTCACCTGCGCCCACGAACCCGGGACCAGGCCACCGGCAAGATAGGTCGCGCCGTTGGCGACCGAGCCGGCAGCCAGCGCGGGAGGCGGTACGAGCTCGGCATGCGCCTGCTGAATGGCGGCGGGAAAACTAATGGCGTCGGGGGGCAGCACCTCAATATACTCCGCGTGCAGGCTGTTCGCTTTACCCAAGGGGTAGATACCCACTTCGAGCAGCGACAGATACATGGCGGAGGTACACGGCCCGGGTTTTGCGGAACCGCCAGAACAGGCGGCCTGTTGAAAATTGTTGTAATCGTTGGTCTGGAATCCAATCGCAGTCCCCCAGGTTTGCGCGGCGTATGTAACGTAAGGCTGCGCGGGCTGGCTCAGATCGAGATTCTGGTACGAGACGGAAAGGCGCCCGAAGAACTTCTGGCTGGCCAGCGCCAGTAAGGCCGCATTTTGATCACGCACTGCGGCTGTATTGAAACAGGGCGCCGGAGAGTAGTTGGGATCCGACGGGCTCGTGGGCCAGGGTGGCTGGTATGCACAGCCGGCATCGTCGATTGCGGGGAACGGATATTCGAGATTGGAATCGCCGGAAGCAGTGGGAATGATCTCGACCCCGAATAGCTTGTCGGGAAAGTTTTTCAAAAATGAATTGGTGAGCTGGTCCCACGCGGTGAGCAGGGTGGCCGCGCGGAAGGAAGGAGCGGCGTTCAACCAGGTTCTGACGGAGTTGGTCACGCAAGGCGTGGAGAGAATTTCGGCGGGCAAGCGGAGCTCGGAGGTGGTCCGATTGATGCCGGTAAGGCGCAACGAGGTGATCGCGGAGTAAGTGCCGGCGGTTTTGAGGTGGACGGAAAGGGCGGTCAACAGCGCGTCCCATTGGCTGAGGAACGCCGGGTCCCAGGGCGCGGCGATCGTTTCAGACGTGCAGGTGGACTGGCCGACACCCTCGCGCGGAGAGACGGAAAACGTGAGCGGCGTCGCGCCGGCATACGGTTTGGCATAGCCGGCGCCGCAAGCCGGGGCCTGGAACAACCAGCAAGGCGTATCCTGACCGGCGCGGATGGCCAACGCGATTTTCTTGTTGGACTGCATCGCGGCGGCGACCCATTGATCGAGCGTTGACCATTGATATTGGGCTTCAGACGGCTCGAGAGAGGTCCACCCGAGTAACAGGGTCAAGCCGTCGACGCCCGGAACCGTGAGCGCCTGGTTCACAAGCGAGGCGTCCTGCGCGAGGTGCTCGGTGTAGACGTAGATGCCACGCGGATCGGCGGCGGTCTGCGCGTGAAGCGCGGCTGTCGTTAGCAGGATTCCGAACAATACCGGCTGAAGCGATTGCGGCATTGCGGGTCCTCAGTGTTGAGTCGGAACCACGATGGGGGCCGGCGGGTTCGAGTTGATCGTAGCGGGCGACGAGGCGCCATTTACGGAGATGGTAAGAGGATAATTGGTTTCGGCCAGGGTGGCAAACTGCGCCGGCACAGTGAAATTGATCTGAAATTCGCCGGGGTAGAGCAAGACGGCGGCGTCCGCGGGCACTGTGATATTGCCGAGCGTCACATTCACTCCATTCACGGATGTGACGTTGATGCGCACGCCGGCCGGCGTGGGCACAAGACCGGTGGCATAGAGCTGAATGATATCGCCGGCCTTGGCCTTGCGGTACAAAGAACCCGCGGCGGGATCGCCGACGAATTTGCCATCGGGGAAATAGGCGCAGGGATAATTGGTGCCGTTCGCCACGCAGGGAAAAATGCCGGGCGAATTATTTGCGGCCGCGGCGGTGACCACGTTGCTACCGGCTCCGTTGTTGAAGACCTGGACTGACGCGGTTCCCGCGATGCCGGCCGGCACCTGGAAGTCGACCTGAGTGGGAACGATGGCATACACCGCCGCCGGGACACCGTTCACTTTCACTTCAGTCCCATTGAGATTCGTGGGCAAGGCGTTTCCCAAGCCGGTTAAATCGGCATCCGTCCAACCGATGTGGGTCGTGTTGGCCAGGTTCGTGCCTTTGAGCTGCGCCCAGGATCCGGGGACCAACCCGCCTGAGAGGTAGGTCGCGCCGTTGGCTACCGAGCCCGGTGTGATGGCGGGTGCGGGAGCACCTGTGGTGATGGTGAAGGCGCGCGCTGAAAACTGGCGGCCCGGAGAAGGCGTACCGACGCCTTGGCAGCCCCACAAGTAGAAGACATACCCGGTGAGGGAAAGATGGCCTGGATTCTTGGCCAGCGACATGAACGTCGGGTAATAGCCCTTGTAATCGGGGCAGCCGCCGGTGTTGTCGAACGTGCTCCAGGAACCGGCGATCTCGTTCGGGCTCGACCATTGCGTCTGATCGGAAAGATTGTAGCTGGTGGAGTAGAACCACGCCGCGCCTTGGCCCGTGCTGCTGCCGGGACCGAGCGCCGGATCGCCCGGGGATACGCAGAGGAAGAGGAGCAGGTATTGCTTCGTGTCATCTACGTAGCTAATCGAGCTGCCATATTGATTCTGCGCGGGAGCCTCGCAATTCTGGAACGCGCCTGCCGGCAAGACGCTCGTTTCGGCTCCGCCGAGGCCGGGGGAGGCGAAAGCCTGGCCGTTCCATTTCTCGAAGGTGAGCGGCGCGGTGCCGCCATTCAACGGGGCGCGCGCGACCCGCACGTTTCCGGAGTTGGTGTACAGGTAGGTTGTGGGCCCGCCGGCGACGTCATCGGCGAAACCCGAAATCTCCTGCTCGCCGTACTTGGCGGTGAGCGGCTGTGCGGCGGCCATCAGCGAAGCCAGCGAGATGGGCGGAGTAATTACCGGATACCGGCCGTAGGCAGCGGGCGGAGTCGTGGTGCAATCGTTTCCCATGCAAACGTTTTTACCGAGCGCGCCCATCGGTGAATTCGGGCCTTGCGTGGCGTTGACACCGGGCATCGCCGTGAAGGTGAACGTGGAAGCGCCTCGATAGGTGGGCCAAGTCTTGCCGTAATCGATGGACGTGGCAATCGCGAGCGAGATGTAGTCATCGGTGTTGCTCAGGACGGGGCCGCCGGCGTTGCCGATACACGCGTTGGTACCCTCGTACACCATCAACAGAGCACCCGCGCCGGCGGTCGGGTCCTTGACGATAGAACCCGGCGCGGCGTAGTGCATGTCGAAGGTCTGGTCCTGATGCGCGGGGTTGCCGTCCGCGACGGTCGGACAGACGTCGCCCTTGGTGGAGGGGTTGAACACCTGGCCGAAGCCGCCGGAGTAAGAACCGTAGGCGTCGGTCCTGGGTAAATCAAGGGTCCACTGGCCGTTGGCATTCGGCCCGGCGCCTCCGGAAAGCACGCCCACTCCGATACTGGCATGCCCGGTCTCCGCGCTGGCGAGGAAGAAGAGGTAGTCCTGATTGGAGCCTAGTGTCCCGGGAGCAAAGACGGTGGAGTGCTCGTCCGGGGCCGCGCCGAATCCGAAGGAGCTGCTATTGATCGAGGAGCCCGACGGGTTGAGCACCAGTTGATGAGTGTCGAAGGTTCCGCTCGGGCAACTGCCCGGGCCGCCCGTGCCGGTCGGGCTGCAGACGGAGATCGCGGTGATGGCAAGCGGCGGCGGGGTCTGGGCGAGCGCGGTCGCGGCAATCAGAGCGATGGAGCAAAGGAGTGGGGAAGGGCCGAAGCGCATGAGAGATGTGAACACCGTAAACCGGAGCAAGTTATTCGAAACCGCTGTTATTTGGGCTTGGGCGGGTATTTCTCGAACGACTTTTTGACCATATCGTCGAGCTTGCCTTCGATCTTGTTGGGGTCGCTCTTTTCTTCGCGGGCGATCGCGCGCCAGACCAGGGAACGGGTGGTGGGATCGCGCAGATCGATGACGAGCGTGCCTTCGGTATAAGGCACGCGGACGATGCGCGTGCCCCAGCCGCGCCAGCCGGCGGGATAGGCCTCGCGTTCGACCCGGCGCGCCGAGCCGAGACGATAGCGCACGTTGAGGTCGGATTTGCCGGTCACCATGGCGAGGCCGCGGGCCGTCAGGTATTTCTCGATGTCGGCGTCGATGCGCTTCTTGACCAGCTCGCTGTTGAGCGCGGGGTTTCTGCTGCTCAACTGACCGTCACGGATGGCGAAGGTCTTGTACCGGGAGAAGTCCGTGGCCTGGTCGAATTCGACGTTGATGTTCTGCGCGAAAGCGCCGGCGGCGGCGAGCAGCGCGAGGAGTGCAATTTTCATTATCGTGACTCTATCATGAGCGGTTAAGTTGTGGACGTGCCGCCCCAAAGTTCATTGATGGGGCCGTAGAGATTTTGATCGGAAAAGGGAACGTACTCGAAGCCGCGGCCGAAAGGGTCGTCGTGGCGGACGGTGGTCCAGTCGATGCCGAGGGCGGAGTAGATCGTCGCTTCGATGTCTTCGGGATTGATGCTGCGGCCGCGGCCCCAACCGGGGTCGGCGGTGGCGGAGCCGTCTGCGGTGGTGGAGCCGATGGCGCGGCCGCCTTTCACGCCGGCGCCGGCAAAGACGGCGGATTGCTGCAGCCAGTGGTCGCGGCCCCCGGCGGCGGAGAGCGGACCGACGGTGCGTCCGAACTCGCCCACCATGACGACCATCGTCTGGTTGAGCAGGCCGCCGGTTTGCAGATCGGTGAGCAGTGCCGAATATCCGTTGTCGAGCGGCGTGCCCATCGTGTAAAGGTTGTTGCCTTTCGGGTTCTGCTGGCCGTAGATGTCCTGGTGCATGTCCCAGTTCAGATTGGTGATCAGAATGAAGCGCGTGCCCTGATTGGCGGCCAGGACCTGCTTGGCTACGAGGCACGCGTTGCCGAAGGAACTGCTGCCGTAGCGGGCGCTATCGGTGGACGAGAAGGCGAACGTGGAGTCGACTACCTTGTTGTACATCATCTGCTGCGCCGCTGTGTAGAAGTCGTTGTAATCCTGGAGAGGTTTTCCGTAAGGAGAGTTCGTGCGCAGCGGGCCGTCGATGGCCTGCAACTGGGTATACATCTGGCTGAAGCGGCCTCCAGCAGCGCCGACCGGGTCATCCGGATTGGTGGTGTTAGGAATTCCGGTCGCGAGCGGATTGAGCTTGAAGGGGGCGTAGGTTGCCGGGAAGTAGCCGTTGGTCACGCAGGCTCCGGAGTTCAAAGCGATGAAGGCCGGGAACAACTGGCCGGGCTGTGTTTTTTCAATGGAGACCACGCTGCCGATATTCGGCGCGATGTTACCGAGCGCCGCGGCCGGATTACGGCCGATCTGGGTCCAGTGCTGCGCCAGAGTATGAACGAGGGCGTGCGCCTGCATGGAACGGACCAGCGCCAGGTTGGGGAGCAAGGCTCCGATCTTGGGAAGCAGGCCCATCGGCCAGTTGATTCCGTTGACCGTGGCAGGCGCGAAGTTCGTCGGGGTGACCCCGTTCACCACCTTTAAATCGAAGGTGTCGGTGTGGCTGATCGCGCCGGCCAGGAGGATAAAGATTACATTCTTGGCCGTGTTCTGCGTGGCGACGCCCTGCGACGTCGGCGGCTGTTGCGCCTGGCCGAGCCGCGGCAGCAGAAAAGATCCGGTCACACCAGCGCCGGCGATCTGGAAGAATTGGCGGCGGCTCACGTAGGGACGCTGGAAGAACGTCAGGTGATGGTGCGGATGCCGCTTGAAAAATCGTCGGACTCGGTCGCGCTCGCTCATGGCAGCTCTCCGTCAGTAGTTGAAAACGAAATCGACCTTGTTATAGAGGGACCACAGCAAGTTTTCCGCCTGCTGGCTGCGGGTTCCGGAGGCGAGCTGGCTTTCGGCCGTGGCCAACTCCTGGCCGTTGGGATGCCGTGACAGCACCGCCATAAAGAGGGTGTCGATGAGCTGGGAGTCGGGCAGGCTGAGATTCTGCACCAGCAGGCTGCCGGCGGGGCCATTGGATTTCACGCGGCTCATCACGAAGGGATCATTCATCAGGTCGAGCGCCTGCGAGATGGAGCCATCACCGCTGCGGACTTCGTCATCGCGGTTGCCGCGGAGGAAGGCATCGAGAAACGGCGTGACAGCGTTGCCGGCCGAGGGTGTGTTCAGCGGCTCGGGAAATTGCATAGCCCAGTTGAGCGTACCGTTAGATGCCACCGTATAGGCCGGAACAATATTGCTCGATTGCGCGATCGCATCGTGCACTTCCTCGGACCAGAGCCGACGCACGAAATGGCGGGCGTAGAGCGCGTCCCACGCCGAGCTGTAGGCGCCGTTGTAGCGCGACGAAAGCTGGTAAGCCTGCGAGTTCACGATGGTTCGCATCAGCCATTTCAGGTCGTATTGATGGTTGATGAAATCCTGCGCCAGCGAGTTGAGAAGCTGCGGATTGGTGGGCTGCAGCGTCCAGGGGGCGGCCGGCGGATTATTGGGATCGAGCCGCGCGGGGTCGAACTGGTCCGGCGGATCCACGAGCCCGACTTGAAAGAAGTACGCCCAGAAGCGATTGACGGTGGCGCGCGCGAATTGAAAGTCGCTGGTGATGTCGCGCGCCAGAGCTTGCCGGTAACTTTCGCCGGAGCGCGGCGTATCGCCATTGAAGAAATACATGGGAGCCACGTTGGTTTGGGCGCCGCTCGGTTGGCGCGGCGGACGGTTTCCGGTGGTGGTGTTCAGGGGATAATCCAGGTGCGCGGCCTTGGTATTGTCGGCGACGTTCCAATAATAGGGCTGGCCGTTGACGGCGCCCGGAGCCGCCGTGCGGGTTGCCTCCGTGTGTGAGAGGTATGACGAGAGCTGCCAAGCTTCATAGCGCGTGGTCTGGCTGCCCCAGAGGCTGAGGGCATCCAGGTGTCCGTGTCCGTTGTGGCAGAGCAGGCAATTGACGTGGGCAATGCCCATGAACATATCGAAGATGTTGGCAGTCTGCTGATCGAAGATGTCCTGAATCGGGCCGCCGGTCACAACGCCGCCGGCCAGCAGGTTCAGCGTGCCAAGCTGATAACTGTTAGTGCCGGTCGCGGTGATCAAATCACGCGCCATTTGATCGTAGGGCTCGTTGGCGGTGAGCGCGCCGCGAACGTAGTCGTTGAGGGCCTTGACGCCGTCGGGAAAGCGCCGGATCTGCGAATTTTGAGAATTGTTCTGATAGAGGTCGCCCAGGAACATGGTCCACTTGTCAATCCATTGGGGAGCCGCAATCAACTGGTCAACCAGGCGGGCCCGCTTATTGGGAGTGGTATCGGATACAAAGGTCGAGACCTGGCTGGGGCTGGGAATGCGGCCCGTTAAATCGAGGGTGACGCGACGGATAAATTCGTAATCGGTGGTTGGAGGAGCCGGCGTGACGCCGGCGGCCTGGAGCGCTCCAAATATATAAAAGTCGATGGTGCCGGGCTCGGAAGGCTGGGCGAAACTGAAAGTCCGGCTGTCGGGGGGAACAAACGCCAGGCGCGCGGCAACATTCCGGGTGAGGTCTCCCACGGCCGCGCGGTGGGGAGTCAGGTTATTCAGATTCAAGGCCTTAGAGACGAATTCGTTGTACCTGGGGCCGAACAGGAGGCACTCCGGGTGGGGCACCACAAAATCCGGAATGCCATCTTGCGCCGAGGCCGCCGAGGCCAGAATCAAAAAGCAGGAAATGAATCCGCGGCACATATGTCCAGTTCCTTTACATCAGTTCCTTTGGTAGTGAACCCGGATTGGCGCGGAAACACTCGTGAAAAAACAGTAGCGGTTTTCAATGGCCGCGGCAATGCTATCCGAAGTTAGACAGGCTCGGGCGGAGGCTTGATATTCTGGAACGCGGGACAAGGAGGGATTTCGATGAGACTGACTCGAGGATTGGTGCTGGTGCTGGGCGTATTGGGGGCGGCGGCGCTGGTGGCCCAGATTCCGCCTCCGGCGGGAAAGCGCTCCGGGCCGGGCGTGCAATCCGCCGCCGATGAACGCGAACCGGAGGTGCTGAAGGCTTGCAAGACGCCGCCACCGGCACGCGCGGGCGGACCGCGGCGCGGCGGAGCGCGCGCCCAGGAGAGCGGTCCGCGCCAGTACACGGTTAGCGAAATTCCCGGCGTCATCGCCGCCGGACAGCAGTGGAAGGAAGTGTGGCAGGTGGACGGCAACAACGCCGACGGCATCATCGCCACCAAGGACGGCGGCCTGCTGATCGCGCAGAACGACAACAGCGACGTGATCAAGCTCGATAAAGACGGCAAGACTTCGGTGGCGTACAGCGGCACCAATACCGGCGGCTCGATGGCGATGAATGCCAAAGGCGCCATCTTCGTCGCCAACCGCGGGCTCAACCCGTCGATCGAAGAACTCGCGCCGAAGCGGCGGACGCTCGCCAATCGTTACAACGACGATCCGATGGATTGCATCGGCGGCGTGCTCAACGATATTGCGGCCGACAGCAAGGGCGGCGTGTACTTCACGATGGGCGGGCTGTTCTACGCCGATCCGAAGGGCAAAGTCACGCGCTATGGCGAGAACCTGACTACAAACGGAATTGTACTCAGCGCCGACGAAAAGCACGTATGGGTGACGAACGGGCCGGCGCTCGCCGAATTCGACGTACAGAAAGACGGCTCGCTTACCAACCAGCGCGAGTTCGCCAAACTCGGCGGCAACGGCGACGGCAGCACGTTCGATTCCGAAGGGCGCCTGTACGTGACGACGAGCGCGCCGGGCGTGCAGGTGATCGGGCCGGACGGCAAGGATCTCGGCACGATTCCCACGCCGCGCGGGGTGATCAGCGTCGCGTTCAGCGGCCCCGACCGCAAGACGCTGTACGCGGTATCGCGCGACAACGCGCAGAACAAAGACTGGATTATCGCGATTCCGATGATGGCGCAGGGTCCGAAGGGGCGCGCCAAGTAGAAGCAGCCGGGGAGCTGGACTTATTTGCCGACGAGGTGGCGCAAGTCGCGTTCGTTCTCGTTGCACACGAACTCGATCAGCTCGGTGTCGGGAATCAATTCGGGATGCAACTCGGCGGTCCACGGCCGGGTGTACGCCTTGGGATCGTCGACGGTGATCTGAACATCCATGTGGCCGAAGTCGCGGCGGCGCATGCGTTCGAGGAGATGCATGCCGTCGGTGGTGGGATTGCCCTGGCCGGAAAGCCAAGCCTTGCCGTTGAAGCCGTTCGATTCGACGACTAGGGTGTCGCCTTCCCAATGGCCGGTGGAATAGCCCATCCACGTTGGGTTGGGATCTTTGGGGAGGGCGCGGCCATCGAGGAAAACCTGGCGAAACTCGTTCTGATATTCGTAGAGCACGATGAGAAGCTCGGGGGTTTGGACGATCTTGTGAATGTCGAACGCGTCGGCCTTGGGCAAGCCGCGGGGCAGGCAGCGCGACTCGGGATTGTTGAGCTGGTTGTTGACGGTATTTTCCTGGAAGAGCGCGAGCGCAGCCGGCCGCCAGGGGATGGCGATGCCCTTCAGATAATAGGCGCTGTCGCGCGAGTTCAGGTGCTCCCACATGCCCGAGAAATCGGGTTTCCCATTCGGGGTGCGCGGCGCGGGCGCGGAGAGATCCGCGGCGCCGTCGGGCTTGCGCGGAATACCGCGGGTTTTTTCGAGCCACTGCGCGTTCAGCGAGGCCGCGAGCACGGCGAAAATCATCGCAGGGCGCAGAGTCATCTTTCAACGTTAGCACCGATCCGCAACGAAGACTTCGTGCCAGGAGTGGTCCGCGGGGGTCCAGCGAAAGCGCTCGCCGGTGCAGGCCTTGAGGTCGGAAACGAGCAGCGTTCCGTGGCCGCGGGTGCACAAGAACCGGACGCCGGGCCGGTCGAGGATCAGACTACCTGGCGAACCCACAGTCACCGGCATGGACACGAGGCGGCAGCAGACGGGGCAGCGCGCGAGCTGATCTTCGACCGACCAGCGGAGGGCGAAAGCGTGGGCCAGGAGCAGCAAGGCAACGAGGGGCGCGGCGGCGCCGGGAATCGACGCCGCCGATGACCGGGATTGGCAGGGCGGCGACCTCGGCCCAGCAAGCGGCGAAGCGCTCGATATAAGTTGCGGGTTTCCAATCCTGGCGGTAGCCGTCGGTCATGGCTTGGAGGGCGGCCGGGTCCTCGCCGGGAATGATTTGAGCCTTGGCGTTGATGCCGGACTTGAGCGAATTGAAACGAGAGACAGCTTTGCCCTCCGAAGAGCGATGGCCGGTGGAGAGCTGCGAATTGCGACGATTCGCCTCAATCTGGCGCAGAGAAGACATGTGATTCCGGCTACAGGGTAACCGGGGAGCGGGCGGGGCGGCGGTAAGTGGGTGCAGGGGCGGGGAATCGAGGGACAGGAGTGCCGTGACTCAGGGGAAGGAATGGGGAGGAAGGAAGCGGGCGCGGACGAGCCGCGCCCGTTTTCGAAACTTGGGTCTAGCTGCCGGGGGTCATCAAGTGGGCAGTGGTGGTGCCGGCGTTCATGATCCAGACGCCACCTTGCCGCCCATTATCGGGAAGACCGAGCGATTGTGAAGTGGCGCCCGGAACAGCGATGGTGGTGTGCATCCGGGCGTGGTCCTTATCCATTCCCATTTTGTGAATGAATACGGAGCCGAACTCGGGCTTGACGCGGGTTCCGTCTTTTTCGGCTTTATCGAACGCCGCCTGACGGGCATCTTTGTCGGGGATCGCTTCAAATTTCAGGTTCTGCGCCACGCGATCGAGATTGGCAATGCTGGTGCACTCAACGGTAAACGGCGGGTGCCCGGGCCTGCCCGAGAGATCGTAGCAGACCATGCGGTTGGTACCCTTCTTAAGGGTGTCGTAGGTGTTGTCAGCTTTCCATCGGATAACGGTGACGCCATCCTTCAACTGGGCAGGCGCCGCGGACTGGGCCAACTCAATGGCCTCCTGGTCGCCTTGCGCGAATGCGCCCGCTCCGATGAGCAGCGCACTAATCACGAGTTTTTTCATTCGGTAAACCTCCAAGTTTGCAAAAATAGCCGGGCCTCTAAAGCAAGATATCTACTATATCGTAAACGGGGCGCGGAGGGTGTTAACGCGGGCCGATCAATTCACGGTATAGCGGGCGCGGAGGGCAAAGGGGGCGACTTCAATATCGAATTGATTGCCGGCCGAGCCCACCATTTGATAGGAGCCGCGCATGGAGCCCGTGGGTGTTTTCAAAGGGCACCAGGAAGAATACTGGAAGGATTCGCCGGGCGCGAGAGTCGGCTGCTGGCCGATGACGCCGGGACCGCGCACGTGCTCGACGCGCTGGTAGGCATCGGAAATGATCCAGTGGCGGCTGATCAATTGAACGGTATCGAGGCCCTGGTTGGTGATGCGGACGGTGTATTGAAAAACCCAGACATCCTGCATCGGCTGCGAATTTTCCGGAGAGTATTGCGACAGGACTTCGACGCGGATATCGTGCGTAACGGCTTCCGAGATTGGCGCCAACTCCGAGTGCAGATCAGGCATTTCTACCCGCATGATAACAGGTCGGGCGGCGGCGAGCCGTGATAACGGCTTCGCCGCACCAGTTCTTCAAGGAAGGGGCGATTGCCAGGACCGCGGAATCGAGGGCTTCGAGGGTGTGCAGGGCCAGGCGCGCCCAGGCGCTTTGGAAGCGGCCTCGCAGGAGGCGCTTGCCCATGGCAAACAGATTCATGGGCTGAACGCGGAATTCGGAGAAGAACGGGTCGAGGGCCTGGAGATCGCGGCGCGCGAGGATGATACCCTCACCCTGGTCCTCAGGCTCACCCGCGAGCCGCGCGCGGAAGCGGCGGGCGCGATTGAGGAGCGGATTACCGCCCCAGGTTTCGCACAACACGAGGCGCGCGCCGGGCTTCATCACGCGAGCGAGTTCCTCGACGGCGCCGGGGTACTTCATGGTGTGGTGCAGAGCGGCGCAAGCGAAGACCAAATCGAACTCGGAGTCGGGCAGCATATCGAGCCGGGCGGCGTGGGCGGCAACGCCGCGCACGGAAACTCCGGAAGCGCGGGCGCGTTTTAATGCTAATTCGACGGCGGCGGGAGAGAGATCGAGCACGGTAACGTGGGCGCCTTCGGTGGCAAGCCAGAGCCCGAAGTCGGCCGGACCGCAGCCGTAATCCAGAACATTGAGTCCCAGGGCCGGCTCGGCGGCGAGGGCCCGCATGGCTTGGGAGTACAAACGCCGCCGTTCATAAAAGGGGTGCGCCGGAGCTGCCAGGTTGGCGCGGAGCACACGGCCATCGATGCGGAGGGCGTGATCGGGCAGGGCGAGGAATTGCGAGTACTGGCCGTCGTAGAAATCGCGCTCTCGATCGAAACTAATCACGGCGTGAAACCCGGCTGTTTACAAGAGATACGGGAAAATGGGCGGTTTGAATCCGCCTCGCAGCACCATGATATCCTGAGTCCGGAATGTTCAGCCGCCCCCGGAAAGCTCGAGTTCTTTTCGGATTATCGGACGTGGTCCTGGTGACGCTGGCATTTGAAGCGGCTTACCAGACGCGTGTGCCGCTGCATTTCCATTTCCTGTTTTATCTGACGGTCGAGCAGAAAGCGCTGCTGCTGGGCTTCTCGCTGGTGTCGTGGGTATTGACGGGGCTATGGCTGGAGATTTATGAAAAGCTGGATGCCGGCCATCCGCGCGTTATTTTGCGCGACGCCGCGCGCCAGTGTGCGTGCGGAGCGCTCTCGCTGCTGATTTTCGAATACGCGATCCGCATGGACTTGAGCCGGTTTTTCCTGGTTCTGTTCGCGGTATATGCCTGGGTGCTGCTGCTGCTGTTCCGGCTGACGGCGGGGCGGGTGGTAGGGGCAATCCGGCGCGAGTTTGCGGCGCCGCATTACGTGATGGTAGTGGGCACCGGGCAGCGGGCGGTGCGGATGGCGCAAGCCTTGGAACGGTCGTCGGACTATGGCATCCGGCTGCGCGGTTTTTTGAGTGAGCAAGAGAATCCGCAGCCGCAGGAAATCGCGCTGAACGCGGTATACCCGGTGCAATCGGTGGCGGATCTGCCGCAAGTTCTACGGCAGCATGTGATCGATGAAATCATTTTCGCCGTGCCGAGCGAGAGTTTGGCGCGGCTGGAAGAGTATTTTCTGCTGTGCGATGAAGAAGGAGTGCGGACGCGTGTGGCGGTGGATTTTTTTCCGCACGTCAACAGCACGGTGACGCTGGACCGGCTGGGGGCAACCCCGCTGCTTACATTTTCGGCGGCGCCGTACGACGAGATCCGGCTGTGGTTGAAGCGCGTGCTCGATATTGCGCTGGCGGCGGCGGGGCTGGTGGTGCTGGCGCCGGTTATGGTCATAATCGCAATTGTGATCCGCGCAACGTCGCCGGGGCCGGCGATTTTCCGGCAGGTGCGGTGCGGGCTGAACGGGCGGCGGTTCGTGTTCTACAAATTCCGGTCGATGTGCGAAAACGCCGAGCAACTGAAAGAAAAAGTGGCGCACCTGAGCACACGCGAGACCGCATTCAAGATTCCCGACGATCCGCGGCTCACGCCAGTCGGCAGGTATCTGAGAAAATTCTCGATCGACGAGTGGCCGCAGTTATGGAACGTGCTGCGGGGCGATATGTCGCTGGTGGGCCCGCGCCCCGCGGTGCCGAGCGAAGTCGAGCAATACAAGCGGTGGCAGCGGCGGCGGCTGCGGATGCGGCCGGGGCTGACCTGCCTCTGGGCGGTCGCAGGGCGCGATCACCTGGATTTCGAGACCTGGATGAAGATGGATATGCAGTACATCGACAATTGGTCTCTGGCCCTGGATTGGAAGATCCTGATGCGGACGATTCCGCGGGTCTTGGCCGGGCACGGAGCCAATTAAAGACGGATTTCATGCACCTGACTCCTACACAAGATGAAGTGGTGTCCGTGCTCCGCGAGACGGGCGCCCTTCGCGACGGCCACTTCGAATATTCGAGCGGCTTACATTCGAACGAATATCTGCAGGTTCCGCTGGCGATGCGGTATTACCAGTACCAGCGGATGTTCAGCGTCGGGCTGAGCCGGCTGCTGCGGGCGAACTCCGAAATTCGCGCGCTGGTGCCGCAGCTTTCCATCGTGGCGCCGGCCACGGGCGGGCTGCCGGTGGCGTACGGAGTCTGCGAGGCGCTGCGCGCCAAACAGGTTTACTGGGGAGAGGCCGACCAGGACGGCGGCCCCATCCGGTTTCGACAATACCTGGAGCAGCACCCGGGGGAGCCGGTAATTCTAGTGGACGATATCCTGCGCACGGGAAACAAACTCAGCCAGCTTAAAAAGCTGCTCGATGCGCGCGGAGCGCAGGTCATGGCGCTGGCAGTGATCATTTACCAGCCGAACCCGCAAGTCCAGGATTTTGGGCCGCTGCCGCTCTATCACCTGGCGAAACTCGAGGCGAGCTATTACACTGACAGCAGCCGCTGTGAACTTTGTAAACGGGGTGTGCCGCTGGACCGGGTGCGAACCTGAACGTAACCCTCAAAGGAGGGGCAAAATGTGTAATCAAACGTGCCTACAGGATCCCCGATTTCCTGTAGGTTGAAGACCTTACCTCGCAATGTCGGGGTTTTGCCCAATTGAAGTGCAGAATGTAAAAAACACGTGACAGGTATGCTAGATTACATTTCCGGCTCAATCGATTTCCACAGGTTTTTCCACAGAGCCGTGGAAAAAAGGATTGTGCCCGCATGAAGCTGACGGCTCTGGACTGGGCGGTGGTCGCGGCGTATTTCGTTTTCAATCTGGCAATTGGTTTCTATTACAAGGGCCGGGCGGGAAAGAATACGGGAGAATTTTTTCTGTCGGGGCGCAACGCGCCGTGGTGGCTGGCGGGGACTTCGATGGTGGCGACGACCTTCGCCGCGGACACGCCGCTGGCCGTAACCGGCATGGTGGCGCGCAACGGTGTAGCGGGGAATTGGTTGTGGTGGAACGCGGTCGCGAGCGGGATGCTGACGGTTTTCTTCTACGCGCGTTTGTGGCGGCGATCCGGCGTGATGACAGACGTCGAGTTCGCCGAGATTCGGTATGCCGGTAAGCCGGCGGCTTTCCTGCGCGGGTTTCGCGCGGTGTACCTCGGGATTCCGATCAACTGTATCATCCTGGGCTGGGTGAACCTGGCGATGGTGAAGATCCTGTCGCTCATTCTAGGGGTGAACAAGGATTGGGCTTTGGGGATCGTGGTGGGGATCATCGCGGTGACGTCGTTCGTGTCGACGCTGTCTGGGCTGTGGGGGGTGCTGGTGACGGACCTGTTCCAGTTCGTCATCAAGATGACGATGGTGATCGTGCTGGCCGTAGCGGCGGTGCACGCAGTGGGCGGCATCAATTCGATGAAGCAGCAACTGGCGGAACTCGACCGCGCCAAAGGGTTGGCCACGGGGACGGCGGGTTCGGCGCTCAGCTTCGTGCCCGATCTGAATTCGGCATGGATGCCGATGATCACGTTTCTGGTGTACATCTCGATGAACTGGTGGGCCACCTGGTACCCGGGGGCGGAACCGGGCGGCGGCGGCTACATTGCGCAGCGGATGTTCTGCGCCAAGGACGAGAAACACTCTCTGCTTGCCACGTTGTGGTTCAACATCGCGCATTATGCGGTGCGGCCGTGGCCATGGGTGCTGGCGGCGCTGGCGGCGGTAGTGCTGTACCAGCACGACCCGGGATTCCAGAGGGATCCGGAAACCGGCTACATCCGGGTGATGATCGACTATCTGCCGGCGTGGCTGCGAGGAACCATGGTGGCGGCCTTCGCGGCGGCCTTCATGTCGACGGTGGGGACCCAACTGAACTGGGGCGCGAGCTACCTGGTCAATGATTTCTACCGGCGTTTCGTACGGACGGATGCGTCGGACCGGCACTACGTACGAATTTCGCAGGCGGCGACCGTGCTGCTGACCATTATCTCGGCGGTGATTACGCGCTACATGGATTCGATCGCGGGAGCGTGGCAATTGCTGATCGTGACGGGCGCCGGAACGGGGACGGTGCTGATTCTGCGCTGGTATTGGTGGCGGATCAATGCGTGGAGCGAGGTCTCGGCGATGGCGACGGCATTCGTGGTATCGGTGGCGCTGCAGACCAAATACGGATTATCGAGCGCGGATCCGCGGGGATTTGCGTACATCATGCTGATTACGGTGGCGATCACGTCGGCGGTGTGGCTGGCGGTGACGTTCCTGACGGCTCCGGAGCCGGAAGCACAGCTGGTTGGATTCTATAAACGGGTGCGGCCTTCGGCTGCGCTGTGGAAGCCGATCGCGAAACTGGCGCCCGAAGTGCCCGCCGCGCGCGACCTGAAGTACAACTTTTTCGATTGGATCGCGGGCTGCGCGATGATTTACGGCGCGCTGTTCGGCACCGGAAAAGTCATTCTGAAGGAGTATGGAACCGGGATAGCCCTGCTGGCGATGGCGTTGGCCGGCGCGCTGTATATATATCGTGACCTGAACAAGAGGGGATGGAAGACGGTCGTGGAGTAGCGCCGCTGCAAGATGCTACATTGATAGCGTTGAACGCCGGAGCATGAATTCCATTTCACGAAGACTGCTGCTCGGAAGCATACTGAGCTGCGCGGTTCTGGCAGCACAGGATGGAGGCGCGGAGAAGCTCGCGCCCTTTTATCCGACGCCCGCGACGATTGTCGAGAAAATGCTGCAGTTGGGCGGTCTCAAGGCGGGCGAGAAGATGTTCGACCTGGGCTCAGGCGATGGACGCATTGTGATCATGGCGGCGCAGAAGTTCCATGCAGACGCGTACGGAGTGGAACTGGACAAAGATCTGGCCAAGCAGAGCATGGAAAAAATCCGCAAACTCGGCCTGGAGAAAACCGCGCACGTCCTGACGGGCGACCTGCTGAAACAAAACTACAGCTCCGCCGATTTGATTACGGTATATCTGTTGCCGGTGTCGAATGATAAGGTGCAGCCGCTGCTGGACAGGCAGTTAAAGAAGGGAGCCCGCGTGGTGGCGCACGATTTCGAGTTTAAGAGTTGGAACCCGGAGAAGGTCGAAAACATAGAGGATGATGGAGAGGGGCGCAGCCATACCCTCTATTTATATCGGAAATAGCCGTGCTGTTCCCGCCTGAGTTTTCCTGGCAGCGTTACGTTTCGTGGGCTCGCGCGCTGTTGTCGGCGGTCGCTTTAGCCATTACGCTTCTGCTACCGACGCCTGCATCGTCGCTGTTGTACGCGGTGCTGGGATTGTTTCTGGCGTACAGCGTCGCGGTGGCGATCCGCAGCCGGTGGCAGAGCGGCACGTTCGGCCTTCTGGTTCTGTTTACGGACACGATCTTCTTTCTGATTGTGGCGAGCTTCGGTACCGAACATCTGCTGTGGCTGGCATCGATATTCTATCTTTACCTGTTGACGGAAGCACTGGTGTTTTACGGGCAGGTGGAAGTGGCGCTGGTGGCAGCCGTGAGCGCCCTGTTTTGCGCGGTGCTGCCGGCCGCCGAGATTCATGTGCTGGAGCGGACGGTGATCGTGGCGGGCGCGCTCGCGTGCGGTTTCGCCGTGAACAAGCAGCGGCAGAAAGCGCAAGTGCAGGCGCTCGAAGCGCAGCTGCAGGAGGCCCAGAACGCCGCGGAGAAGGCGCGCGAAAGCGAGCGCATGCGAATCGCTTCCGATTTTCACGATGGGCCGCTGCAGAGTTTCATCAGCCTGCAGATGCGGCTGGAGATTGTTCGCAAGCTGATGGAGCGCGATTTCAACGCGGGCATGCAGGATTTGAAGCAGCTCTACGGGTTGGCGCAATCGCAGGTACGCGACCTGCGCGCGTTTCTTCACAGCATGCGGCCGGTGGACGTGGATGGCGCCAATTTGATGTCGTCGGCGCGGCGCACCGCGGAAACATTTCAGAAAGAGAGCGGGATGCCGGTGACGTTCCTGGGAAGCAACACGCCGGTCGGCCTGCCGCAGGAGATGAGCTCGGAAGTTTTGCAAATGCTGCGCGAGGCGCTGCACAACGTGCAGAAGCACGCGGGCGCCACGCGGGTGGCGGTCTCGATGGAAAAGACGGAACGCGGGCTGGAAATCTCCGTCGACGACAATGGGCACGGCTTCAAGTTCGCCGGCACGTACACGTTGGAAGAGTTGGAGCTGCTGCGGCTGGGGCCGGCCAGCCTGAAGCGGCGCGCACGGTCACTGAATGCGGAAATGCTGCTCGAATCGCGGCCCGGGCGCGGGGCGGGGCTGAAATTCCGCATCCCTCTGCAATAGGCAGGGCTACCTGGCGTTGAGATAATCCCACATCTGGGCGGCGCGCTGGAGGACGGCGGGTATATCTGTCGAAAGCATCAGGCGCCGGCGAACGAGGTCCCGCGACGCGCGCTCCACTTGATCCAGATACTCGCGGCGATTGCGATAGCGCTCCGCAATGGAGGGGCGGTCATCGCCGGCGCGCTCCCGGTCTTGCCTGCTGCGCGCGAAGGGCTCGAAGGATCCGACCAGGCCCGCCAGATAATGCAATTGGCCCATCTGCGGAAGCTGGATGTTCCAGCCGGTGTAGGTGCCGAGGGGCGCCGCGACTTCCGGCAGGCGGACGCCGCCCAAGTCGTTGCCGTCGGTATCCACTTGCGGCACTTGCACGGCGTAAGGCGCGCCGAGGGTCGGCGGCTCGATGGAAATGACTCCCCGCGAGGCGAACTCCGCGCCGTAATTCATGCGCCAGACTTGGGGCATGTAGCCGGGGAAAGGCAGCCCAGGGATTTTCGGAAAGCGCACGTTTTCGAGCGGCACCAGTTGCCGTTTGGCGACCAACGGGTATTGGGAAGGCGGGGGCTCGGTGTCGGAGCGGGCCCAGGCATCCAGATCCAGCAGCAGCGCGCGCGTGACCCAGCGCTGTTCCGCGAAATTGGCGTAGTGCTGCAGGCGCGGGCCGCTCACCGGGGGGAAGGGGCCGGAAGAATGCGCGGTGCCTGTGAGGAAATAGAGGCGGGAGCGCGGACCGAGGGCGACATCGCGCCGGCCATCGGGCGTGGTGGTAGTGAGCGAACCGGCACGCGCCCAGTATTCGGTGGACGAAAACGTATAAAAAATGCGCGGCGTGACGTGCGCGGCTTCGGCTTTCGCCAGCAGGCCGTCATCGGTAAACGGAGGCAGGTCGACCGGCCGCAGAATCGAAAGCACCGAATTGCCTGCCTGTCCGGGCATAGCGAAGCGGTGATTGACGCTGGCGCCGCCGGCGCCGGCGGAAGAAATCATGAGGGCGTCGAACGCGGCGCGCCCCTGCTCGTCAGCATTGAAGCCGTCATGCAGGAACTGGCGCAGTAGCCGCGCGCTTTGTGAGTATCCGTAGCCGATGATGCGGCGGAGGGAGGCAGGATTTTCGCGGAGCGTGGCACCGTTGCCGCCGTACTTCAGATAGGAAGCGAAATCGCGGATCGCGGCGAGGCCGAGAGCGGCGACGGGCGGGTCCTTCGCCTGGTAGATGGCGTCATACAGACCCGCCTGAAACCCGGTGGCCAGCACCACCGTGCAGCCGTTGGGTCCAAAGCGCCACTGGTCGCGAGGGATTTCGCGCGGAGTTTCATCGATGCGGGTACGGAAAGTGAGGCGGGCGTCAAGCTGCTGCGGATCGGCGGCGCAATACGAAAGCCCGAGGACGCTCCGCCGGTAATTCGATTCGGCGGCCGGGTAACTCTCGCGGACGATGCCTTGCACCGAGACCGTGGGGGCTTGAAACGCGAGGCCCTCGCCGGGGCTCACGTCGAACTGCCAGCCGAGAAACACGACCGTGAAGCCTTGTTCGAGCAGGAAGCGATCGCCCATGTCCCAGCGTTCGGGCGCGGCATCGCCGCCCTGGGCTCCGCTGATCAGATATAGCGATTGCGGACCGCCGCGGTTGACAACTTCGAGAAAAGCAGCGCCGCGGGACCGGCGAGCGTCCCTTGGGCGCCAGACCATCAGGTCGCCCGAGAATTCGACGCGGCCTTCCTTGTTCCTGGGCGCCAGTGAGACGTCAGTGATGATGCGGTTGGGGGCAAGCGCGGGATCGATGGAATAGTAAACGCGTCCCAAGATCCGCTCATAGGGGCCGACATCGGCGCGGCTGCGAATTTCGATGCGATCCACCGCGGCGGCCGCCATGGCGGCGAGCACCAGAAGGAGCGCAACGGCTCGCATGAGAGCGGCTATCCGCCGATGGAGTACATGGGCCGCGGGGGCGGCACAAAGCGGTTGGAGTTGATTTCGTGGCCGACCCACTTGGCGGCCACGTTGCGGCGCACCAGCGCGGCGATTTCGTCGTCGGAAGCGCCCGACCGCAGCAGCGTTTTGACGTCGTCCTCTTCGACCGCGAACAGGCAATAGCGGAGTTTGCCGTCGGCCGTGAGGCGGATACGGTTGCAATTGAGGCAGAAGGGACGGCTCACGGAGGCGATGAAACCGACGCGCCCGCCGCCATCCTCATATTCGTATTCACTGGCGGGCGCGCGGGGATCCGGATCGGGCACGACGCGCAGCGGGGAGATCTCGCGGCTGAGCATGGCGATGATGTCGTCCGCGAGCAGGACCTTGCTGCGATCCCAGAGATTCTGCGAATCGAGCGGCATGAACTCGATGTAGCGCACCTCGAATCCATTCTCGCGGGCATAGCGGGCCAGCGGGACGATGTCGGGCTCCACGAGGTTCTTTACGGCGACGGCATTGAGCTTGATCTTGGAGTAGCCGAGCTTTTTGCAAGCCTCGAGCCCGGCCAGAACTTTATCGATCTCGTCGCGGCGCGTGATCTGGAGGAAGCGCGCGCGGTCGATGGTGTCGAGATGGACGTTGATGCGCCGCAGCCCAGCGTCATAGAGCGGCGCCGCCAGTTGAGGCAACAGAACGCCGTTCGTGGTCAGCGCCATATCCTGAATTCCCGGAATGGCGGAGAGGCGCCGGATGAGGACGGGCAAGTCGCGGCGCACGAGCGGCTCGCCGCCGGTGATGCGCAGCTTGCGGATGCCGAGAGTGACCGCGATGCGAACGAAGCGCTCGATTTCTTCGAAATCCAGAATCTCGCTGCGCCGCACGAATTGCACATCAGTTTCCGGCATGCAATAGAAGCAGCGGATGTTGCAGCGGTCCGTGACGCTGATCCGCAGGTTGTCGTGGACGCGGCTGAACGAATCGATGAGCGGCGCGGCAGCCATATTATCCGAGAGCGAGCATGCGGTCGAGGGGCAGGCGGGCGCGCTCGATCATCTCCGGCGCGAGCTCGACACGCGGTTCCAGGTTCAGCAGGCAATCCCGCAGCTTTTCGAGCGTGTTCAGCTTCATGTACGGGCACTCGCTGCAGTTGCAGTTTTCGTTGGCTACGTAATGGAAGCGCTTGAGCGGCGCCTGGCGTTGCAGGGAATAGTTGACGCCGCTTTCGGTCATCACGATAAATTCGGGAGCGTCGCTGGAGGCGCACCACTCGATGATAGCGGAGGTGGAACCGACGAAATCGGCCAGCGCCAGCACCGGTTCCGGGCATTCCGGATGCGCCACCACCTTGGCGTGAGGATGATGGAGCCTGGCTTCGGCGACGCGGCGGGCCGGAAACGTGGCGTGCACAATACAGGCGCCCTGCCAGATCTCCATATTGGCGCGGCCGGTCTGCCGCTTGACATAGTTGCCCAAATTGCGATCAGGCAGGAACAGGACCGGCTTCCCGGCCGGAATCGAGTTGACCACCTTGACGGCGTTCCGCGACGTACACAAAATGTCGCTTTCCGCCTTCACCTCGATCGACGTATTGATGTAGCTGACGATGACGTGATCGGGATGGGCGCGCCGAAAGTCGCGAATGGGCTCGACGGGGCAGCTATCCACGAGGCTGCAGGCGGCCGCGCGGTCGGGCACCACGACAATGCGGTTCGGGTTCAGCGCCTTGGCCGTTTCGGCCATGAACCACACGCCGCAAAACGCGATTGCATCGCCATCGAAGTCCCGCGCCTTGCGCGCCAGCTCCAGGCTATCTCCAATGACGTCAGCGAGTTCCTGGATTTCAGGGCTCTGGTAGTGATGCGCCAGCAGGATCGCCCGGCGCTCCTTTTTCAGATCCAGGATTTCGTCGGTAATGGTAGTAGAAGCCAGCATGAGGGGGAAGTGCCGTTGTTAGTTAGTTTAGCAGACCCATCATAATGGAAGCAGTGCGCGTTCTGCTGATCTCGACCTACGAACTGGGCCGGCAGCCATTCGGATTGGCCTCTCCGGCGGCCTGGCTGAGCGGGGCCGGGCACGATGTGACACTGGCCGACCTTTCGCGGAGTTCCTTGCCGCGGGGGGCGGCCGAGCAGGCGGAACTGATCGCATTCTTCCTACCGATGCATACGGCCACGCGCCTGTTCTTGAAGGCCGTGGAGCGGGTTCGCGCCCTCAACCCGAGCGCCCATCTGTGTGCCTATGGCTTATACGCGCCGTTGAATGAGAGGCTCTTGCGCGAAGCCGGTGTGCGCACGATCATTGGCGGCGAGTTCGAGCAAGCGCTGGCGAACGTCGCGGGGCAGGTCTTCGAGCTGGGCTGTTCCGCTTCCACCGAGATCTCCCTGGAGCGCCAGCAGTTCCGCGTCCCCGACCGAACGGGCCTGCCGCCGCTGGCCTCCTATGCGCGGCTGGCGGTGAACGGCTCGACGCGCACCGTGGGCTACACCGAAGCCAGCCGCGGCTGCAAGCACCTCTGCCGGCACTGCCCGGTCGTCCCGGTATATGGCGGGGTTTTCCGCATCGTGCAGCCGGAGATCGTGCTCGAAGATATCCGCCGCCAGGTCGCGTGCGGCGCGGAGCACATCACATTCGGCGATCCTGATTTTTTGAATGGCCCGGGCCACGCGGTGAAGATCGTGGAAGCGCTGCACCACGAGTGGCCCCGCCTCACGTATGATGCAACCATCAAAATCGAGCACCTGCTGAAGCATCGTGACCTGCTTGGCGTGTTGAAGACCACAGGCTGCGTGTTCGTGACCAGCGCGGTGGAGTCGCTGGATGACGCGGTTTTGGAAAAGCTGGCCAAAGGCCACACTCGCGGCGACTTCCTGGAAGCGCTGGACCTCACGCGCGCCGCGGAGGTTCCGCTCTCGCCCACGTTCATTCCATTTACGCCGTGGACAACGCTCGATTCGTATCGCCGCTTCGTGCGCGACCTCGCCCGGCTGGATTTGTGCGAACAGGTCGCGCCGATTCAACTGGCGATCCGGCTGTTGCTGCCCGAAGGCTCCCTGCTGCTCGAATTGCCGGAAATCCGCGGGTTGGCGGAACCCTTCGATGCGCACGCGCTGTGCTATCCGTGGCGCCACCCGGACCCGATGGTGGACACCCTCTGGGCATCGATCCAGGAACTCATCAAGCGTGACGAGCGGCGCCACAGCACGCGCACAGAAACATTTCGCAAAATTGCAGAACTGGCGCTCGGTGGACCACTCGGCGGCGAAGAGCCGCGGCCGGCCCGCGCCACGATTCCGTATTTAACCGAGCCCTGGTACTGTTGAGCGGAGCCTACCGAAGAGCAGTTGGCTCTTTTGTGAAGTTTGGGAACAGGGCGGCGCCGGGTCTCAAGATGTTAATGTTGTGCCAACTGCCCCTGTTGAGCGCCGCAGCTTCCAGATTGGATCTCGGTGCTTGCGAGTTCCCGAGGAAGAACTAGAATAACGGAGG
>Ga0070734_10001529_pt1 | contig 33060 bp, 32 predicted proteins | sample Coa_R1_8_FD_66444 | JGI IMG/M metagenome (GOLD analysis project Ga0070734, IMG submission 66444) | Surface soil microbial communities from Centralia Pennsylvania, which are recovering from an underground coalmine fire - Coalmine... | ecosystem: Environmental > Terrestrial > Soil > Unclassified ...
TAGAATGCGCACGCCCGAAAATACTTCTCCACTCGCGTTGATGAATGGGACTTTGTGCGCCCGATCGAAGTCATCCTGTTTGAACTCAAGCTCAATGCGGCGAATGATGATTTGCAAATCCTGCACGACGTTCTTGTCTTTTTCCGTCACCGCAGCCACTTTGAACTTGGCGAGTAAATCTTCCGTCTCTTTTCGTTGCGCATCTTCATCTGCCAGCGTGGGCTGCGAAATCTTGGTGTCGTACTCGCTCAACCCTTGATTGGAGCCACTTTCGGGATGGTGGTTCATCTCGATGGCCAGAAGTTGGTTGGTGTATTGGTTGCTGGTCGTGACCCATGCCGGACCGGACTGAGCGAATGCAATCATAGGGAAAATCGTCAACAAAAATAAAAGTGAAATGGCACGCATCAAATGTTCCTCCGAGAACCGAACCACGAAGGCAGGATTGTACCGCTTCCATGGTGAGAAGTTGTTACGGTTGCAAATCAGCGGATCTTGCCAATGTAAACGCCATGGGGCTCCAATGCGATAGTTTTGAATGCCCCTGCCGGAACAGTGGCGCCATTCTGCAAAAGCGTTCGCGCTTGTGGTTTCTGTAACTTCTGCGCCGACAGATCGAAACTCGGTTGCTGTTTTTGCGTGCTCATATTGACGGCAATCAACACAGTCTCAGTTTTATATCTGCGCAAATAAGAAAGCACATTCGAATCGGCAGTGTTAAGCGCAATGTAATCACCTTCGCGTAGCGCGGGTTCTTTTTTTCGCAATTCCAGTAGCTTCTTGTAAAAATTCAATATCGACGCCTCGTCTCTCTCTTCCGTCTCTACGTTGTGCGTTTGGGCACTCGCCGGCACCGGGAGCCATGGCGTACCGGTAGTAAATCCCGCGTTTGCTCCGGGAGTCCACTGCATCGGCGTTCGCTCACCGTCGCGACCTTTTTCCATCGGCCAATTTACTTTGCCGATGGGGTCTTTGACTTCGTCTTTCGTTTTGGGATCGTTATTCGCCATACCGATTTCTTCGCCGTAATACATAATTGGCGTACCGCGGAGAGTGAGGTAAAACGCAGCCATCATTTTAGCAATGTCGTCGTTGTGAGTGCCGTCCCCGTAGCGTGTGTAAGAGCGAATGATGTCGTGATTCGTGATCACATAAGTTGGCCAGCCGCCCGCGGCATCCACGACAGCGATATGATCGCGCAATACTTGGGGCGAGAGTGGCAAGGAAGTCAGCAGCAAATCCATGGGAAGCTGCAATTCGTTGTTGTGCTCGCCGTAGTACGCTTTGAGCTCATTCACATCGGGCGTCCAGGTCTCGCCGATGAGCACAGCGTCATACTCATCAGCCACTTTGCGCAGGCGTTGCAATTCGGTGTGGACTTCCGGCAGACGCCGATTATATTTTTCATCCATGTTGGGGCGGCCGAATTTGTCAGTCCCGGCTATGAACGCGTTGTCATGCAATTGCTCGTCTTCGAAGAGAATGTCCACGGCATCGAGACGGAAGCCCGCCGTGCCGCGCTTGTACCAGAACCTAGTGACATCAAACATCGCCGATTCAACCGCCGGATTGCGCCAGTTCAAATCTGGTTGCTCGGGATAAAAATAGTGGTAATAATACTGTCCCGTGGTGGGATCGAACTTCCACGCAGGGCCGGCAAAAATAGAAACCCAGTTGTTAGGCGGATCGTCCGGTCCTTTGCCATCGCGCCAGATGTACCAATCGCGATGTGCCGAGGTTCGTGAGGACTTTGAATCAAGAAACCACTTGTGCTGGTCGGAGGTGTGATTAACGACGAAGTCGAGAATTACACGGATGTGGCGCTTATGCGCTTCCTTGACGAGCCGGTCGTAATCTGCCAGGGTTCCGTACATCGGGTCAATATTTTCGTAGTCGGAAACGTCGTAGCCGAAATCCACCTGTGGAGACGGGAAGCAAGGTGTAATCCAGATCGCATCCACGCCCAGCTTATGCAGATAGTCTAGCTTCGATGTAATGCCCCGCAGGTCGCCGATGCCATCGCCGTTGCTGTCGGCAAAGCTCCGCGGATACACCTCATAAAACACTGCGTGCTGCCACCAGGCGTGACCTTCTTCATCACGCGGGTTTTGTTGTGCGATTGTTATGACGGATGAGAGAAGGATGCCGAGAGCGACGAAGACTACGGGGAAATATCGAGCGGGGGATCGCATGGGCAGATTATAGTCGCGGGCAAGTGTGATCTACTCGAGAAGACTTGAGACAATCTCATTCCACTCGTCTTCGAATGATCCTCGGAATGGTTTCTTTCCAGCGCGGCTATACCAATAAGCCGCGTTCCAATTATCGCCCTCTTTACGATGGAGGTAAGCGTGGACCCAAGCGCCTTGCGGCCTTTCATCTTCCTGCGCTGATTCGTGGGCTTTTGTCCAATCACCTGTTGCATCCCACCAAAGGCCAGTCAATGCTGACCCTAGGTCCGATGGCGGCTGTTCGCGAGTCATTGAATCGCGGAATCGCTTCAGGTCCATAGTTTAAGGTGAGCTTTATGAAGTTTTGGTGGAGGCGGCGGGAGTCGAACCCGCGTCCGAAAATGTTACTGGTCAAGAGACTACATGCTTATTCCAGTTCATGCTCCCGGCCTTCACCGGGAACGTTCGCGGCCGTCGCTCAGAACGGACAAGAAACGCCGACTGCTAGCCTGTGATCTTAGCCTCTCAGCCCAGACGTAGCTGAAAAGAGCAGCCCTCTGTGTGACGTTCGCTCGCAGCCCAAGGGCAAAGCTGCGGAGAACGGCTGCCTAATAAATTAGGCTGCGTATGCCATTGGTTGATTGGCAATTATCATTTTGCTCACGATTGCGGGTGTGTGCACCCCGGCATGCCTCTTGGCCGCAAGCATCTCCGTCGAAGCCGTGACGCCCCCACTGGTGGGATTTGGCCATTCAAAAGAACTACTTCCAGACTAGGTTGCCCTAATAGGGAAGTCAAATTACTTGAATTAGATGACGCGGCTGCGGTCTTGGGCTCAAGTGTGCCTTACGAGAACGGGTTTACGATCGCAATTCCGTCAATTTCTCTGGGGGATTGTATGTCTTCTGAAAGCAGGACGCGGCATCCTGCTTGCTTTGCAGCTCGCAGAATTAGAGCATCCCAGAAAGAAAATCCGTGGAGGCGGTGCAGATCGATGGCTGCCAAAACATCGCCAACTTCAGGAGTGGCAACGTCAAACTCAGCCAGCAGTTCGACTTTACGGCGCGCGATGGCTGCATCAACGCTGAGCTTGCGAGTGACCGTGACGAAATATTCCTGTAGCACCTGTAGAGAGAGCACACCCGTCACAGCACGCCGGTGTTCGGCCACGAGATTGACGGCGCGTTTCTGCTTTGCTGGCGCAGAACGGTCGTCTGCATAAATCAGGACGTTGGTGTCGAAAAAGCTACGAACGCTCATGAATCTCGTCCCGATTGAAGCGCCATCCCCGGGAGTGGCCGGTCCCGGAGAGTTGCTTGAACTCTTCGATACTGCGCTCGGGATCGTCCCCGCCAGCCAGAGTTTGCAGGTAGTCGCGAATCAGCTGATTGAGACTCTTGCCGAGAGCCTCCGCCTTTTTTCGGGCGCGGGCGACCAATTGCTCATCCACCGATAGGGTGACATTCATTAACACATTATACGTGTACACATATTATGTGTCAAATTTGCCTGATGATCCGGGCTAATCCAACCGGCGGACCCCGAAGCCTCACTTTCAGTCCCAGTGAGTCTGCCTCGTTCTCATGCAATGGATGGCACGTTGCGGGATCAAAAATCTTTCAAATCTGGCACGCTGAAGAAGGGAATACGTGTAGGCGCGGCATCGTCCATTCCATGCATCCCCCCTAAATGGACTAGGTGCTGTTGCTCAAAGTGTTTGTTGATCTTGTCCATGGCGTGGCTTATGGCTTCGCGTTTTTGATCGTCAAAAAATCCCAAGGTGTGGAATTTATCTGGAACCAGATCAAAGAGCCACACTCCGACATGAACCGGGATATGTGCCGGACAATCCTGCCAAAGCCGGCGAAAGTGATCTTGCAACGTCATGGTATCTCGGCAGGCTGAGATACTTCTGTGAGCGTTCCATCCGGAGGGGATGTTTTCGTTCTTGATTTCTTTGCCCCAATGGGTGAAGGCAACTGTGACGCCAATGCCCCGCGCCCACATATCCAGCCGTCGCAATTTTACGGCGGCATTGCTAAGCAGTTTCAACGCTACATGGTAGGCATTGTCTTTCGTCCGGTATTTGGGCGCCAGCACATGTTGTTTGCCAATGCTCTTGCGCAGGGACTCCGGCTTTTCCTTCCAGTCTTCGCCATGCAGCCAATACCACATGGTTTCTCCCAGCACGCTGCCCCAAATTTCCCGCATCTGCTGGGAGGAGAGTTTGCAAAGCTGCTCCACTGTCGTGACGCCGTGTTTATTCAGCCGGGATTCCATGGCGTGGCTGATTCCCACCACGTCGCGCAACTTCATACAATGCAGCGCGTAGGGCAGGTCTTCTTTGAGCACGATGGTCAGGCCGTCCGGCTTGCATAGATCGGCAGCAGTTTTGGCGAGATAACTATTGGGGGCGAGACCAATCGAACAGCGCAACGCTGGCCCGATGTTGCGAATGGACTGCTTGATTCTGTAACCCAGAGTAGTCGCGTTGGGGAGAAAGCGTTCCCGGCCCATGAGTTGGCAGGCGACTTCGTCCACCGACCAGACTTTTTGAATAGGCAGATTTTCTTCGATGGCTTGGATGATTTTCTGCTGATACTCCACATAGACCTTGGGCCGGGCCTCGACGATCTCGATGTGCGGGCAGAGAACCTTGGCGTCTTTGACTCCGGTGCCCGTCTTCACGCCGTATGCCTTGGCTTCATAGCTGGCGGCGAGGCAGCAGGTGGAGTCCGTATTCACAGCAACGATGCCTACAGGCCGTCCGCGCAGCTCGGGGCGGTCTTGCTGCTCTACCGAGGCGAAATAGGAGTTGAGATCGAGAAACAACCATCCCACGGTGGGATACTGGCCTTCGGCGTAGGCGGGCAGGCAGGCGGGCATGCTGCTGAACAGATTAACTTAAAGACGAATAAAAAGCGAAAATAAAAATAGAGGCGTGGCGGTTTCTTTGAGAATAAAGAGTGTGCTCCGGGCGAATTAGTTCCAGCCGGACGACACGGCCTCGAGAATTACTGGCGCCCAATCGGTCATCGGTTAATTCTCACTGCCGGTAGGCATCGAAATGCCGGACACGGGCTTCTCTCATGATGAGATATTGATCGTCGAAATCGTAATATTTTGCGATTTCATAATCCTCTCCAGCGAAACGCTTGATGGCTTCGACATCTTCCCAGAAAGTCAGCATCTCGAAGTGGGCAATTTCGCCTTCCACCCGATGCAGGCATATCGCATCGAGATTTCCTAATGTGCCTCGATAGTCGGGAATTGCCACTGTTCTCATGAGTTGAAGATATTTATCGGATTTTCGCGTGGGTACAATGCCGTGCCAGATGCGTGCGATCATAGTCGTTCCGTGAGGCTCCCCTAATGAGTGTTTAAGGTGCGGCTTTTATTAGGCCCACTTCAGATGAGCGTGGGCCTTTGGTTAAGATGACAGTTTTAGGATTTAAGTTTGAGATGCTTTTTGCCCGACAATAATTGCTTCCTGCATTTGCCGGAATAAATCGCCCACAGCCGAAGGCGAGTGCGACATGAGAATGGTATTGCTCTTGTCCTGTGCGCCGATTTCTTTCATGGTATCGAGGTATTGGGTGATGAGAACCAGCATCATGACATCGTGCGGAGTTGAGCCTGCAACCGCCTTGGAAAACGCTTCTACGGATTCCTTTAATCCTTCAATAATCGCCTTGCGTTGATTGGCGATGCCCTGACCTTGCAATGCTTTGCTCTCAGCTTCCGCCTCTGCCTGCTTTACTTTCAATATTTTTTCAGCTTCGCCACGCGCGGCTGCTGCAACCTGTTCCCGCTGGGCTGCGTTGATGTCATTCATGGCGCTTTTGACCTTGTCGTCTGGTTCGATGTCGGTAACCAGCGCCTGATCGATGGCGTAGCCGTAGGTTTTCATGACGTCGCTCAAACTATCTTTGATGGCGATGGCGATGTCGGATTGCTGAAGGAATGCGTCGTCCAGCTTCATTTTTGGCACATGCCCCAAGATCACGTTGAAGACGTAGGACGAAATCTGCTGCCGCGGGTTTGCCAGCTTATAAAAAGCTTCGTACACGTGGTCGGGAATGACGTGATATTGCACCGAGACGGGAATTTTTACGAATACGTTGTCCTGCGTTTTGGTCTCAACGTCGAGGGCAAGCTGTTGCACGCGCAAATCAATGCGTCCAGCAATTTGGTCGAACCAGGGATATTTAAAGTTGATGCCCGCATTGGCAACACGTAAGAATTTGCCCATGCGTTGTACCACTACGGCTTCCGCCGTTTGTACCTGAAAAAATCCCTTGAGAATGGTGCCAATGAGAAAGAGTCCGAGAAAGGCTAAGAACATGAACTCGAAGACTTGAGATGGATCCATTTTTTTCTCCTAAACTCTATCTACTCGGCCTGGCCAATCAGCAGGCAATAGCCGTCCGGGTCTTCAATCTGCATTTCACCTTTCTCCATGTAAAACGGATAGGTGATCGGAGAAACCTTAACTCCCAACTGCAATAAATGTTCACGAAGTGCCGCCAAATTGGGAGAGTACATATAAAAGAGCACGCCTTGAACTCGCTTGTCCACCGCCGTATCTGCGCGAGCGAACATGATATGACCGTTGCTGGACTTCAAGTGCGCCCATTGCATGGTTCCATCGTCTTTCTTCCAGTTAGTTTTCACGTCGAAGCCAAGTTGCTCGTAAAAATGCATCGAGCGTTCCACATCGGCTACATTGGCCATTGGAATCAGGCCATTGACTCCGGAGTCCATGCGCCTTTATATACCCTGGGATTGCGGGAGTAAACTCTGCATCGTGACCTGTAGAATGAACATCTGTTGACTGAACATGTACGGTACCGTCCAATGCTGTCAGGAGAGCAGTCGGTGAAAGCGCAGTGTTTGCCATTTAGCCAGATTCCACATACGTCTGCGCTTTTTTCAGATTTTCTTTCCGGCAATCCCAAGGTTCGGCAGTTTTATCCGCGTTCTGCGAGGTTTTCAGAGTGGTTTCGTGATGCCGCAGCAAATTTGAAGTATGACGATGCCCGCCGCAATCGCGTCGCGGATATTCTTGAACGGCAAAACAAATCGTGGGGCGCTTCTTCACAAACATTGGTAAATATCGCCCGCTTTCGCGCGGGAGCTTGCGTTTTTATCACCGGCCAGCAGGTCGGACTTTTTGGCGGGCCGCTTTTTACAATTCTGAAAGCTCTGACGGCGATTAAGTTTGCCGACGAAGCATGTCGCGGTGGCGTGGATTGTGTTCCTGTCTTCTGGTTGGCTAGCGAAGATCACGATCTTGCGGAAGTCAATCACATCTCCCTTCCGAATGCCGATTTCTCCCTTCAACAAATCTCAACATCCACACATGGTGCTGCAAACGCACAAGTTGGCAAAATTGCCTTCGGCCCGGAGATAACAACAGCTGTTGAACAGGCTGCCCAGGTTCTAGGAGATTCTGAAATCACGTCGGCGCTGCGCGAAATTTATCGTCCGGGGGAGACGTTCGCTGGCGCATTTGCACGTCTTTTCGCGAGACTTTTTGCCGGGTACGGGCTTGTGCTGCTAGATGGCTCTGATGCCGAATTACGTGCCATTGCGCAGCCTATTTTTCAGGCCGCCATCGAACGCGCTGCCGAACTCGATGAGACTTTGCTCGCCCGTGGGAAAGCCCTTGAATCCGCGGGATATCACCAGCAAGTGAAAATTACGCAATCTTCGACGCTATTGTTTGCGATCCAAAATGGAGAGCGGTTACCCATTCATCGCAAAGTGAACAATGGCGCTGGGCCGGAGTTCTCCATCGGACAAGAAAAGCTGACGCTCAATCAGTTACAGCAGCGTATTGCTGGCGCGCCAGAAAACTTCAGCCCCAATGTTTTGTTGCGGCCTGTTGTGCAGGATTATCTATTTCCGACCCTATCTTATGCAGGAGGGCCAGCCGAAGTCGCTTATTTTGCTCAAGTAGCAGTTGTTTATGAGAGGCTGCTTGGGAAAGTTACGCCAGTGGTATCTCGCCTTTCTGCCAGCTTAGTACCGGATAAATCTAATGCATTGCTTGAAAAATATAATCTGGTGTTTTCTAATTTGTTCGAGGGTGCGAACGCCTTGCGTGAATATGTCGCAGCGCGTGCTTTACCCGCGGATTTGCGGCAGGCATTCGAGAACGCGTCCAAGGATGTGGAACGGTCGCTGGCGGAAATCCGAACGGCATTGGAAAAGCTCGACAAGACTTTGGTAGCAGCCAGTCAAACCTCGGCTTCGAAAATACATCATCAAATCAATCGCTTACGGGGAAAAGCTGTACGCGCCGAACTGCTGCGGAATGAGATTATTGATCGTCACACGCGGATGTTGAGCAATACCTTATATCCAAATAAAACATTGCAGGAACGCGAGATAGCGGCTGTATATTTCCTGGCACGCTATGGCTTGGGCTTAGTACAGCATTTACACGAAACTCTGCGAAGCGATTGCCTTGACCATCAGTTGATTCCGGTCTCAACCTAGAAATTTCTGTGTAGTCCTTCTGATAACTGTTCCCGCTGACTTCTGGTGATGAAAAGCGTTATCATCATCTACCATAGCCATGGCGACGATCCCACTTTCCAAGGCTTCTTTGAACTGCATTGGCTGGTCTGCAGCCATGCGCCTTTTGCCCCACTTCTCATTGATCTTGTTGCGACCTGCACATCAAGAAGAAATATTCAATATTATTTGGGCGCTGGTCTTCGGTTTTGCCACGCTGAATATTCTGGGAATGGCCGTGCGCCAGCATGAAGCTACCCGTAAACGCCTCAATTTCGGGGAGTTGATGTCAATCCTTATCGTTGTGGTCGCGGTGGTGTTGCTTGCGTGGGAAATGCTGAACTTGTTTCATGTTTTCCCTCTCAGATTGCAGCTCTAGTTCTTCCATCCTGTCTGGATTGCTCTGCTCGGCCTGCGGTATCATGAGCAAGCGGTGCCAAAGTCAGCCAACAAAACGGCGTTTGAAGTTACCTGCCCCTGTTGCAGCGCGGTGCTCAAGGTGGACCCTGAAACTCAGGCCGTGATTGCGCATACTGCTGCGGTCAAGCCCAAGATGTTCAATGACATCGAAGAAGCTGCCCGTGCCATGAAAGAACAGGACAGCCGCCGTGACTCGATTTTCCGGCAATCGGTCGAAAACCAGAAGCACGCTTCTGATCTCCTGGAAAAGAAGTTTCAAGAAGCCGTGAAAAAAGCGAAAGAGACTCCGGATACTGGCCGTCCCCTTCGCGATTTCGATCTAGATTAATTCGTTAACACCCGCGTGATGTGCCTCATGCTATATTCGCAGTTCCGTGTCTGAGACCAAATACTATCCCCGCACGGCGTTAGTCGTCCTGACCACGCTAAACCTGCTGAACTATGTGGATCGCTCTGTCCTTTTTGCAGTGCAACCACTTGTGCAGAGTGAATTTCATCTCTCAAACACGCAAGTCGGCTACCTCACCAGCGCGTTTCTGGGTTTTTACATGATTGCGGCGCCGTTTACCGGGCCGCTGGCCGACCGCTATTCCCGCAAGAAAATCATCATTTTCGGTGCGATCTTTTGGAGCGCGCTCACACTGCTGACCGCCGTCACTCACACCTATTGGGAGCTGCTGGTTCGCCACACGCTGGTTGGAATCGGCGAAGCGACGTTTGTCACCATCGCGCCAACTTTTGTCGCCGACTCATTTCCCGAACGCCTGCGCGGGCGTATATTTGGCATCTTCTATTTGGCCATACCCGTTGGTACGGCTGCTGGATACCTTCTCGGCGGCGCGCTCGGTCCATCCCACGGCTGGCGTTTCCCGTTCTACATTGCAGCATTTCCCGGGTTTCTTCTCGCGCTGCTCGTTGCCTATTTGCCGGAGCCGCCACGCGGCCAATTCGATTCAGCGAAGGAAACGCCGGAGCGTGCAAGTTTCAGTGGACTCTGGCGCAACCCCGCATTTCTCTGCGTCACGTTTGGCATGGCAGCTGCCACTTTTTCGCTGGGCGGAATCCAAGTTTGGATGCCGACTTTTCTTTCGCAAGCGCGTGGCTATAGCCTTCAAGCCGCTAACAAAATGTTTGGCCTGATTATTGTCGTGGATGGGATTCTGGCATCGCTGATTGGCGGCTGGCTCGGCGATAAGCTTCTGCCCCGCATGAAAGGCTCGTACTACTTCGTTTCTGCTGTCAGCATGGGACTTGGTGTTCCCGTCATGATTGTCGCACTCTTCAATCCGGGCCCGATCATGATTCCTGCGATAGCGGTCGCTGCGTTCTTTCTCTTACTCAACACTTCGCCGCTCAACACGGCACTGGTCAACTCGGTTGGCGCGCACATTCGGGCCACTGCGATTGCCGTCAATATTTTTATGTTTCATCTTTTCGGGGATGTACCTTCTCCAACGATGATGGGATACGTTGCTGACCGACACTCTCTCCAGGCTGCTTTCATTTTGCCAGTGATCGCCATGGGCGTCTCATCTGTCATACTGTTTTACGGAATGCGTTTTGCGACTCCCATTCGTCTTGACAATCCCGCTGGAGCTTCTGCTGGATGAGTTTTTTTTATTGGATCGCTGGCTGCCTGCTTGGGCTGGCATGGTTGAGTCGAATCGTTGATGCAGCTATCGGCATGCCCAGCGTGGCCGACATTTCTCTGCCGCAATGGGACCTTAAGCCTGTAAACCCACCAAAAATCAGCATTATCGTTCCTGCGCGTAACGAACAGGCAACGATTGAACCGGCGCTTTATCAGTTGTTGGGGATCGATTATCCGAACTTCGAAATCATCGCGATTGATGATCGTTCATCCGATAAAACGGGTGAAATTATGGATCGGGTTGCTGCCGACCCGCGTTCTCATTCGATTCTGAAAGTGGTTCACATCGAGAAACTGCCTTCAAATTGGCTCGGGAAGGCCCATGCTATGTGGACAGCAGCCCGCCAAGCAACCGGCGATTGGCTGCTCTTTACTGACGCGGACGTTTTCTTTAAGCCGGATTCTCTCCGCCGAGCCATTTCTTACGCTCAAACTGAATCAGCGGACCATGTCGTTCTTTTCCCGCGCATGATTATGAAGAGTGTTGGTGAACGCATGATGATTTCATTTTTTCAGACCATGTTTGTGTTTGGCCACCGCCCCTGGAAGGTTGCTGATCCCAAGACCAAAGACCACATGGGCGTGGGTGCATTCAATTTGATCAAGCGTAGCACCTACGAAGCTGTAGGCACTTATGAGGCTTTACGTTTTGAAGTGCTGGATGATATGAAGCTGGGCAAGGTTGTGAAAGCCTCTGGTTTCGCCCAGCGAAATGTATTTGGGCATGATCTCATTTCCATTCGATGGGGATACGGCGCAATGGGCATCGTCAACAACGTCACCAAGAATTTCTTTGCGGTGATGTCGTTCCAGTCATGGCGCATGTTGTCCTCCAGCTTTGCGGTTGCGTTTCTCAATCTCATGCCATTTATCGGGATTTTCGCAGCCCGCGGTTGGGCTAGACTCCCATTTGCCATCGCTCTGTTCTGCATGTTTGCGATTTATGTCGGCATGTCGAGTCGTTCAGATGTCCGCCCTTACTATTTTCTGCTTCATCCGGTCAGCACGATTCTTTTTGTTTATGCCATGCTGCGTTCCATGTTTCTGACATTGGGGCAGGGAGGCGTGGTTTGGCGCGGCACCAAATATCCGCTGGAAGAATTGAAAAGAGGCTTGGTATAGTCCTGGGCGAAATGGACCCCGAATGACGCCGAAGGGTGCGAATGCACCCCCGGCGTGCAAGAGAAGGGCTTTGCGCTTCCCCCAGTCACAAAGCCTCCACCTGTCGGGCAGGTTCTCGCAGTGAGTTCACGAAAACCACGATATGAACGGTTATGATGCCGCTCCTACCGCACGACATTCGTCGTTTGGCAAATAGTGCATTGAACTCGATTTCCGTTTCACCAAAATCTGATTTTTTTAGAGTTGAGCAAATCGCTCCCCGCGCGCTGATGCAGGATGTACAATGTGGCCACTTCCACACAGCAAGGAGTTTGGGCTTTGGAGTTCTTCGGATTTGACGATGCCTACTTACGTCGGCTGCAGGCCGGTGACTTCGTCACCGAAGAACACTTCGTCACGTACTTTACGGAACTCATCCGCTTGAAGTTACGTTCAAAGCTTAATTCTCTCCAGGCGATGGAAGATGTTCGTCAGGAAACATTTGTTCGGGTTTTTGCCAGCCTGCACAGTGGCCAGGGATTGCGCGATCCTGCCAAGCTGGGCGCTTTTGTGAATTCGACTTGTAACAACGTTTTGCTTGAACACTATCGGTCTTCCGCCAAAAATCAGAGTGCCGAGCCCGGCGCGGAAATAGAAATCCCAGACACAAGCATTGATTTGGTGGGAGCGCTGGCGCAGAAGGAAACCGCCGAGCAGGTTCGGGCCGTTTTGGATGAGCTTTCTGAAAAAGATCGAAGGATATTAAAGGAAGTTTTTTGGGAAGAACGCGATAAAGACGATGTTTGCCGGGATTTTGGCATTGATCGCGACTATTTGCGGGTGCTTTTGCATCGTGCGAAACTGTCATTCAAATTGCTGTATTTAAAGAAGATATCGCAAAACGCAGACGCGACAACGAATCGCTAGAACAAAACTTTGTAACGGCAATGGCGTTGCCGTCACTATTTGATTTGGAGGGGAACTGCGGATATGGACCATGTACGAGCCTTGACCTCATTGGCTACTGAGAAATATCTGCTGGGCGAACTGAACGCGACAGATCGTGAGGAATTTGAAGAGCACTTTTTTGGCTGCAAGGATTGTGCTGATGATGTGCGCTCTGGGGCCACTTTTCTAGAGCACAGCAAGGTCATATTCTCCAAACCTGACGTGGAAGACGCCGTTACTTTACGGCCAAAACCGCAACCGGGGCGAGGGGTTTGGACTTGGAACTGGGCTTGGGGAGCAGTCGCCGCTTTGTTGATGGTCGTCGGATATCAAAATCTGGTGCAAGTGCCGCGGTTGCAGCGCGTTGCCAGCATTGCCGCGAATCCATACGTGATGCCGGCGATTTCGTTGATTAACATCAATTCGCGAGGGATCAATCAGCCAGTGACCGTTTTGAGTGAGGGAAAACCATTTTTGTTGTACTTAGACATTCCTGCACGTGCTCAGTACGATTCGTACCTGGCAGAGTTGCAAGATGGTACCGGCAAAACCGTGTGGACGCTGCCGGTTTCCGCGGAAGCGGCGAAGAATACGTTGCCGATTCGGGTGCCAGAAAACAAAGTTGCCCCTGGCGATTACGCGGTTGTGGTGAGTGGTCTTGCTACTGGTCAGAGTCCAGCAGAGATCGGTAGATACCCATTTAAAGTGCAATAGCAGTAGAAGGAGAATTTTATGCCACCCTCAAATCGAATCCACTATTTTCATGGCGATGCTTGCGCTTTGAGCGGATATCTGGAGAGCCCAGTTGTTACGAATATTGCTCCCCAAGCGTCATTGTCGCTCGCCCCCTCCGGCGGATACGGATCTACGGATGTTGGGCCATTTCAGGTTGAGGGAGCGATTTCCTTTGAATCAGCCAGCGCGCAAGTTTCGGGTAGTCTAAGCCCAAACAAAGGCCAAGGTTGGGTAACCCTCGTGACGTCCGTTGTGGAGGGACTGAACATCCTCGGCGTTGTCACGGCGGACAGCGTCACCGCGCAAATTTCAACCGAGCACCCGCTTGTTGGCGATAATCCTACAGTGACTTTTCTGGGCACTCAATTTGTGAATTTGCGCATTGCTGGAAATCCGGTTGACGTCAATTTCAATCTCGATATTTGCAATCAGGGCGCTGGATACCCCGCAGTACCCTGCATGCAGGACAATAATTTTCTGGCGCGCGTAAGCCAGCAATATGCCGGCATTGTCAATCCGAACGACTTGCCGAATTGGGTTGTGAACAAAACCATTCCCGCCTGGCTGAAACAGCGATATCAAAGCACCAATGTTTCAAAGAATAGAAACAGCGTGCTCTGTTCGCTGGTTTCCCAGGTAACGGGAGAGTTTCCGGGGATTCCGTACGGGAATGTTCTGGAGATTCCCAATTTCGGGATTGTTTCGTTGGGGCAGCTTATCGTCGATCACAACTCCTACCGTTTGATCATGGTCAATGCTGAGATGGATAGCATCAGCACTGGAAGCATTTCTCTTGCGACTTGCACGGCAAACGGCACAACTGAACCGCCATAGAAAGAATTCGGTATGTCTGGAAAGCATGAGTTGCGCAAGTGGGCACGAAGCGATCTGCGGGGCGCGCTCTCAAAGTTTTTATGGTTTGCAGCCGGTGTATTCCTGTTTGCTGTCTATGGATGTACGCGGCAGCCAGATCCGCAGCAGATATTTGAACAAGTGCGGCTGCTATACCTGCGGAGTGATTTAGTAAGCGCCCGGCAGGAGGCCCACAATGCGTATGTTCATTTTTCAGATAAGAACCTGGAGTGGGCATGGAAATTCCGCCTGCTCGAAGCGGAAATTCTAATCAGTCAGGGGCTGAGCAGGGAAGCGCTCGCACTTGTGGACCCGCCCCTGCCTTCGCTGGTTGCCCGCGATCTGGCTGTGCGCAAAGATACCTTGCAAGGCTTGGCTTGTGCGTTGCTTGGGCGTTTTTCAGAAGCAGAGATAAAGCTGCAAAGTGCAGAAGCCCAACTTCCTTCGTACAGCACTTCATTGAACGGCGAAGTCGCCCGGGCCCGTGGCGTCGTCAAACTCAAGCAGAACGATTTGGACTCCGCCGAAAGCTACTTTCGCAAGAGTTTGCAGATTGCTGAAGTTCAGCATGATGAATTTCTCCGTCTTACCGATCTGCTGAATCTGGGCGCAGTTGCCCTCAGAAAAGAACACTACGATCAAGCCATTGATTGGTCCAATAGCGCCCGGCAAGTTACACAATCCCTTGCTGCCGATCGCATGGAAGAGAAAATTCTGGGGAATTTGGGCTGGGCCTATTACCGCATGGGAGACTACGAAAAGTCCCTTGATTTGTTTGAACAAGCAGCTGCGCAAGCCCATAATCTCGGCATTGTTGTGGACCAGGTCTTGTGGGTCAATAATTTAGGGCTGGTTTATTACGAGCTGGGCCGGTTTTCTGAGGCGGAAGCATATTACAAGCAAGCTTTAGATCTCGCCCAACAAACGCAAAACCAGGCTGAAATCACAGATGCTTTGACCGAACTCGCGCTAGTCTCCGCAAAGAGCGGGCGGCTTGATTCCGCAACAGATTTCAGCAATCAAGCTTACGCATTGGCGCACAAGAGGAACAATCGGCGTGACGAGCTGTACACCTTATTTGCCATGGGAGAAATCGCGCAGCGTTCGGGAAACTTCCAGCGAGCCAGCGAAGTTTTCACCGAGATAGATAACGACCAACAGAGTGATTCTTTCTTACATTGGGGCGTCGAGCACGATCTAGCGCGGCTACGCGAGCAGCAGAACCAACCGGAAGCGGCGGAAAAGGAATACAAGCAATCGCTGGGCAATTTAGAAACGGCTCGCGCAACGCTGGAGAGGGAAGAGTCGCGGCTACCTTTTTCCGCAAATGCAGCGGCAGTCTATGACGACTATGTGCATTTTCTAGCAGTGCATGGCCGAGTCGGTGAGGCGCTCAGCGTGGCCGATTACAGCCGTGGGCAAACTCTCGCCGAGGGGCTCGGGTTGTTGCGGGCGACGAAAACGACTTCTTTCAATCCGGGCCTCCGCGATCCGAGAGGTATTGCAGCGCAGGCAAATGCGACAATCCTGTTCTATTGGCTCGGAAAGAACCAGTCCTATCTTTGGGTTGTTACTCCAGCGCGCGTGGAACTTTTCAATCTTCCACCCGCCCAAGTTATTGATGATGCAGTCCGAAGATATGGCAAGGCCATGGCTGATCCTCGCGATCCTCTGGAGGCAGGGAACGAAGATGGCATCGCTCTGTATCAGCTTCTCGTCGAGCCAGCGGCTAAATTGATTGCTTCGGCATCCAGCGTGGTGATTATTCCCGATGGGAGCTTGTATAGCCTGAATTTCGAAACTTTATTAGTTCCACAGCCTGCATTGCATTATTGGATTGACGACGTTACGGTGGCCGAGGCAAGCTCACTGCAGCTTCTGACGGCGTCACAAACTCAACGCCGCGATAATCAACAACAAAGCCGGAAATTGCTGCTGGTTGGCGACCCGGTCACACCGAATCATGATTACGGCGAGTTGCCGGGAGCAGCCGCCGAAATGTCGCAAATTGCCTCCCATTTTCCGCAGACACAACGCGAGGTTTATGCGAGGCGCGCCGCGACGGCGGCTGCTTACGAAAATAGCAATCCCGGTCAATTTTCATTCATTCACTTTGTCGCGCATGGAACCGCAAGTCGCTTGAGTCCCTTGGATTCTGCGGTAATTCTCTCCAAGTCTTCGGCGGAAGAGGATTCGTTTAAGCTTTATGCGCGGGACATCGTCGGCTATCCTCTCCATGCCGAGCTCGTGACGATTTCGACTTGCTATGGCGCCGGCGACCGCACGTTTTCTGGTGAAGGATTAGTCGGGCTTTCGTGGGCGTTTTTACGTGCCGGCTCACACAACGTGATTGGAGCGCTCTGGAATGTAAGCGACGAATCTACTCCCGGACTGATGGACCGGATGTACGCGGAGTTACAAAATGGAAAACGGCCTGAAGATGCTTTGCGAACCGCCAAGCTTTCTTTGTTGCATTCGCAAAGCGTATTTCGCAAGCCCTTGTATTGGGCAGCCTTCCAACTCTATACCGGTTCGTAGTGGATTCAACGTTGTACTCGGCCAGATCCTGAGCCTTTCATCAGAGCCTCGACTTCTTCTTTGGTGGCCCGCAGAAAATCTCCATTGACGGAATGTTTCAGGCAACTCGCCGCTGTGGCAAACTCTAGTGCGTCTTGATGCGAAGATAGCTTCTGGAACCCATAAATCAATCCCGCGGCAAAACTATCACCACTGCCCACGCGGTCCACGATGTCGGTGATTTCATAGTGGCGGCTCAGAAGGAAGTTCTTCCGGTCGTTCAGGCAGGCCGACCAGCCGTTATGCGATGCACTTTTCGATTCGCGCAAAGTGATAGCGATGGCTTGCAGGTTCGAATATTGCTCCAAAACTTTGGCGGTCAATTTTTCGTATTGCGTATGATCGAGTTGGCCGGAATGGACATCAATGGCTGTCGAAATACCGAGTGCAGTTTGTACGTCTTCTTCATTTGCAATGGCGAAATCTACTTGCTTCATGAGTTGGGGCATAACTTCGTCGGCACGCTTACCCCATTTCCAAAGGTTCTTCCGAAAGTTTAGATCGCAGGAAATTGTGACATGCGCCTGTTTTGCAGCCGCCAGCGCCTCATGCAGTAATTCGGTTGTGGTGGCGCTGAGAGCAGGCGTAATTCCCGTGAAGTGGAACCAGTTCGCGTTCGCGAAAACACCGGCCCAATGAATGCTGCCGGGTTTGGCTAAGGCGATAGCGCTGTACTCACGGTCGTAAATGACTTTGGATGGACGCTGGTTTGCCCCAGCTTCAATGTAATAGATGCCCATGCGTCCTTTGCCGCGAACCACCTTAGACGTATCCACGTCAAAGCGGTGCAATTCAGCGATAGCTGCGTCCGCGATCGCATTATTTTCTGGCAAGATCGTGGCAAAGGTCGCTGGCAGCCCGAATTGCGCCAACGCGACGGCGACATTGGCTTCGCCGCCTCCGAAAGTGGCTGTAAATTGCGGGCTCTGGAGGAACCGCTCGAAACCCGGTGGAGCAAGACGCAGCATCAATTCGCCGAAAGTGACGGTTGTCGGATTCATAGAATCATTTCTCTAATGTTCCTGCGAGTCTGTCGATTGTTTTTTCAATGGCGCATACGCGAGACTCGAATAACGTTCTGGATTGGTGTAGCGCACGCGCAAGTGCGACACCATGGCCTCTTCGGGTGTTTGATTTGATTTCCCTAACACCACGTCTAACAGCTTACGGTGGTGATTCAGCGGCCATAGTTTCTCATTGTGGCTGGTGTATTCGAGGGCCTGATGAGCAAACAACATCGGTACAAGAGCATTGAGTGTTTTCTCCAGATAGCTGTTGCCGCTGAGATTCCAAAGGGCACGATGAAACTCCAAATCAAGAGCGGCGGCGTCAATTTCCGATCCTGTGTGCCAATTTTCCATTTGTTCCACGAGAGCCAGTAATTTCTTTTCAGCCTCCGCCGTCAGGTGGGCATGGCACAGCTTGAGCGCTTCTGCTTCCAGTACGATTCGCAGGCTGTTAATTTTTTGGCAGTCGTCATCGCTCAAAATATTTACAAACATGCCTCGACGAGGATGGTTCATCACCAACCCCTGCTCTTGCAGTTGCTGCAAGGCTTCGCGCACGGGGATACGACTTACGCCATATTGGCGTGCTAGCTGACTTTCGTTGAGCCGGTCGCCAGGTTTATATCTGCGAGCGATAATAGCGTCCCTCAAAGCCGCAACCAAGTGAACTTTGAGTGTTGATGGGGGAGGTGCGCTTGCGGGAGTGATGAGATCCGACATTTTCAAAGGTAATTCTGTATCCAATTTATAGCATTTTGCAGTTGACGCACAATAAGTCAAGCATTTACAGTGTGAATACTGTATACAGTTTTATGATTTATTCGAAGGTTGACAATTAAAGATGCGATTCGCCAAGCCTTATTTTTCTCGGATTTCCCCTGCCGTCGCTGCAATGCTGGGGCTCTCAGCCATAGCATCCGCTCAACTGAGGCCCCTGCACGTGGATGCAGGCAAAGTGACTGGGCATATCCGTTCGTTTCAGGGGGTAAACGGGCCCCCGACCCCTGTGATGGAACGTCTTCCCAGTCTGGTCGATCAATATCAAGAATTGCACATCGACATCGTGCGGACCCATGACTTTATGGGGCCAACGGAAATCGACTCACAATTTGCAAATGACGATCCCATGCTGAAGTGGCTCGTGCCGGATACAAAACAGCGGGCCGCGCTGGTGGCTACAGGAAATGCGAGCACGATCTTTCCTGACTGGAGCGCTGATCCGGAAAAAGCTGAGAGCTATCGCTTTGGACCAACCGACAAGGTGATTCAGGCCATTCGAGCCACGGGAGCAGAAGTTTATTACCGCGTCGGGCGAAGTTTTGGCGCAAACCGAAATCCACCGGCCGACTTCGATAAGTTTGCCGACGTGGTGAAACATATCGCCATGCATTACAACCAAGGCTGGGCGCATGGCTTCCATGACAACATTCGTTACTGGGAGTTCTGGAATGAACCAGAGATTTTCTGGACGGGAACGCCGGAACAGTTTTACTCGCTCTATGACAAAACCGCACGGGCACTGAAAAGTGTTGACGCGACGTTGAAAGTCGGCGGCGATGCTAAAGCTCTGCCGATGGATAGTGGCCCTTACCGCGAAGGATTTATCGATTATTGCGCGGCGCACAAATTGCCACTCGATTTTTATTCCTGGCACACTTACGCGGATTTCTCCGCCGATCCGTATGATGCAGTGCGGATTGGGAAAGAGATTCGCAACCTGCTGGACGCCGAGGGATTCAAGGATTCCGAAAGCATTCTTTCCGAATGGAATTTAAGCGCCGACTTCACCGATCCGGAAAAGCCGACATTGGATGGACCGGACAACGCGGCGTATATGGCCTCAGTGATGATTTATTTGCAGGATTCCGCGATTGACCGGGCGGAATTTTACCGCGGAGATGCGGCCTGGATGGGCCTGTTCGATACGCAGAAAAATCTGTTTAAGACGGCCTACGCTTACAAGGCCACGGCCGCAATGCTGGACACACCGGAGCGATTGGATGTGGTCGGAAGCGATACCTACGGATTCGCCGCGCTGGCTGGACGGTCTGCGGATGGGAAGACAGTCCAGGTGCTCATCAGCAATTACCAAATTCCACCGGACTATAAACCGCATATCATGGTTCCGCCGCCGGACGTGCAGGCGATGATCAAGATTGATTTTTCCAGGCTAAAAGTGCTGCCCCAAAGAACGGACATTCCCGCGGCGAAGAATCTGGGATACGACTTGACGATTGATCATCTGCCCTGGGGGAAAGCGCCCTTTACAATCAAGCGATACCGTATAACGGGCACAGAGGATTTTAAGCTGGCGGGAAAAAGCTCGGGCAAGGATGGAAAAGTAGAGTTGTCGATCCCACTGCCCGCTCCTGGCGTGGAGTTGATCGTTTTACAGCGCCGGTAGACCTTTGATACTGATTCATTTATTCATCTTAGCGGATGCCAGGCTGGGCGGATGCTAGGCTGGACGTCGGAGTCTGCCATTCACCACCTTAGGATTCAAACGATTGAAAATTAGCGGGCTAAAAACGGCAGTGGTCGAAGGCAACTTCGATTGGACTTTTGTTCGCATCGAGACCGATGGAGGCATTTGTGGATTGGGTGAGTGTTTTTTCGCCCCTGGCCTGACCGCAATGTTGCGCTCGTTGGAGCCGCTGCTAATCGGCGAAGACCCACGCGATGTAAATCGTTTATTCCGCAAACTGCAACTGGCAACTTCTGGCGCAGGTTCGGTTGCTGGCATTATCTACAACGCGATCAGCGGAATTGATGCCGCGCTCTGGGACATTCTCGGTCAATCGCTAGGCGTACCAATTTATCGCTTGCTCGGTGGAAGGTATCGCGACTCAGTTCGCATCTATGCAGACTGCCACGGCGGGGAAGCGCTGGAAAGCCTGGATGGAGTGTTGCGTTCACGCCGCCCTTCGTGGCTTCCGGATAATGAAGCCCATGCGGCAAAAGACTACTATGCCAGCCACGAGGAAGATCCGGCGGAGCTTCCTGAGAAATATGGCAAGCGCGCGCTTGCCATGAAGAAGTTAGGTTTTACTGCGCTGAAATTTGATTTGGATGTCCCCGGAACGGAAGGATTCGACCCATACAATCGCTGTCTCACAAATAGATCCGTTGATCATATGGTGGCATTGATTGGCGCCGTGCGCGATGCAGTCGGATATGAAATCGATGTTGCGGTGGATTGCCACTGGCGATATAGCGTGAGCGACATCATCAAGGTTGCGCACGCGCTGGAGCCATTTCGTTTGTTGTGGCTTGAAGATCCCGTGCCACCTGAAAGCGTTGAGGCACTGAGTGCGGTCACTTCGAAAGTGAGAATTCCAATTGCAACCGGGGAAAATCTTTTTCTGTTTCAGGGATTTCAGGAAATCTTGAGGACGCATGTTGTCGGCATTGCTACGCCTGACTTACAAAAAGTTGGCGGTCTTTCCATTGCCATGCAGATTGCGCAATTTGCCGATATCAATACGATCCCGATTGCGCCGCACAATATTAGCAGTCCGGTGGGGACTCTCACGTCAGCACATTTTTGCGCGGCGATCCCAAATTTTCTTGTGTTGGAATTTCATGCTTCTGACGTGCCTTTCTGGAATGATTTAGTGGATGGAATTCCCAAGCCGATTATTCAAAATGGAATGATTCAGTTGCTGGATAAACCGGGGCTTGGAGTCACACTGAATGAAGAAGTTGCTCGCAAGTATGCACGGAAAGGTGAACCATTTTTTGAGTGATTGGCTGCGTGCGGCCAATGCGCCTAATGAATTCAATGACGGCAACAAAGCAAGAAATTCTAAAAAAGATTGCAAATTCAGGACTGGTTGCAGTGGTGCGCGCAGAAAGTGCTGAGCAAGCCGTCTGCATTGCTGATGCCTGCGCTGAAGGCGGAATTGCCGCGGTCGAGATAACTTTTACCGTGCCGGCGGCGGACGCGGTGATTGCAGAACTAAGCAAGAGGTACAAGAACGATGAAATCCTGATCGGCGCAGGAACGGTCCTCGATTCTGAGATTGCGGCCAAAGCAGTGGATGCAGGGGCGCAGTTTATCGTTGGACCATGTTTGGATATGGATGTTGCGCAGCTCTGCAATGATCTTCAAATTCCCTACATGCCGGGCGCTGCAACCGTGAAAGAAATTGTCGATGCATTACGATGTGAGGCCGACATTATAAAAATTTTCCCCGGCGAAATACTCGGGCCACAGTTCGTAAAAGCTGTACGTGGGCCGTTACCTAACGTTTCCCTGATGCCGACAGGAGGCGTAACGCTGGAAAATGTAGGTGAATGGATACGTGCGGGTTGCGTCGCGGTTGGCGTAGGGACAAATTTGTGCGGCGGAGCCAAGACCGGCGACTATCAGTCCATCACGAATCTGGCGCGGGAGTTTATTGCCAAGATTCACATGGCGCGTGCAAAACAAAATTGAGGTGCAGGGAAGACTATGAATGTCCACAGCGACGAGGAGTTATTTTCCACCATACGAAAAGAACTTTTCACCTGCGTTGTTGGCGATGTGATGGACAAGATGGGGCTGCAACATCAATTCCTGCCGCCGCAGATTCGCCCCTTACATCCAGACATGATTCTTATCGGTCGCGCGATGCCGGTGCTGGCAGTGGATGTCTTCGAAGAGAAAGTTGTAGGTGCGCACAATAAGTTGATGGAAAAGCCATTTGGCTTGATGCTTGAAGCGCTCGATGATTTGAAGGCGAATGAGGTCTATGTAAATACGGGTTCGTCGCCCCGTAATGCGCTTTGGGGAGAGATGATGAGCACCCGCGCTCTCAAGCTGGGAGCGACCGGAGCAGTTTTAAACGGATATTCGCGTGATACGCGAGCGGTTTTGAAGCTTAATTTTCCTACCTTTAGCTGGGGCCCCTACGCGCAGGATTCCGCGCCCCGCTATAAAGTGGTCGATTTTCGCATTGCCATAGAGATTGCGTCCGTGCGCATACGACCGGGTGATTTTCTTTTTGGCGATATTGATGGTGTTTGCGTAATTCCTTACGAAGCTTCCGAGGAAGTCTTTAGCAAAGCCTTTGAGAAAGCACGTGGCGAAAAGCTGGTGCGCAAAGCGTTGGAAGATGGCAGCAGTGCAGTGGAGGCATTTGAAAAGCACGGAATTATGTAGGGCATCGAAGGAATCATGATTTCCATTGATCTTTCTAGCAACACGATTTTGATCACTGGCGCCATGGGCGCGATTGCTGAGCACATGGTCAAAAGGCTCAGCGCGGCGGGCGCTACGTTGGTTTTGCTGGATCTCAAATCGGAAGCAGAAGCGGCGGAAGTGCTTCGTGCATGGAAAATTCCAGATGGGACTTATGTTTACCACTCGCTCGACATAACCGACTCTCAAGCATTTACGCGAATTATTGATGGGGCTTTCGAGCGATTTCCAGCACTGGATATGGTTTTGGGCCACGCCGGTGGATGCGGGCTGCATCCCTTCGCGACGACTTCTGAATCAGAATTTGAACATATTTTTAGATTCAATTTTCTTGCGCAGGTCGTCCTGACACGCACGGTTTTTGCTCAGTGGATGAAGCGCAAAACGCCGGGGCACATTATATTCACATCTTCTTACGTCGCGCGCGTGCCACACACACAGATTCCAGCGTATGCATCCGCTAAGGCGGCACTCGAGAATTTTGCCCGCTGCGTGGCACTCGAATATGCGCAGACGGGGATTCGAGCAAACGTCATCTCTCCCGGCAATGTTGCGGCAGGAAGCTCACTCAAAGTATTCGATGAAGACCCCGCTTACCGTGAGTTTGTCCTTCGCGTTTCATTGGGCCATCGCAATAGTCCAGAGTCTATTGCGGATGCTTTCGTATTTTTGTGTTCGCCACTTGGCAAAGAGATTAACGGCCAAATTCTTAGCGCAGATTATGGCTCGGGAATTGGGAACAGACTATGAGGGTTGGCCTGGGGCTTTACCGGCATATGCTTACCCGCGAATACTACGATTTCGCCCGGCAAGCGGGATGCACCGATGTCGTTGTTCATCTTGTGGATTATTTCAATCACGGCAAAAATAATCCTCGCGATAATCAGCCAAGCGGCGGCAAATATGAACCGTGGGGCGTTGCCGGCGATTCCGCAAAACTATGGACGGTTGCAGAACTCAAGCAACTAAGGCGTGAGATTGAAGACGCCGACCTGAAACTTTTTGCCATTGAAAACCTTGATCCGGCGCATTGGCACGACATTCTTCTTGATGGTCCTCGTCGTGCTGAGCAAATTGAAAATGTAAAGACAATTGTTCGGCGCATGGGCGAGGCTGGAATTCCTGTGTTGGGTTATAACTTCAGCCTCGCTGGGGTGGCCGGCAGAATCACTACTCCATCCGCCCGTGGCCATGCGCTAGCGCTAGGCATGGATGGGCCCGCCGATGAAGAGCCGATTCCGCAGGGCACAATCTGGAATATGGTTTACGACCAGAATGCGCCGAAGGGCCTATTGCCGCCAATTACGCGTGAGCAACTTTGGAATCGCCTGCAACGGTTTTTGGAAGAGGTGGTACCCGTTGCTGAACAGGCAGGAGTAAGAATTGCTGCACATCCTGACGACCCTCCAATGCCCACGATGCGGGCGCAACCTCGTCTCGTTTATCAGCCGGACATGTATCAACGGCTGCTGGATATTGTTCCCAGCCGTAACAACGCACTCGAATTTTGCGTTGGGACAGTTGCAGAAATGACGGAAGGCGATGTTCATGAAGCGGTAGATCGCTATAGTGCGCAGGGAAGGATTGCATATATCCATTTGCGTAACGTAGTGGGTAAAGTGCCCCACTATCGCGAAACCTTCATCGATGAAGGCGATGTGGACATGGTGCGCATTCTGAGTATTCTCCATCGCAATCACTTTGATGGGGTTGTGATTCCCGACCACACTCCGCGGATGTCTTGTTCTGCTCCGTGGCACGCCGGAATGGCGCATACGATTGGCTTCATCCTCGCTGTGAAAGCCATGCTTGAATCGCATTCCTTCGATTCTGTGAAGGTAAAAACTGCCTCATGAGGACTAATTTCTGACCCCTTCCCCGCAGACGCAGATTTCACGTACGCCGCTCGTGATTGCGGCCAGCGTCTCGACGCTCGGCGGCCTGCTTTTTGGCTACGACAATATTGTGATCAGTGGAGCAATTGGCTACTTAAGTCAACTATTCCATCTGGACGCGCCTGGCGTTGGCTGGGCCGCAGGATGCGCTCTGGTCGGTTGCATCGTAGGCTGCGCTGTCGCAGGCGCGGTTGCCGATTATCTGGGGAAGAAAAAAGGACTGGCATTGTGTGCTGTGTGCTTTGCGCTTTCCTCCGCCGGGATTTTCTTTGCAGCTGATCTTCACCAATTTGTCATTTGGCGTTTGATCGGCGGCTTGGGGATTGGCGCGGCCTCGGTTATCTCCCCAAACTATATTGCCGAAATCGCTCCTACGCGCGTTCGTGGCCGCTGTGTCACGCTCTATCAGTTGGGTATTGTTGTCGGAATTCTCGCCGCAGTGTTTGTCAATATGCTGATTCAGCGCATGGGCAATGACGCGTGGAATATCGCGACTGGCTGGCGATGGATGTTTTTCGCCGGAATTTTTCCCGCGCTGCTATTCGGCTTGATGATTCTTCCTGCGGTGGAGAGCCCGCGGTGGCTGATGAAGATGGGGCGCCGTGAAAATGCGCTACAGGTGCTTACAGAGCTGAATGGGCCCGAATCGGCAGCTATTGAAGCACGCGAGATTGAAAATGCTTTGGCAAGTGAAGAAGGGCATCTTTCTGAACTCTTTACCACTTTCCGCCGTCCGCTTTTGCTCGGAATTATGCTGGCGGGATTACAGCAGATCAGTGGCATCACCCCCATATTTTCTTTTTTACCAGAGATTTTTCGCACCGCGGGCACAGCATCAGGAGATGCGTTCTTCCAATCTGTCCTGGTCAGTCTGGTGAATTTATTCTTTACGCTCTTTGCTCTGTGGCTGGTGGACCGCGCTGGCAGAAAAACTTTGATTCTCGCAGGAACGGCTTTGCAATTTATTTCCTTGGCGCTGGTCGGATGGTTTTATCACATCCACGGCAGTGGACTTGCAGTTCTGATTTTCGTGATGAGCTTTGTCGCAGGGCACGCCTTCGGTAACGGTGTGGCATGCTGGGTCATCATCTCGGAAATTTATCCAACCAAAGTTCGCGGACGAGCGATGTCGATTGCAACGACTGCACTTTGGCTGGTCGGCTACCTCGGGAACCAGCTATTTCCCATCATGCAAAAGGCACTGGGCTCGGATGGCACTTTCTGGTGCTTTAGTGCAGGCGCCTTGCTGACGATCATTCTCGTCGCCTTGCTTATTCCAGAGACCAAAGGGCGCTCACTCGAAGAGATTACGAAGTTCTGGACGACAGATCACTTTGCATCTTGAGGTCAGGAAAAGACAAGGAGTATCCCATGGCCGAGCAAACAAAAAATTTTGAGCAAGCAACAGGTACGCATTCAACCGTGACTCGACGATCGGCGCTGAAAGGCTTGGGCCTTGCTGGGGCGTCTTTCATGCTGCCGGATTTCTTGCGTTCGGCTGCTTTCGGATCCTCGAATCTGTTGGAAGAAGCGGCGAAATTAAAATCCGCGACACAAAACCCAAAATGGTACGGATTCAATTTGCTCGAATACTTCTCAACTGACCCCGATTGGATGAAGTATTTTCCCTACAAAAACGATGGCATGTTTCTGGAAGACGATTTTCGGTGGATTAGCGATTGGGGTTTCAATTGGGTGCGACTGCCCATGGATTATCGTTTCTGGACGGAATCACAAGACTTGCTGAAAATTCGTGAGAAAGATGTGCTCCCGATTGATCGCGCCATCAAACTCGGCGAGAAATATGGAGTCCACGTCAATCTCTGCCTGCATCGCGCGCCGGGTTACTGCATTTTGGACACGATGAATGAAGCGCTCACAGGCATCCATATTACGAAAGAAAAAGGTGATTTATTCACTGACCAGAAGATGCTCGATGCTTTCGTTTATCAGTGGACTTATTTTACTAACCGCTATAAGGGAATATCGAGCAAACAGTTGAGCTTCAATCTAGTAAATGAGCCGTTAATTTTCTCCGGCACGGGTGAAATTGGCCGGGACGCATCCAGTTACGCGAAGGTTGCGCGCACGGCGGTTGCGGCGATCAAACAGCAAGATGCACAGCGGCTAGTGATTACAGATGGATTTGTCGCGGGTAACGCAGTGATTCCAGAATTATTCGATACAGGCATGATGCAAAGTTGCCACACTTACACGCCTATGCCAGTTACACATTATCAGTGTGAATGGGCCCGCGGAATCCTGACGGGAAAAGAACCGCTGCCGACATGGCCGCTGAAAACATCCGATGGAAAAACCGTCAACCGCCAATTTTTAGAAAATCTTTTCGCCCCATGGGGTGAAGCTGGCGCACATGTCCCGATTCATTTTGGCGAAATGGGTTGCTACAAACACACACCGCCAGATGTGGTTCTCGCCTGGTTTGAAGACACTCTGGGAACAATTGGCAATCTACATTACGGATGGGCACTGTGGAATTTTCGAGGCCCGTTTGGAGTGCTCGATACCGAGCGAAAAGGAACAAAATATGAAGATTGGCATGGCCACGCGCTCGATCGCGCATTGCTGATTCTATTGCAGAAGAAAATGACGGCGTAATTGCTTACTCTGCCAGCGCAGCGAGGATGAAGCGATTTTCCGGCTGTCCCGCAACGTCCGTGGCAATTGCAAACAAACTGCCGCCAAGCCGGTCGTGGCTCGGGGCTTCGCTGCGTGCTGTAGTGACATACAAAGTCTTAAGATCGTGCCCGCCAAATGTGCAAGTCGTGATATTTTGTACGGGCATTTCGATCACATGATCAATCACCCCGTCCGGCGCAACTCGCACGATGCATCGGCCGTAATAGCGGCAATTCCATAAATAGCCTTCTGAATCCATTGTTGATCCATCAGGCAGCCCTCGCGTAAAACCCTGCAAAAAAGGCCGGTCATTCATGATTGCCCCGGTTGCCGCATCGTAGTCGTAGACCCAAATCACATTCGCCATGGAATCACCAAAATAGAAATGCCGGCGATCTGGACTCCAGGCCAGCGTATTCGCAATGCCAATATTTTTTCGCCAGATTCTTGATTTGCGCGTTGAATCAAGACTAAGCAAAATGCCATCTTGTCCACCAGCCTCGCCAGCCGAACCATCCGGATTGACGTTATTGCGCATGGAGCCCAACCAGAGTGTGCCCCGAGGATCGGCGCGCGCATCGTTCAAACGCACCTTGGGCCATCCTTCCAGATGAAATAAAGAATTATGCCGGGTATCGGTTGCCGGCTCCCACAAGATCACCTGTGAGCCGAGAACCACGACTAGCGTATCCGGCAGCGTGGTTAGGATAAGAGCTGTAACGGGCTCGTCGAACTGCCATGTGCGCATGGACAAATCAGCAAGTTGAAAGCGATGAATCAGAAAACGATTAATGTCGGTCCAATAAACTGCATTATGTTCTGCGTGCCAGACGGCTCCCTCGCCGCAGACGTCTCCGGCGGGGGCAACACAAATCGGTGCCTCGATCATGCCACGCCGATCCCGGCCAGCAACCCGCCGTCCACCAGATAGTCACCGCCGGTGCAAAAACCAGCGCGATCAGATGCAAGAAATGCTGCGAGCTCAGCCACTTCTTCCGGAGTGCCAATTCTTCCCATCGGATGCGCCGCGCCGAATCGTTCGAAAACTTGTTCCATTGGCAAATCCGGCGCAAAGTGAGCGGCGGAACGCGCCAGCATGGGCGTACGAACCGAACCTGGACTAACGGAATTCACCCGGATTTTATCAGCAGCGTGGTCGAGCGCAAGTGCGCGAGTTAAGCTGTGCACCGCGCCTTTTGACGCAGCATAGGCAACAACTCCACGCTGGCATGCGTGTCCCTGCACAGACGAAAGATTGATGATTGATCCGCCGCCGCTTTTCTTCATGACAGGAATCCCAAAATGTGACGTCAGAAAGATGCTACCCACATTTACCATCATGCAACGGCTCCATGTTTCGGGATCGGTTTCGGGCGCTGTTCCAAACGGATGAATCGCTGCTGAGTTTACGATGATGTCGAGTCTGCCATGTTGCTTTACGGCCTTTGTTACTACGGATTGCACTTGATCTGCTGCGCTGACGTCACAAAGCTCCACATGAATTGTCAGATTATTTTTATCGGCTTCGTCCTGGAGTTCAGTATTGGCGATGGTTTCGATGCCGCATGAAATTACATTGCACCCTCCGGCAGCGAGGCGCTTTGCGATGGCTCGCGCAATACCAGTGGTTCCTGTGACAATTGCCACTCGATTCTCAAATTCTTTCATCGTTCCGCTCCCTGAATCCATAAACGGCTAACAGTGTAACTCCCTTGCGCCTTGCCATGAAAAGCTACATAAAGAATAATCCTCATACCCAATCAGATGATGGCAATGAATGAGCCCGTCAATCGAGTTCCTGCGCGACGGTGGAGAATAGCCTTCCTGTTGTCACTCGGAGTTTTAGTCGCTTTTCTCGATCGAGTGAATCTTTCGGTTTCGCAGGACGCTCTGCATGCCTCTTTCGGTATTTCCCTTGTCACCTTCGGATATCTTTCCAGCGCGTATAGCTGGACATACGCTCTCATGCAAATGCCAGCTGGGGCGCTACTCGATCGCTGGGGTGTGCGCCGCGTAGGACGGATCGGTTCTCTATTGTGGAGTTTTGCTTCATTTGCGGCAGCCGCTTCCACGGGAGTTGTCAGCTTCCTGCTCGCACGCTTTCTTCTTGGAATCGGTGAATCACCGGTATTCCCAGGCAATGCCAAGGCGCTCGGATATTGGTTCCCGGAAAATGAAAGAAGCCTGGCGACTGCAATCACTGATTCCGCCGCAAAGTTCTCGACTGCGATTGGTATCCCATTTCTGGGTGTAATCTTGTTGCGCTTTGGCTGGCGGTGGAGCTTCTTCGTGACCGGAATCATCAGCCTTGGATACTTCGCATTGTTTTATCGCGTATATCGAAATCCTGGTGAAGATAAAAATCTTACGGCGCAAGAGCGTGAATTGATTTTGACAGGAAAGGGACAGCAGGAAGTTCAAGCGAAAGATGTAGAAGCCGCGCCGTTAAGTTATTTACTCCGCCAACCCAAAGTGCTCGGTTTGGCATTCGGCTGGGCGGCCTATAATTACACCTTCTTTTTGCTGCTTACCTGGCTGCCAACCTATCTTTCGCTATCTTTGCATATTGATTTGCTACATTCGGCTCTTTACACCAGCGTGCCGTGGCTGGTTGCGACGTTTCTTGATCTCCTCATCGGTGGTTGGCTCGTGGATGCGCTCATCCGCAAAGGGCATGATTCAAATCGGGTGCGGCAAGCTGTTCTGATCGGCGGGACCGCGATGGGCTTGGGAATTCTCGGCGCGGCTCATGCCGGCTCGGCGATAGAAGCGCTTTTCTGGATTAGCATTTCTTTGGGTGGATTGGCTGCGGCCGCGCCTGTAGCCTGGACCGTACCATCGTTAATCGCACCGAAAGATAGTGTTGGCAAGGTTGCAGGAATCGCGAATTGTTGCGGGCAGGTATCAGCCATATCTGCGCCTGTGGTCACAGGCTATATTGCAACCATCACGCATGAATTCGCCTCGGCTTTCATCACTGCCACCGTCATTCTGCTGCTTGGCATTGCCGGCTATGCTTTTCTGCTGGGGCGAATTGAGCGCATTGCCGAGCCAGCATAGGAAATTTGTGAGGATGCTATGAAAGAAACCTGGCGTTGGTTCGGGCCACAGGACCCGATCACGTTGCAAGATATCAAACAAGCTGGTGCGACTGGTATTGTCACGGCGTTGCATCACATCTATCGCGGCGAAGCCTGGCCGCTCGATGAAGTCCTCAAACGTAAAGCCGAAATTGAAGCAGCCGGCCTCGAGTGGTCTGTGGTCGAGAGCATTCCTGTCCATAATTCAATTAAGCTGCAATCGGCAGAACGCCAAAAATATATCGCTGCATGGAAAGATTCTCTTCATGCAATCGCAAAAGCTGGCATCAAAATCGTTTGCTACAACTTTATGCCAGTCGTGGATTGGACGCGCACAGATTTACGCTGGCAATTGCCCAGCACCGCGTATGCGCTTCGCTTCGATATGACCGATCTCGCGGCCTACGATTTGTTCATTTTGCAGCGTAAGAATGCAGAAAAAGACTATAGCAACGGACTGGTCAAATCCGCACAGAGCCGATTGAATCAAATGTCTGGTGATCGGCGCGATGATTTGGAGCGCACCATTATTGCGGGTTTACCCGGCGCGGAAGCATCTTATGATCGCAAGGCTTTTCGCAAAATGCTTGAAGAGTACAAAGGCATGTGCGCCGACGATTTGCGTTTGGCACTTGCCGCTTTTTTGCAGGAAGTCGTACCGGTTGCGCAGGAACTCGATGTCCGTCTCGCTATTCATCCAGATGACCCGCCGTGGCCGCTCTTTGGCTTGCCGCGTGTGGTTTCGACCAGCGCGGATGCGCGCAAGATTCTCGCAGCATCCGATGCCCAAGCCAACGGCCTGACATTCTGCGTAGGTTCCTACGGTGCGCGGGCCGACAACGATTTGCTCGCCATGGTTCGCGAATTCGGCCCCCGAATTCATTTTGCGCATCTGCGACAGGTTATGCGGGAAGCAGACGGGTCATTTTATGAAGCAGAACACTTGCGTGGCAGCTCTGATATGGCGGGCGTGATTCGGTGTTTACTGGAAGAAGAAACACGGCGACGAAGTACAAACCAGCCGGATCACGAGATTCCTATGCGCCCCGACCACGGGCATCTTCTTTCGGCTGATGTGAATAAGAATGTGAATCCAGGCTATTCGTACCTCGGCAGACTGAAAGGGCTTGCGGAACTCCGTGGCCTCATTCACGGTTTGCAGCATTCCTGATACGAGAAGCCTTTATTTGACGTGAGATAATGCGGTCACGCGCTGTGGCCCCGTAGCTCAGTTGGATAGAGCAGCAGTTTCCTAAACTGTTGGTCGGCGGTTCGACTCCGCCCGGGGCCTCCACGCATCCCTCCAAAAAACGGAGGGTACGATCTGTTGTTGCTGTATCAAAGCTAGAACGGAATATCCTCATCGCTAATCGGGCTCGAGGGAACGGTTTCCGGTTCGGGCGTACGCTGGTCGAAATTGTTGCCGCCTGATGAAGATGCTCCTCGCGATCCGCCAAAGTCTCCGCCGCCTTCACCCCGGCCACCGAGGAGGACCAGGTCGCTGGCCACCACTTCGGTCATATATTTCTTTTGTCCGCTGGTTTTGTCATCCCAGGAGCGGGTCTGCAAGCGGCCCTCAATATAGACTTTGCCACCCTTTTTGAGATATTCCCCGGCAATCTCGGCGAGACGCTGCCAGAGAACGACATTGTGCCACTCAGTGCGATCCTGCCATTCGCCACTCTTGTCTTTGAACCGCTCATTCGTCGCAATCGTCAGCTTTGCGACTGGCGTACCTTGCGGGGTGTACTTTACCTCTGGATCTTTGCCCAAATTCCCGACCAGAATGACTTTATTGACGCTTTTACCTGCCATAACGCTACTCCTTCTGCCTATTTTTGCTGAATGTGCTGCCCACTATACCAGAAATGGCGTGTCGCGCCTGTGATGGCCAACCAAGCTGATTGTGACACAACTGCGGGCCAATATCGACGACTTGCCATATATAATGGCGCACAATCAATGCCGCTCTCCTCTGGCACAAAACTAGGCCCCTACGAAATCATCTCCCCGCTCGGTGCAGGCGGAATGGGTGAAGTTTATCGTGCCAAAGATACCCGCCTCGATCGCATCGTCGCCATCAAAGTTCTGCCCGCTCATCTTTCTTCCAGCCCGGAATTGAAACAGCGCATGGAGCGCGAAGCCAAGGCCATTTCTGCGCTTCAGCATGCCAACATCTGCACTCTCCACGACATCGGCTCGCAGAACGGCACCGATTATCTGGTCATGGAATTTCTCGAGGGCCAGACTCTCGCCGAGCGCCTCGCCAAAGGCCCGCT
>Ga0070734_10001530_pt1 | contig 33051 bp, 27 predicted proteins | sample Coa_R1_8_FD_66444 | JGI IMG/M metagenome (GOLD analysis project Ga0070734, IMG submission 66444) | Surface soil microbial communities from Centralia Pennsylvania, which are recovering from an underground coalmine fire - Coalmine... | ecosystem: Environmental > Terrestrial > Soil > Unclassified ...
GCGCACCCGCATTGCAGTGCGTGAGCACCGTACGGCCATCGGGCACCAGCACAGCGCCGTTCTTCCCGATGGCGCGGCAGATATTAATATCCTCCTCGCGGACGAGACGCGCTTCTTCGATAAGAAGGCGGCGAATCTCGGGAATCGGCTGCGCGCGCAGTTTCTGGTAGAGGCGCCGCATCCGCTCGATCGCCCAGAAGAGGTTTACGGCGGTCGGCCGCGTCCGCGCCAGCGTATCGCAAATCGTTTCGAAATGACGGTCGAGCTCCTGTTCGGGCGCATGCAGCACACCCAACGCGACCCCCATAGCAGCGGCTACGCCGATGGCCGGTGCGCCGCGGACGACCATGCTGCGGATTGCCTCCGCCACCTCCTGGTAGCTTCGGCAACTCACGTATTTTTCCTCCCGCGGAAGGCGGGTCTGGTCGATCAGCACGACCCTGTCATCAATCCACTGAACGGTTTCAATCATCGGAGGGAAAAGTCAAAGGCGGCCCTGATTGCGCTGCACCAGCAGCGCGATGAAAAACAATGCATTGTAGGAACCGTGCATGACGGTCGAGGCCTTGGTCGAACGGGTCACTTGCCGCATTACTCCGAACGCGGCGCCCGCCAGCGAAATCAGCACGACGTGGCGCCATGAGTTTCCGTATTCCTGAAAGTGCAGAAGCCCGAACGGAACCGCCGCCACCAGGATGCCCGCCGGCACGCCCATGCTGCGCACCAACAGCGGCTGCAGGAACCCCCGGAAAAAAAGCTCTTCGAATAACGGCCCGAGTGTTATACCGAAAAGCGCGACTAATGCGAGCGAGGTCGGGTCTTCCAGCATTTCCGTCATCGGGTTGCTGGTGTTCGGCGTCTGGAGCAACAGGCTGACAGCCGAGACGCCGAAGGCTGTCGCCAGGCCGGCGAGAACCACCAGCAGCGGGGGCATTCGCAGGGCATTCCAGGCCAGGGAGCGCCAGAACGGGCGGCCGTACTGCCATTTGAACAGCAGCCACAAGGCCGTGAACAATAGAGCGTAGCCGAGAAATTGCGCTGGGAGCAGTTCCACCATCCGAATCTTAGGATGAAAACGAAAGAGAAATTCCAGAGTCTTCACGAAGCCGACACCCAGCAGAAGACAGGGGATTGCGAGTCCTGCGAAGATCAGCACATCGCTATAGCTCCAGAAAGCCTCATTTCCGTCGGGGCGCGAATCGACCGGTGGCGGCGCATCGGGTTGCGGAGGCAATCCGAGCGGTTCAAACGGCTGCTGTTCAGTCATGCCTCCCTTTCGATGAGCGCGGCAGCCAGCAGCGGGAGCACCAGCTCGTGATGGCCTGTGATCGAGTAACCTGCTCCGCCGGCTTGCGCGTGAGGCCGCTCGACGACATTGACGCGCGGCCGGTAGTGCTGCAGGAAATCGAAGTTGACCGTGGTAAAGCGCGCCAGGGGTTGACCCAAATTGCGCACGGCCGAAACCGCCTTGAGAAACACCTCCGGTAGCACAACCGCCGATCCGCAGTTCAGAAAAACTCCGCCGTTATTAAGATCGGCTACATACGCGCATAGCAGGCGGAAATCGCGGAGGCTCGACGCGCCGATCGCTGCGCCGTCGGCAGCCGGGTGCATATGCGGCGTGTCGGTTCCGACTGCGACGTGCACGCTGACCGGAGTCCCGTGCCGGTAAGCCTGCAACAGCAGGCTGGACGCCGCGAAATCGGAGGGCGTTGACGATTCCAGACACCGGCCGAGCGCTTCTCCGATACCAAGACTTTCGCGGTCGCCTTCTGCGATCGCCCGGTTCATATCGCGCCCGGTTTCTTCGGCGGCGCCGAAGCGGCCGTCGGGCAATACTGCTTCGACATCTTCGCTGGTGTGGCCGGCTCGCGCAATCTCGAAATCGTGGATGGCCGCAGCTCCGTTAAGAGCCAACATCGTGACGTAACCGCGCCCCATGAGATCGATCAGCACCGGCGCCAATCCGCATTTGATCACGTGGCCGCCCAGCGCCCAGATGATCGCGCGCCGGCGCTTGCGCGCCTCGGACAAGGCTTCCAGCACGGCGCGAAACGAATCGCCGGCAAGGATGCGGGGCAAGGAATCGATCCACCCCGCCACGCCAGCACCTTTTCGGTACACTGACGCGAAATCCGCAACTTTGACTTTCCCGCCGCGTTCCTTCAGGCCGATGGTTTTGAGGCCCTGGAAATCGAGCGGCCGCTTCGAGTATTTGCTCATGAGGTCGCGAGAGCGCCGTGCATGTGTTCATTATCCCGTACCTGGCGGGCGCCCGCCCATATTGTCTCTCGCGATCTATGATAGACAGATGCGAATTGCCCTCCTGCTGATAATGGCCGCTTTTTGCCAGGCCCAGGATGCCGGCGCGACCCACGCCGACTGGCTGCACTACGGTGGTACGCCGTTTTCCTGGCGCTATAGCGCGCTCGATCAGATCAATACCGCAAACGTCCAAAATCTTGTCCCGGCCTGGATCTTCCAGACGGGCGATTACGTCGAGAACCTGCAGGCTACTCCGATTGTGGTCGGCGGGGTCATGTATCTCATCACGCCGCGCGCCCAGGTATTCGCGCTCGACGCCGCCGCCGGCAAGATGATCTGGCATTACCGTTGGCCCGCTCCGCGGCTTGGTGCTCCGGGCACCATCGCCGATTTCAACGGCAATCGCGGCCTCGCGGTCTCCGCAGGGAAGGTGATCTTCGGCACCGCCGATAATTACCTGGTTGCGCTTGACCAGAAGACCGGACAGGAAGCGTGGAGAGTCAGCGTCGATGACACCAAGCAGTGCGGTTGTAGCATTACAGCCGCGCCGCTGGTAGTCAAAGATAAGGTGGTGGTCGGAGGCAATGGCGGCGACGCCGCGCACCGAGGCTATCTCACGGCATTCAATATCAACAACGGGCGGCTCGCGTGGCGTTGGTACGTGATTCCCGGTCCCGGCGAGAAGGGTAACGAAACCTGGAAAGGCGATTCCTGGAAATTCGGCGGAGGCGCACCCTGGCTCACCGGCTCATTCGATCCCGATCTCAACCTGATTTACTGGGGTACCGGCAACGCCGCCTCCGACTTTTTCGACGCCGACCGCGTGCCCGACAAAACTAAGAACCGCGACATCAATCTTTATACTGCGAGCGTGGTCGCGCTTGACGCCGATACCGGCAAGCTGCGCTGGCATTACCAGGAGGTGCCCGATGACCTTTGGGATTTCGATTCCGCCTATGAAGTCCTGCTCATGGATCGCCAGGTGCGCGGCCGGATGCGCAAGATTCTCGTGCACATGAACAAGAGCGGGTTGACCTTCGTGCTCGATCGCACCACGGGTGAGTATCTCGGCTCTTTCAACGTCGCCGAAGTGTTCAACTGGATCGCCGGCGTGACTGAAAACGGCACTCTGGTCGGTCGCAACGAGCCGCAACTTGGGAAGACAGGCCTGTTCTGTCCCAGCGCCGCGGGGGCCAAGAGTTGGAATTCCACTTCCTATTCCCCGCGCACCGGATTCCTGTATGCGCCGGTCAACGAAATTTGCGAAAACGTCACTTCCAACGACGACAAACCCAAGGAAGGCCGGACCTACATGAACGGCGCCTTCCCGATGGTGCTTCCTCCCAACCGCAACACCTATAGCCACGTGGACGCGTGGGACCCCGTAACGGGAAAGCGCGCGTGGAGCTACCCGTATCGATTCGTTCTGCTCTCCTCCATGCTCTCGACCGCGGGCGATGTTGTCTTTACCGGCGATCCCGAAGGCAACTTCTTCGCGCTGAACGCGCGCACCGGCACAAGACTCTGGAGCTTTCAGACCGGCGCCGGGCATCGCGGCGCGGCGGTGTCCTATTCGGTAAACGTCCGCCAGTATATTGCGACGACTACCGGATGGCAGCAAACGGTGGTCGGGGGCGGGGCGCTCGGCCTGTTCCCTCAGGAAAATTGGCGGCAGGGTTCGACGCTAGTCGTATTCGCGCTGCCGGGAGCGTCGAAATGACGCTCGTCGTGCTGCTGCTCGCCGCGGCCGTGCTCCCCGCGCAGACCGTGCAGGACGTCGTTCGCCACGGCGAGGACGTGTTCGCCAAGACCTGCGCTTCGGGCTACTGTCACGCCGCCAAAGGCGCGGTCGCGGGCGGTGCGCCGCGCCTCGCCGCTCGCGGATTCTCCCAGGAGTACATTGCCAACACCGTCGCGCGCGGCATTGCTGGTACCGCCATGCCGGCGTTTGGCGAGAACCTTCCGCCAGCGGACATGGTGGCCGTGATTGCGTATGTCGCAACCCTAAACGGCATCGACAGACCCAGTCTGCCGGCGCGCCTTGGCGCACCCGCGCCGGCTGCGGCTCCACTTTCCCCCGAAGCCACGCGCGGCCGCGAACTCTTTTCCGACGCCACACGCGGATTCGGCCGCTGTTCCACCTGCCATGAAGTCAACGGCATCGGAATACCGGTAAGCACGGCGATTGCGAAGATCCCGGCTGATCCGGCCGCGTTGAAAGCTCTCACGACACCCGGCGTCTCGAGCGCGACAATCGATGGCGAAACGATGCCAATCCTGATGATCGCGCGCCGCGCGCAATCCGTTAGCTTCTATGACCTGACCTCGGTTTCGCCCGTGCTCCGCACCGTTGCTCCTGCGTCCGTTCAAACGCGCGACGGCAGCAATTGGAGGCACGCGTCTGCAATCGCATCATACAGCGAAACCGATTTAGCGGCGATTCTTGCGTACCTGCGCGCGGTTACTCGCTAGCGCTTTACATAGTACACCGGCGGCGCGGCTTCAAATGGAAATTGACGCCACGCATGTTCTCGCGATCATCCAGATAGAATACTGAGAATGACGAAAGACTCTTTTTTGATTTGGGCCGCTGTCGTGATTGCCGGCATGCCCCCGATCGTGTTTGCCCAATCGAACAGAGCCTCTGTCGACGCTGCGGAATGGCCGATGTTCAACCGCGACCTCGCCGGAACCCGCTATTCCCCCCTCACTCAGATCAATACGCGCAATGTCGCCCGGCTTACGCGCGCCTGGTCCTACCATCTGGGATTCGACGCATCGGCGGCCGGAATAACCGGCGGCTCCGAATTCACTCCCCTCGTAATCAAGGGCATCATGTACTTGGGAACCGCTAAGGCCGTGGTGGCGCTCGAGCCCGAGAGCGGTAAGGAAATCTGGCGTTATTCCATTCCGACACTATCGCGCCGCAGCTTGGCGTACTGGCCGGGCGATTCGAGCAATCCGCCCCGTATTATTTTCACAAGCGCGCGGAAGATGATCGCACTGAATGCCCGTACGGGCAACGTCGATCCCGGGTTCGGCAGGGAAGGTGAAGTCGATCTCACGGTTCCCTACGATTCAGCCCCGGTCGTGTACAAGAATTTCCTGTTCCTCGGCGCGAATACCCCCGAAGCGCCCGCCACCGGACCGGCGGGCAACACCCGCGCCTACGACGCCCGCACCGGCGCCAAGCTCTGGGAATTCCATTCGGTGCCGCAACCCGGCGAGCCCGGAAACGATAGTTGGGAAGGCGAGAGCTGGAAAAATCGGTCCGGCGTCAACAACTGGGGTTTTTCGCTGACGGTGGACGCGGCGCGCGGCATACTCTACACGTCCTTCGGCGGGCCGAACACCAACTATTGGGGCGGCGATCGCAAGGGCAGTAATCTATACGCCAACTCCGTGGTCGCGCTCGATGCAGAAAGCGGCAAGCTGAAATGGTATTTCCAGGCCGTCCATCACGATCTCTGGGACTATGATCTTCCGCCGGCGCCCGCGCTCCTGGATATCAGGGTCAATGGCAAAACGGTGCCGATGCTGGCCCAAGCCACTAAGAGCGGCTATTTGTATCTGCTCGATCGCGTTACGGGCGAGCCTGTTTTCGGCGTCGAAGAACGGCCGGTTCCGGCCAGCGACGTTCCCGGCGAGCAGAGTTGGCCCACCCAGCCGGTTCCCGTAAAGCCTCCGCCGATCGCCCGCGTGAGCTTCCGGCCGGAAGACATTGTCACCGCCGCCGACACCAACGAAGAACACGCCAGGTTTTGCCGCGATCTTGCCGAACGCAGCGGAGGTCTGGTCAACCAAGGCCCCTTCACGCCGTATATTTATCGTGCGGCGAACTCGAAATCACCTTCCACCGTGCTCTATCCGGGCTCGATCGGCGGAGCCAACTGGGGCGGCTTGGCCGCCGATCCCAAGCTCGGCTTTTTTTTCGTGAACACACAAGACGAGGCCAGCATCGGCTGGGTCGAGAAGAAGACCGACGGCGCGCCCGTTCCCTATGATCGTAATAGTGTGCTCGGCCCCACATCACGCTTCCAATGGGCCGAGGGAAACCCGCGCAGTGGCAACGTCGCGCGCGGCGGGGAGCACGCGTGGCCGTGCCAAAAACCACCATGGGGCCGCCTCATTGCCGTGAACGCCCGTACGGGCGATTTCGCCTGGCAAGTTCCCTTGGGAATAACCGACGACTTACCTGAAGGCAGGAAGAATACCGGCCGGAACAATATGGGTGGGCCAATCGTCACCGCGGGAGGTCTTGTCTTTATTGCCGCCACTAACGATAAACGCTTTCGCGCCTTCGATTCGCGCACCGGGAAAGAACTTTGGGTGTCGAAATTGGACATGAGCGCACACGCCGTCCCAATTACATACGAGGGCAACGATCGCAAGCAGTATGTGGCGGTGGTGGCCGCCGGCCTGAGTGCGCTCGATGATCCCGGCCCGCCGGGCGCCGATGCCTTGGTCGTCTATGCATTGCATTAAGAACACTCGCTTGGTAAGAAACGGCACTTGACCGCCACCGCGGGTGCGAGCAATTTCCGTGCACCCGCTGTCTCGCGGCGACGCACGTGCAGTGTTTAGGGCGGAGGTTTCGCATGAAGTTCTCGTTTCTCGCTCTATCTGTCCTCACGGCCGTCCCGCTATTTGCAGCTGATGCACCTCAGGATCGGCTCAAGGACGCAACTGACATTCTGAACGAGGTCATGGCCACGCCCGACAAAGGGATCCCTAATGACCTGCTTGATAAGGCAGCGTGTGCAGTGATCGTTCCCGGCGTGAAGCAGGGGGCGTTTATTGTCGGGGCCAAATACGGCAAGGGCTTTGCTGTTTGCCGCCATGACCACGGTCAGTGGGGCGCCCCGGGCGGAGTCATCGTCGAAGGCGGAAGCTTCGGCTTTCAGATCGGCGCCAACAATACAGACGTCGTGATGTTGATCATGAATGAGCGCGGGATGCGGCGCCTTTTGGAGGATAAGTTCACGATCGGCGCCGATGCTGCAGTGGCCGCGGGCCCCGTGGGTCGCAGCGCCTCCGCGTTGACCGACGCCCAGCTTTCTGCAGATATCCTGTCGTGGTCTCGTTCCAAAGGACTGTTCGCCGGAGTTGCGCTGAGCGGAGCCACTCTCCGCAACGACAAGGATACCAACCGCGAATTGTACGGCCAGGGGTATAACAACAAAGAAATCCTGACGTCCACGAGCATCCAGCCGCCGGCCGCCGCGGAATCTCTCGTGGCAGCCCTCGACAAGTACTCGCCTCGCGAAGCCAAACCGCAACCCATTGAATCACGGGCGAAAGATAAGATCACGGGAACGGGCAACGCCGACAGATCAACCAACCCGGATAAACCGCGAAAGTAACGTCTGGGGGCATTCCCGCCGGCACAGGATGTTTTTCGCCGCGCTGCGGCAATATTCCTCGCGGTGAGTCCCGGACCGTGTTTTTTTGCGAAGCCGGGATGCGCCGGAATCGTCAACTCTCCGATTCCGGCGCATTTGCACAAATGGATCCGTTCTTAGGAGTGGCCTTCCGCTCCCGCCGCTCTGCCTCCGGGATGCTTACGGCAGGTCCTGCGTCCCCGCTAATCGGCTCCCGCTTCGCTGACGCAAATCCTTCCCGCCGCTCGCTCCGCGCGCAGCCGCTTCTTATCGAATTTGCCGACGCTCGTTTTGGGGATCTCGTCCAGGAACGCCCAGTGGTCTGGAATCCACCACTTGACGACACGGTCCGCCAGAAACGCACGCAGATCATCGGCCGAAATCGCCGTCCCCTCCTTCAATACCACGCAAGCCAGCGGTCGCTCATCCCAGCGCGGATCCGGCACTCCTACCACGGCCGCTTCCATCACGTCGGGATGGGCCATGATCGCGTTCTCCAAATCGATCGACGAGATCCATTCCCCGCCGGATTTGATAACGTCCTTGCTCCGGTCTTTCACCTGGAGGTAACCCTGCCGGTCGAGCGTCCCGACATCTCCGGTACGCAGCCAACCATCCTGAAATTTCTCGGGAATATTCTCGCCGTAGTATGCGCCCGTGACCCAAGGTCCGCGCGCCTGAATCTCGCCGACGGAAACCCCGTCAGTGGGAAGCACGCGCCCTTCATCATCCACAATACGTAATTCCACGCCCGCCAGCACTCGTCCCGCGGTCGCCACGTGATCCACTCCGGTTTTTGACGCGTTCGCGATCACGCCGAGCGGGCTCAGTTCTGTCATTCCCCAAGCCTGGACAATCCGTACGCCATGGCGGCTCTGAAAGCTCTCGATCAGGGTGCGCGGCACCGCCGACCCGCCGCTCAGAACCAGCCGCAGCGACGAGAGATTCATCGGGTGCGCGTCGGCGTAGCGCAGAACATCGCTCCAGATGGTCGGCACGCCCGAAGAAATCGTTGGCCGTTCCGTCGCGATCAGCCGGCACAACGCGTCACCCTGCAGGAAACGCCCGGGAAACAAACAATCACTCCCGGCAAGCCATGCCGCGTGCGGCAACCCCCAGGAGTTGGCATGAAACATCGCCGTTACCACCAACACGCGGTCGCTCTGGCTCAGACCCATGCAGTTGGCGGAAGTGATGCACAACGAATGCAGATAGATCGAACGATGGCTGTAGACCACACCCTTCGGATTCCCGGTGGTTCCGCTGGTGTAGCACATCACGGCTGCTGCACGCTCATCCAGTTGCGGCCAATCGTCGGTGCCCGGTCCCGCGGCGAGCAGCTCTTCGTAATCGAGGCATTCGCCCGGCAGGCAGCCCGGATTCTTGCCGATGACAATATACCGTTCTACAGTCTTGAACTGCGAGGCTGCTTTTGCCAGCACTGGCGCCAGCGATTCATCCACGAGAATCACCCGGTCTTCCGCGTGATTCACGATGTACGCCAGTTGGTCCGGGAAGAGCCGCAGATTCAGTGTGTGGAGAACCGCGCCCATCGACGGCACGGCGAGATACGCCTCGAGGTGTTCCGCTGTGTTCCAGCAAAAGGTGGCGACCCGGTCCAGCGGCCGGATGCCGAGCCGGCGCAGCGCTCCGGCCAGCTTCGCAATTCGCTCCGCCGTCTCGTGGTAACTCCTGCGGAGAACCCGTTCACCGTCGAATAGCGCGACCTGGCTGTCCGGATAAATCGTCGCCCCGTGACGAAACAGCGAGTGGACCGTCAATTGGCGATCCTGCATGGTGCTCTGCATTTCCTCGCTGACTATACTGGAAACGGCCCGCGCAACGCAAATCAGGCGCCGGCGTGCGTGGTTTCAAGCTTCGCACCGAGCGTCAGGTAATTCAGCACCGTGGCGGCGGTGGCACAGATCGCAATCACGAGGGCCATCGGAACCGCCGGGTTCTCGATAAATCCCAGAAAAATTGTGCCGATGGCCGCGATCAGGAACTGGTTGGTTCCCAGCAGGGCCGAGGCCGTGCCGGCAATCGGCCCGTGCCGCATCATCGCAATCGCTGAGCCGTTGGGAAAAACAAACCCCTGCGCGGAAACGTAAAAGAACACGCCCAGGAACACGCCTGGCAACCCGCCTTTCCCGGTGAGTACGGCGACCAGCAGCCAGATTCCCGCGGCGAACTGCATCAGATTCGCGGCGCGCAACACCCGCCAAACCGGCACGCGGTGCGAGATGCCGCCGTTTATCTGCGAAGCGGCAACCATCCCCGCCGCCACAGCCCCGAACAGCCATCCGAATTTTTCCGTTGGGACCTTGTACAGGCTGATAAAGACGAACGGAGCACTCGTGATATAGGCGAACGTTCCCGCCGATCCGAACCCGCACACCGCGGAGGCGCCCAGAAACGTTCTGTCCTGAAACAGTCGTCCATAGGCGGCGCGAATCGATTCCCACTCCAACGGCCGTCGCGCATCGCGTCCTAGCGACTCCGGCAATCGGAAGTGCATCCCGATCATGCACGCCACTCCGATCGTGGCCTGCGTGAAGTAAGCTGCTTTCCATCCGAACCAGATCAGCAGATAACTCCCGATGAGCGGCGCGATCACCGGCGAAACACCCAGCACCAGCACCAGCATCGAGAATATTCGCCGCAATTCGTGCGGTGGAAACAAATCGCGCACCATCGCGCGCGACATGACTGCGCCTCCGCAAGCGCCGACCGCTTGCAATAGCCGGAACCCCGACATAATCGGAATCGAAGGCGCTGCCGCGCATCCGAGTGATGACAGGACGAAGAGCAGCAGGCTCGCGTACAATGGCGGCTTGCGCCCAAACCGGTCCGTAATCGGCCCATACAGGCTTTGCCCTAACGCATATCCCACCAGAAACGTGACCATGGTGAGCTGCACCTGCGCGGTCGTGGTACCGAAGACCTTCTCCATCACCGGCATCGCGGGCAGATACATATCGATCGAAAGCGGCGCAAACGCCTGCAATGCCCCCAACAGCACGAGGAGCTCGAAATGCCGGAACCCCGATGCTGGCCGTGCCTGTTGTGCGATCACCGTGACCAGACAAGTGTATCAGCCCGTCTTCCTGCACAGCATTTGCCACGGAGCGATGTGATATTCTCGTCAATCCAATCCTGATCACAAGGAGAACACCGCAAGGAGAACCACTATGACTCTCAACCACGGATTAGTAACCCTGGCCGCCCTCGCGCTCGCCATCGCGCCGCTCTCGGCCCAGCCGCAGGGACAACCCAAGCAACCACCCCAGCCGATGAGTTTCTTCGTCACGAGCGCAGGCTCCGGCAATGGCGCCGACCTCGGCGGTCTGGCCGGCGCCGACGCTCTCTGCCAGAAGCTCGCCGAAGCCTCCGGCGCAACCGGTGCGGCCGGCAAAACCTGGCACGCTTATCTGAGCACCCAGGCCTCCGGCAATCAGCCCGCCGTCAATGCTCGCGACCGCATCGGCAATGGACCCTGGTATAACGTTCGCGGCCAGATGGTCGCCAAAAGTGTTGCCGATCTCCACGGTGACACGATCGAGGCAGCGCGCCTGGGCAACAACATCTCCAAAGCCTCAGTCTTTACCGAAAAGAACGAAACGATCAAAGGTTTTGGAGATCAACCCAACGAGCACGATATCCTCACCGGCTCGCAACCCGACGGACGCGCTTACAGCGACGCCGCCGACCATACCTGCAAGAACTGGACCAGCAGCGGCGACGGTACCGCGCAACTCGGTCACTTCGATCGCACCGGCGGCGGCAACACTTCCTGGAACTCGGCCCATCCGTCCCGCGGTTGCAGCCAGCAGAACCTGGTAAGCACCGGTGGGGCTGGCCGTCTCTACTGCTTCGCCGTCAATTAACCTTCGGGGGGCGGGTCTCAGACGTCGCAGACCTGCCCCTTTTTGCATAATCTTTACCAGCGAAAGCCTGGAAGCCAAAGAACTGGTAGACATTCCCGGCGCCCCTGCCTATAATCGCCCTCACGATGGGGCTTTCCCGGCCTCCATCCGCAGGAACCCGTTACAATGTATGGATGTCTGGAGTCTCCCCCATGGCCACAGCCGTAGACCCATCTCAGCTTGATGCACACACGCAAAATGACGAATGGCTCCGTATGTACCGGCGGATGCTGACCATCCGCCTGTTCGAAGAGCAAGTCAATGATCTGTACACACGCGCCTTGATGCCCGGTCTGGCGCATTTGTATATCGGAGAAGAGGCGGTCGCGGTTGGCATCTGCTCAGCGCTGCGTCCCGACGACTACATCACCAGCACGCATCGCGGCCACGGCCACTGCCTCGCCAAGGGCGCCGCGCCCGACCGCATGTTCGCCGAGTTGCTGGGCAAAGAAGCCGGCTACTGCAAGGGCAAAGGCGGATCAATGCATATCGCCGATCCCGCCACCGGCAATCTCGGAGCCAACGCGATTGTGGGCGGCAGCGCAGGTATAGCCACCGGCGCCGCATTCTCCGCCAAGCGTCTGGGCAACGGCCGCGTCGCCATCTGTTTCTTTGGGGAAGGCGCGCTCGGACAGGGCTCGCTCTATGAAGTGATGAACATGGCTTCCATTTGGAAGCTGCCTATCATTTACGTGTGCGAAAACAATATGTACAACGAGTACACGCACTTCTCCGAAGTCACGGCCGGCGATATCCTGGCTCGCGGCAAAGCCTTCGGTATCCATTCGGAATCCGTTGACGGCCAGGACGTGCGCGCCGTCCACGCCACCGCTAAGCGCCTCGTCGATCGAGCGCGCAAAGGTGAAGGGCCGGCATTCCTGCTGGTAAATACATACCGCTACTTCGGACATCACGTCGGCGATGTCAGCCGTGATTACTACCGTTCCAAGCAGGAAGAGCAGCACTGGAAGACGGAACGCGATCCGGTCCAAATCTTCGCCACGTGGCTGATCGCGCAAAAAATCTCCGACCGCGCCAATCTCGATTCGATTCAGGCCGAAGTAAAAGCCGAGATCGATAAAGCCGTTCAGTTCGCTACTTCGGCCCCGTATCCGAGCGTTGACAAGGTGCAACAGGATGTCTATGCCGGAGAGTAACGGGCGCGAGATCACTCTGGGTCAGGCCGTCCGCGAGGCCCTCGCCGAAGAGTTGCGCCGCGACGCGCGCGTCCTCGTTATGGGCGAGGATATTGCCGAGGCCGGCCATCCCTTCAAAGTATTGACGGGCTTGGTCGATGAGTTCGGGCCTGATCGGGTCCTCGACACGCCGATCTCCGAAGCCGGTTTCACCGGAATCGCCGTGGGCGCCGCGATGACCGGCCTGCGTCCTGTCGTCGACATTATGTTCGGCGATTTCGTCACACTCACGATGGACCAGATGGTCAACCAGGCCGCGAAAGTTCACTACATGTCCGGCGGCCATTGGCAGGTCCCGATGGTCATGCGCACCACCCTGGGCGCCACGCGCCGTTCCGCCGCGCAGCACTCGCAATCCCTGCACGCGTGGTTCTGCCACGTGCCGGGTCTTAAGGTGGTGCTGCCCTCGACTCCTTACGACGCCAAGGGCCTCCTCAAGACCGCCATCCGCGACGACAACCCGGTCATCTTTTTCGAAGACAAAATGATGTACCGCCTCAAAGGCCCGGTACCCGAGCAGGAATACACGATTCCGCTCGGCGTGGCGGACGTCAAGCGCGCCGGCAATGACCTGACCATCGTAGCGACCAGCAGCATGGTGCAGGTGGCCTTAGGCGCGGCCGACCTGCTGGATAAAGCCGGCATCAGCGCCGAAGTGATCGATCCCCGCACGCTGTGGCCCCTGGATGAGAAAACGCTGGTCGAATCCGCGCAAAAAACTTCGCGCGTGATCGTCATGGACGAGGGTTATGGCCGTTACGGGGTCGGCGCCGAGATCGCCTCGGTGATTCAGGAAGGCGCGTTCTTCTATCTGGAAGCGCCGGTGAAGCGAATGGGTGCGATGCATGTCCCCATCCCCTTCTCTCCGCCGTTGGAAGACGTCACCGTCCCAACCGAACAAACAGTTTTTGAAGCCGCGAAAGCGCTTTGTGGGGCCGGTCTCCGGACTGCCCGCTAATTCAGGAGATAGTTCTGTGGCACTGAAAACCTACGGTTCGATGGCAGTGGACTGGGAGCAGCGAATCGATCTCGATCGCCTGCGCCGCGAGCGGCTCGCGCGCGTCAAATCCATGCTCGCCAAATCCGAAATCGGCTCCCTGCTGTGCTTTGACATGAACAACGTGCGGTACATCACCGCCACTCATATCGGCACCTGGGCCCAGGACAAAATCAGCCGCTTCACGCTGCTTCCGCAGAATGACGAACCCATCCTGTGGGACTTCGGTTCCGCCGCGCGCCACCATCAGCTCAACTGCCCGTGGCTCGGCGAGCGCTCTCGCGCCGGCATCCCGCTCCTCCGCGGCGCCATGTCGCCCGAAATGGGTCGCGCCGAAGACGTCGCCCGCAAGATCAAAGTCGAGCTCGAAATGAGAAATCTGCACAAGGAGCCGGTCGGTGTCGACGTTGTCGAACCGCCCATCTTGTTTGCGCTGCAGAAGGAAGGCATCCAGGTCGTCGACGGCCAGCAGCTCATGTCCGACGTCCGCGTCATCAAAACGCAGGATGAAATCGCGCTGCTCACCCACTCCGCCATGATGGTCGACGCGGCCTATGACGAGCTCTACCGAGCCATGAAACCCGGCCTGCGCGAGAATGAAGCCGTCGGCCTCGTGAACAAGGTCCTCTACGATATGGGTTCGGAGTACGTCGAAGGCGTCAACGCCATTTCCGGCGAGCGCTGTAATCCCCACCCGCACGTGTTTTCCGATCGCGTCCTCCGCCCCGGCGATCCCGTCTACTACGATATCCTGCATTCCTACATGGGCTATCGCACCTGCTATTACCGTTGTTTCAGCATCGGCTACGCGTCGCGCGCCTTGATCGACGCCTACAAGCGTTGCCGCGAATACCTCGACGCCGCCATCCATCTCGTGCGGCCCGGCCGCACGACCGGCGAAATCGCCGCCGTCTGGCCCAAGGCGCAGGAATTCGGATTCCCCAACGAAGAAGCCGCGTTCGCCCTGCAGTTCGGTCATGGCATCGGTCTCGCAATTTGGGAGAAACCCGTCATCAGCCGCCTGGTCTCGCTCGAACACTCCCACGAAATCAAGCCCGGCATGGTCTTCGCGCTCGAAACCTTTTGGCCTTCGAAGGACGGCTACGCTGCGCGCATCGAGGAAGAAATCGTGGTCACCGAAACCGGCCATGAGGTCATTACCCGCTTCCCGGCCGAAAAACTCATGATCGCCGGCGCACACTACCACACCGTGGACGGCCCGCTGCCCACCGAGCGCGAGCAGGAAGCCGCCCCCAGCCAGCGCATCGTTGAAATGATCGAAGCCAGCGCGCGCAGTGAAGGCGTCGGAGTGACCCGCTAACAATGGCCGTCAGCGTCGTGATGCCCGCGCTTGAGATGGCGCAGGAGACCGGCAAACTCCTCGCCTGGCTCAAGAAAGAAGGCGACTCCGTCAAAAAAGGCGAGCCGCTGCTCGAAATTGAGACCGACAAAGTCACCGTCGAAGTGGAGGCCCCGGCTGACGGCGTCCTCTCCGCGTTGAAAGCACGCGCCGGCGCCGACGTGCCTGTCGGGCAAACCATAGCCTGGATCGTCGCGCCCGGCGAAACGCCCCCGGCCGAATCCGCGCCCACGGTCTCCGGCCGCGCCATGAGCGCCACCGTGGGGCAGGTCTCCGAGCTGACCGCCGCCCCGAATCCCACACCTGCACGGATTCGCGCCTCGCCGAAGGCGCGCCGCATGGCCCAGGATTTAGGCGTGGATCTCTCCCGCGTGCGCGGCACCGGCCCCGACGGCGCCATCACCGGCGACGATGTCCAGGCCGCCGCGAAATCAACTCTAGCACCGGCGGTCCTGTCGCCGGCGAGCGCTGCCGCCGCGGCCCCCGCCTTCGAGCCTGCCGCCGCGCTCAGCAACATCGCCCGCTTGATGGCCGAGCGCACCACGCAAAGCTGGACCAGCGCTCCGCATTTCTTCCTCGTCCGCGAAATCGAGGCCGGCGGCCTCAACTCCGCCCGCAGCTATCTCGGCCCGGTAGTCGAGCGCGATCATAAAGTGAAGCTCACCCACACCGATCTGCTCGTCGCCCTGGTGGCCCGTGTCATCGCACGGCATCCCAAGTTCAACGCCACATGGACCGGCAACGGCATCCAGGTCCATCCCGAGGTCAACATCAGCGTAGCCGCCGCGGTCAAAGACGGCGTCGTCGGCGTCGTCATACCCAGGGCCGATAGCGCCTCGCTCGGCGCCATCGCCGAGCGCCGCGCCGATCTCAGCGAGCGCGCCCGCGCCGGCCATCTGCGCCCGCCCGATGTCTCCGGCGGCACCTTCACGATCAGCAATCTCGGAATGTACGAGGTGGACGCGTTCACCGCCATCATCACACCGCCGCAAGCCGCCATTCTCGCGGTGGGCGCAATCACCGATCGCGTAATCGCTGTCGATGGCAAACCCGCCGTCCGTTCGATGATGACCCTTACGCTTTCCAGCGATCACCGCGTTGTCGACGGCGCGCAGGCCGCTCTATTCCTGAAAGACGTCGTCGCCGCCCTGCGTGAACCAGCCAAGTGGCTGTGATCGCGGCCATCTCGCCGCCCGCAATCGACACAGTACCCTTGCTCCAGGTACCGTTGCTCCGGGCAGCACCACCGATGTCCCGCGCGTGTAATTCCTGCGCATACTCTTTTTCAGCACGGTAACCGTGCCCCGGGTTCGCAGTTCAATGTTCTTCACACGAATGGGCGATCGCGCACGCCGGTGCCGCTCGGCTCGTGTTGAACCTCGCAGATCGTACTCCGGTTTGCCGCGACGCGGCCCACTGGCCAAGTGCTTGCTAAGACCCGCGTGAGGTGCTTTTCATGAAAAGAGTCCTTCGCGTTTTCACACTCCTCATCCTGGGTGTTGGTATCGCTGCCTACGCCCAGCAACCCGGCCGCAGTACACCTCCTGATCAAGGTGGTCCTTCGCAGCAGCGCACGCCCCGTGCTCAACCCGACGAACCCGGCGCGGCCCAACCCGGCGACGTTCAAAAGATGAGCGTGACCGGCTGTCTTTCCAAAGGTAGCCAAGCCAATCAATATGTCATCACTGACTCCAGTTCGCACGAAAAGTATTCATTTCCCGGCCCCGCGCAGCTGGATGCCTACGTGAATCAGACCGTGAAGCTCACCGGTTCCATGCAATCGGACGGTAACGGCGAGAAAGTGTTTCGCCCCGAGAGCATCGCTCCCGTTTCCTCCTCCTGCAGTTAGGCCCCCGCAAGCCGAAAGCCGCCGAGGGCCTGGGGCGGACCTCACATCCGCAGCCAACCCCCGGCGGGCTTAGCCGTCCGCGCGCCGGCCTGTATTACCATACCCACATGACCCTGAGCCGCGAGCGCATCCTGACCACGCACGTAGGGAGTCTGCCGCGCAATGAGGTCCTCTCCGACCTGTTGATCCGCCGCGAGGAAGGGGAGCCCGTCGATCCCGGCCAGCTCGCGCGCGAAATGGACAAAGCGGTCGAGCACGTCGTGAACAGGCAGGTCGAAGCCGGAATCGACATCGGCAATGACGGCGAGCAGCAGCGCGTCGCCTTCCAGACCTACATCGCGCAGCGCATGTCGGGTTTCGCCGGCGAATCCAAGCGCCGCCGCGGCCGCGATTATGAAGAATTTCCCGAATTGGTCGAGACGCTGATGCGCCGCTTCCCGCGCCGCAGCCGGATGCAGAACGCGCCCGAAGCGCAAGCCGAAATTCACTACCTCGATATCACCCCCATCCGCCAGGAGACTGAGCGCGTAGTGCGCATCGCGCGCGCCGCCGCCGCGTTCACCGACTGTTTCATGACCGCGCCCTCGCCCGGCATTCTCTCGACGACGTTGCTCAACGCACATTACGAATCGCATGATGCGTACCTGGCGGCGCTCGCGCGTGAGATGCGCCACGAGTATCAGGCGATCCACCAGGCGGGCCTTATCCTCCAAATCGATGCACCCGATCTCGCCATGGATCGCGCCATGTTTTACCGCGATCTCTCTGATGCCGATTTCGTCAACCGCTGCGAGCGCCATGTAGCCGCCATGAACCAGGCCATCGAAGGCATTCCGCGCGACCGTGTCCGCCTGCATTGCTGCTGGGGAAACTGGGACGGCCCGCACATTCACGATGTGCCGCTCGACCTGATCCTGCCGGTCCTTTATCAAGCCAATGTCGGCGCTCTCAGCATCGAACTCGCCAATCCCCGCCATCAGCACGAGTACGAAGCGCTGCGCCGCCATCCGCTTCCGGCTCATATGGCGTTAATCCCCGGAGTAATCGATACCACCACCAACATCGTCGAGCATCCCGAAGTCGTGGCCCGCCGCTTACGGGAAGCCGTTGCCGCCGTAGGTGATCGCGAGCGCGTCATCGGCAGCGCCGATTGTGGCTTCGGCACATTCACCAATCGCGAATGGGTCATCGAGCCCGTCGTCTGGTTAAAATTAAAATCGCTGCGCCAAGGCGCCGACATCGCCACGGGGCGCCTCTGGGGCCGCAAAGCGGCCATGTAACATGGGGACGGAGGCCATGCTTCCCATTGTTCTGTTCGCCGCCGCGTCCGTCCTCGCCCAGCCGCTGACGCCAGTCGAGCCCGCACTAGCTGAGATCACCGCGACCCGCCGTTTCACCGAGGTCGCGCTCTCGCCCGACGGCGCGCGCGTCGCCTATGTCGAGCGCGGAACCGCACCCTCGAAGTCTTCGATCTATCTCTCATCGGTGCCCGCCGGCGCCGCGCAGTCGCGCCTCACTGCCGGCAAGATGCCCTGCGACGAACACGGCCTCGCCTGGTCCTCCGACGGTAGACGGATCGCCTTCCTTTCAGACTGCGCGAAACCCGGCCAGTTGCAGCTTTACCTCGCAAACCCCGAGGGCGGTCCGGCCCGCCAGTTGACGCACTTCAAAGGACTGCTCGCGGATCCGCGCTGGTCCCCCGATGACAAACAGATCGCCATACTTTTCACCGAAAATCTGCCCCGCGAAGCCGGCCCGCTCGACCCCGTCCTCCATCAGACCGGCGTCATCGATTCCAAGATCTACGAACAGCGTCTGGCGCTCGTCGATGTGTCCAACGGCGCCTCGCGTATCCTCACGCCCCCTGACCTGTATGTTTACGAATACGATTGGTCTCCTGATGGAAAGCAGTTCGCCGCGATAGCCGCTCACGGCGATGGTGATGACAACTGGTGGATCGCCCAGCTCTACACCATTGATGTTGCCCGCGGCTACACCGAGCCCATCTACAGGCCGCCCGTCCAGCAGCAGATTGCCGCGCCGCATTGGTCACGCGACGGCCAATCGATCGTCTTCATCGGCGGCCTCATGAGCGACGAAGGTTCTACCGGAGGCGATATCTTTCAGGTGAGCCCGGGCGGAGGAGCCGCCCGCAATCTGACCCCCGGCCTTGCTGCCTCCGCCAGCAGCATTACGTGGCCGCGAGAATCGCCGCAGCTCTATTTCACGGAGCACTTCGATGGCGGCAGCGCGATCTCGCGCTTCGACTCCGCCACGGGTAAACTGGAGCGCCTCTGGCACGGCGATGAAACCATCACTCCCCTTGCTCAAGACACGGGCCTTTCCTTCTCCGCCAACGGAAAGATCTCAGCCCTCATCCGCAGCTCGTTTCAAACGCCTCCCGAAGTCTGGGCCGGCCCGATTGGCTCCTGGCAGCCCGTCACTCACGAAAATCGCGGCCGCACCCCACCCTGGGGCGAAGCCAAAAGCCTCCACTGGTCCAACGATGGGTTCCACATCCAAGGATGGCTGCTTTATCCAACGCACTTCGATGCCGCCCGCAAATATCCACTGATCGTGTCCGTGCACGGCGGCCCGGCCTCATCGTTGAAGCCCGCGTGGCCCAGCCCCGGATTTAATCCCCTCTTGCTCTCGCAACAGGGCTACTTCGTTCTAATGCCCAACCCGCGCGGCAGCTACGGTCAAGGCGAGGCATTCACCGTTGCCAACGTCAAAGACTTCGGCGGCGGCGATCTGCGCGATATCATCGCTGGTATCGATGAAGCGGTCCGCTCCGCTCCCATCGACCCGCAGCGTGTCGGCATTACCGGTTGGAGCTACGGCGGGTACATGACCATGTGGGCCGTCACTCAGACCAATCGCTTCCGAGCCGCGGTCGCCGGCGCCGGTCTCGCCAACTGGCAGAGCTATTACGGCGAGAACGCGATCGATCAGTGGATGATCCCCTATTTCGGTGCATCGGTCTACGCTGATCCGGCGGTCTACGCGAAGAGTTCGCCCATTAATTTCATCCGCCAGGCCAAAACTCCGACGCTCATGCTGGTGGGGGACAGCGACGCCGAATGCCCGCCCGCGCAATCTTATGAATTCTGGCACGCCCTCAAGACGCTGGACGTGAAAACGCAATTGGTCGTCTACGCCAATGAGGGGCACCGTTTCACCAAGCCCGCTGATCAGCGTGACGTCCTTCTCCGCATGATCCGCTGGTTCAACGCCAACCTCTAGAACTCTGGTCTGTGCCCGGTTCAATCCGGCCGCTCGCGGTGTCATAATTGCGACAGTGCGCTCCTCTCGGACCTCCCGTGCGCTCCTCCGGGCCATCAGCCGGGCTGTGCCCGAGAGCTGCCGCGATGAGTGGCTCGCCCGCTGGGACACCAACCTGACTGCCTGGCGGATTTTATGCGATCGCGGCGAAGTCCCCGGTCCGGATTCCCGGGGCGCTGTCCTTCTAAACCTGTACCGGAAGTGCATCCGTGATGCCCTCACCCTCCGCTTGCGAACTGATGCCGCGCAGGCACTCCTTCACGGCCCGCTATTTGTGCTCGGTATCGGAACGGCGATCCTGATCTTGCTCGCCGCCTCGACCCACGGCTTTCGCGGCGTGCGCTCGTTCTTCGAAGGGCCGCCGATCGAGGACGCGGCAGGTCTCGTATCCGCCCAGTATCCAGCCAGGCCGAACCAACGGGCGGCCGTGCTGGCTCGCCTGATTCCCTTGTGGCGCAGCAACTCCGCCTTTGCCCGCGACATCGCCGGCTACCGCTTTTGGTACAACCAGCCGCGCGCCTGGGTGACTTGGAACTTTTTCGCAGTCCTGGGTACGAGACCAGCCGCCGGACGGCTCTTCCAACCCGGTGACCGCAACGCTGTCGTCCTCAGCTATCCTGCCTGGCGTTCGCTGTATCGCGCCAACCCGCGGGTCATTGGCTCCGCGATCCAGGTCGACGGCCGGCCATATACGGTCGTGGGCGTGCTGCCGGAGCTTTTCTGGGCCCTTTCTCCCTCTGTCGATTTCTGGCTCCCTCTGAATTCAGACGCGCCGTCGAACCCGCCAGGCTTTCTCTCGGCCGCGGTAGCGCGCCTCGCCCCCGGCGCCGCCAACTGGCAGCTTGCCAAGGAGCTCACTGATCTCGCAAAGGCCGCGATACCCGGCCCGCCGCGCGTGGTGCGCATCGGGTCCTTCGCAAACCGCCTCCCTGGTCGCGACAGTTACTGGTATCTGATCGGAACCCTTTTCTCGATCATTAGCGGCTTGGTGATGGTAGTGAAGGAGCACCGCCGCCCGACCGGTCATAACTGGCGCTACTGGCCTTTTTTAACCGCAAAGACGGCCCTGGCAATCGCCATCCCGCTTCTTCTCTGGATGGAAGCGGGTGCGTTCTTCCGCACCTTTCAACCGGCGCTGGGAGTGGCCGCCACCATCGGGCGCATTGTCGCCGCGCTCGGGTTCCTTGTGATCTGCGTGCGCGGGCTCTGGTGGTGCTTTGCCGATCAGCGCCGCCGCTGCCCGGTGTGCCTCCGCCGTCTGGCCATCCCTGTCACACTCGGCTCGCCGGCCAGCATTTTCGAGCCGGTCCTGACGGAGCTGATTTGCCCCAAAGGACACGGCGCGCTCTCTCTGCCGGAGAATGAAACCGACCGCCCCGACCGCTGGATCGCCCTCGATTCCAGCTGGGACGAGCTGTTTAAGAACAAATAGCGGCGTCAACCGGCTCACCGCCGGGCCTACTTCTCGCGGCTCAATCCCAGCGCGCGAATCCGTTTGTGCAGGTTCGTCCGTTCCATGCCCAGCTGGCGGGCGGCGCCGCTGACGTTCCACTTCGATTCTTCCAGCGCACGCAGAATGTGTTCGCGCTCCGCCGATTCCCGCGCTTCCTGGATCGTCGATTTCGGGCCTGCCTCCCGCTGCACCCGGATCTCCACGGGAATAGCCTCCCGCGTTAGCCGCTCGCCGGGCGTGAGGATCGCCATCCGCTCGATCACGTTCCGTAGCTCGCGCGCGTTGCCCGGCCATCCGTAACTTTCCAGCAGCGGAAAAACACCTTCCTCAATTGCCTTGCGCTTGAAATTGTTTCGGGCGCAGAAATCTTCCAGGAAATACTCGGCCAGCGGCTGTACATCGTGCGGGCGTTCGCGCAGCGCCGGAACGCGGATCGGCACCACACTGAGCCGGTAGTACAGGTCCTCTCGGAATTTCTCCTGGGCCACCATTGCGCTGAGGTCCCGATTCGTCGCCGAGATCACCCGCACGTTCACCCGGATGATGGCTTCGCCGCCGACCCTGTGAAATTCTCCCTCCTGTAATACGCGCAGCAGCTTGGCCTGCGACGCCCCGTGTAAATCGCCCACCTCATCGAGGAAAATCGTCCCGGCGTCCGCCAGCTCGAATTTGCCGCGCCGTGTAGCGGTCGCACCCGTGAAACTTCCTTTTTCGTGCCCGAACAGTTCAGTCTCGATCAGTTCGGTGGGAATCGCGGCGCAGTTCACTTTTACAAAGGGACCGGACGCAAATGGGCTCGATTTGTGAATATGCGCCGCCAATAGCTCCTTGCCTGTGCCCGATTCGCCGATCAGCAGCACCCGTGCGTCCGAGCGCGCCGCCATCGAAGCCTGCTCGACGGCGCGCTGCCAGGCCGGCGACTCGCCGATCATTCTCGGCGTGGTGCCCACCAGTTCGCGCAGCCGCTCGTTTTCTTTGCGCAGCGTCGATTGCTCCAGCGCATTCTTCACGGCGAGCAGAACGCGATCCCGGCTCAGCGGCTTTTCCAGAAAGTCGAACGCGCCCGCGCGCGTGGCTTCCACCGCATCCGCAATCGTGCCGTGACCCGAAATCATCACTGCCGGCGCCGGCGCGCCGTTCTGGCGCACGGCCTTAAGCAGGTCGATGCCGCTGCCGTCCGGCAGCTTCATGTCCAGCAAATACGCGTCCGCGCGCCCCGCATCCGGATGCGTTCGAAATTCCGCTACCGAGCGGCACACATTCACGCCGTAACCTTCGCGCTCGAGAATCATCCGCAGCGAGCGGCCAATATTTTCCTCGTCATCCACGATCAGGATGCGCTTGGCCATTGACGAACGCAGGCAGCAGCACGCGGAATCCGGCGCCGCCCAACTCTCCTTTCACCAGCTCGATATCCCCTCCCGAAAGCAGCGCGCTCTTACGCGCGATCGAAAGTCCCAACCCCATGCCCCGTTTCTTGAATGAAATGGTGGGCTGGAACAGGGAGGCACGTGCCTGCACGCTCAACCCCGGCCCGGAATCGTGCACTTCGATCGCGACCCGCCCGTTTTCCGCCCAGGTCTTGCCGAGGATATGCCCGCCCTCGCCCGCGGCTTCGGCGGCGTTTTCGAGCAGATTCGTAAGAATGCCCTTGACCACATCCTGGTCGGCGAGCACCGGCGGCGCCGGCTCCCACAGTGCGCAGTCGTAGGCCACTTCCGGATGCGCGGTCTTCAAAAACGAGATGCGCTCCTGCAGCAGGGAATTGACATCCACCGGTCCCGGGCACAGCGGCGGCTCGGAAGAAAACTGCGTGAACGCCCGCACGCGCCGCTCCAGCGTCTCGATTTCCTCGATTACGATCTGCGCCGCCTGCTCCTGAAACGCGCGGTCCGCGGCCCCCGATCGCGCCACCATCTCCTCCACTGTGAGCCGGATCGGCGTCAGCGAATTCTTCACCTCGTGCGCGGTCTTGCGCGCCAGCGATTGCCAGCCCGCCAATTGCCGCAGGTAGACCAGCCGCTCGGTCGATTCCTGCAGTCGCTCCGCCATTCGATTGAACGCCTGGATCGCACGGCCCACTTCATCATCGCCGCGTGTCGCCACGCGCGCGCTCAAATCGCCCCGCGCCAACCGCGTCAAGCCCTCGGTTAACTGCTGCGTCGGTCGGCTGACCCGGTACGCAAAAAACACCAGCAGAACTAGCGAGACGAGCCAGATCGACGCCGCCAGCAGCGCATACACGAGTTTGAATCCGCGCCGCAGATCGCGCGTGCTGCGCTGTTCCACCACGGCGCGCGCTTCGCCCAGTTGCCGCGAAACCCGGTCCAGCCCCACCTTACCCAGGTTCGCTGAATACACCCAGACCTCGTCACCGTGCCGTACCAGGTAATCCAGTCGATTCCCTTCGCTTCCCGCGGTCACAAAGCGGTCCGAATCCCCACTCTGCGCGAACGCCCGAACGGCCTCGGAACCAGTCCCGTCTGCATACTTCTGGGGCTGCAGCGCGCCTGACGCGGCCTGCTTTTTGAGTTCCTCGCGCATGTGCACGTAGTACTCGCGCCCGGTCGTCTGTAGCGATTTCGCAAGCGTGTCCAGCTCTGCGGTGGACGAGTATTCCAGGCTGCGGTCCAGCAGTGAGGTCGTAATCCACACCGTGGCCGCCAGCGGCAACAGCGTGGCCGTCAGGAAGACGATCACCAACCTGTTACGAAGCCCTTTCACCCGTTTCGCGTCCTGCGCGCGCTGATTCTGGGAAGCTTCGATAGCCGCAGCGGCCCGGCATATCCGGTCCACTGATCCTGGTCCGCACCCGGTTTGCGGCTGAATAGTTCAATCAGCGCGCTGATGCTGATCCCCGGATCGCCCACGACGGCCGAGAGGTCCTTGGGGTCGGCGGTCCGCAAATCCAGCCGGAACCAGAACGGCTGGTCCGGCTCCATCCCCAGCGCGCTGATCGCCAGGTTGCTGAGGCACCACGTCTCTGCGGCCGAGGCGGAGAGTCGGGAGACCCGCCGGTTTGTCGATCCCAGAATGACGCTGAATTTTTCTTCCCACACATCGTAACTCACGGTCAGCCGCTCCGGATTGCGCCGCCACACCGTTCCGCGGTCGTCGCGAAAGATCGTGAGCTGGGAAATGAACACTACCGTCGCGCCGTCCTGCAATCGCGCCAGCGGCCTGCCGGAAAGAAAGTGCAGTTGCGGCGCGGCCACGTGCAGGTCGTCGCCGTCGAATGCGAAGCTCAGGTTACCGGTGCTCCGCGCGCTGAGCAGAGGAACCGTAAGGCCGGCCAGGAGCCAGCTTCTGCGGCTGATCTGTCTGTGCGCAAAATCGCTATTCAATAATTCATGCCTACCAGGAACATGGGGTCGGCGCGCCCCTCCCGCACCGGGAAGGCGATTGCCAGAAAGAAGGCGCTCTGCCGCAGCCCGACGCCGACCGAATGCCGCGCAATGGCGGGCTGCCCTCTGTCCCACACCGCCCCGGTATCATAGAACACCTGAAAGATACCGTATCGATAATCGACGGAGTTGTGGATGATCCGGTTTCCACCGAACGGGTCAATTTCATAGCGGTTCCAGCCCCGCAAAAGAGTGCTGTTGCCGGCCACGTACCGTTCGAATAGAGGTGCCCGCCCGGTCAGCCACCCGCCCTGCACCTCGTCCGTAAACACCTGCTTGCCGCGCGTGAGCCTGTACCGCGCCTCGAAGTGCTGCCGCCCGTAAACGAAATCGCTGCCCAGCGCCCGCGTGCCCGCGTGCAGGCTATACCCGGCCGCGACGTCCTGCCGGTTCTGCGCGTCCTCCGTATGCCATTGATATTGCAGCTTCGTGACAAATGCGTTCGCGGCGTCGATCGGCATGCCCGGCTCCTCTTCCTGCATACGCTGGAAGCTGGCCCCCACGCTTAGCGTCAGAGGGCGTGCTACGACGAACACAACCATCGGCTCAAGATTCATCCGGTTGCGGTAGATTCCGGACGTCTCTTCGGTCCCCGGCACACCTTCGGCTAGCGCCACCCGGCTCGCTCCATTCCAGTTGTCGTGATAGCTCTCGAATTCGAATCGCAGATGGACCCGATCGGTGCCGAGCCGCGTGTTCTCGTATCGTGCGAGCAGGCCGGTGTACCGTTCCACCAGTTCGTCCCCATCGCTCGCTAACCCGAACGTAAACCCGTTATGCCCAATGGTGGCCGTGCCTTCGGCCTCGCCGCTCCATCCTTGTTTGCTGGCATACAGGAACTTCGGTACGGACACATCGAACCGTGCCGGCCGCTGCACGATCTGAAATACCACCCGAACCGACTCCGGCGCGTCGCCGCGTTGCACGCGGTGCGTCACCGCCCGCGCCTGAAATTCCTTGCGCAGCCGGCTTCCCAGATCATCGAGCCGCGAAACGTTCAGTTTCTTCCCGATCAGCGCGCTGATTTCCTCCCGCAGACCGGAGCTGATCTTTTCGTCATGATCGGAAGCCAGATTCGTCGACCAGCCGTCGCCCCTGACGATGACGGTTTCAACCGTGTAGCGTGAGTTTACGTTAATCTCGGGATCTTCGGTTCCGGCGGTGAGGGTGAAAGGAGTGAGCCAGCTGCCCAGGACCAGGGCGGCTAGCCAAGCGATTCTCATGCGGCCCCGGATTGCACGCCCGCTGCCAGCTGTAAGTCATTGAAAATGTGGTGAATTAATGCAAAATGAATGTGACTGGCCTTCACAGGTGTGGAGGCACCCGCAGCGCGAGAAGAGCGGGGCTCGCGACTATAGAACTTTGGCCAGCTCGGTGGCGAACACACCGCGCGAATCCTGCTCCCGGTCGCGGCCGCCCCGTTTGCGCCGCTGCTGACGCGGAGGCTGTTGAGACTGCGGAGCGCCGGCTCCTGCACTTGGAGCTCCGGATGTAGCGGCGGCGCCACGCGGGTCCTTGCCTTTCGGAGGCTGAGCCGGGTTGGCGCGCAGCAAACGGTCTTCGAGAGGCGCACGATCGAATCGCCGGATGATCGCCTGCATCTCATCGGCGGTTGGCGCTTCAACAAAAGCGAAGCCCTTGGATTCTTGCGTCTCGTGGTTGCGGATCACTTTGATGGAGTCGGCGACCAAATCTTCGGCCGTCAGCCATTGCTTGATATCGTCAGCAGTGACCCAAGTGGGGAGGTTGCCAAGAAATACGGTAAAACTCATTCAGTGATTGCTTTACTCCGTTGGTTGGTTTTTGGGTGCTTCAAAGGAAGGATTCCGATCGCCCACGTAGATGTTAGCAAAACCAACAGCGCGATTGCAAACCCAGAAATGCCGCACAGGGGTACTAATGGTTTAACCTAACATTCCCGCGCACCAAAAACGCTGCGCGCCGTCCACTGCCGGTAAAATGCAAGCTGATGCCGAAGCTGACCGAACCACAAGCGCCCGCATCCGCGCAAAAACCGGTTGCGATCGCGCTGCTGGTCGCCGGCGCCTTCTTCATGGAGAATCTGGATGGCACCGTCATCGCCACCGCGCTGCCCCAGATGGCCCAATCCTTCCGCATCAGCCCGGTTGATCTCAACATGGGCATGACTGCCTACATGCTCACGCTCGCCGTATTCATTCCGGTCAGCGGATGGGTCGCGGACCGCCTGGGCGCCCGAACGGTCTTTTCCTCCGCCATCGCCCTGTTCACCTTGGCCTCCGTTCTCTGCGGTTTCAGTAACAGCCTTTGGCAGTTCACGGCAGCTCGAATTCTGCAGGGCATCGGCGGCGCCATGATGGTGCCGGTCGGCAGGCTGGTGGTCTTGCGCATTACAGAAAAGAAGGACCTCATGCGGTCGATCGCCTATATCACCTGGCCCGGCTTGATCGCTCCCGTCCTCGGTCCGCCGGCCGGTGGTTTTATCACAACCTATTCCTCCTGGCGCTGGATCTTCTTCCTCAACGTGCCGCTGGGTGTGGCCGGACTGGCTCTCTCCCTGTACTTGGTCGGAAACGAGGTGGACAGCGCGCCTCGCCGTTTTGACTGGGGCGGTTTCGCGCTGACTGGTACGGCCTGTACGACGTTCATGTACAGTCTGGAACTGCTGGCGCGCCAGAACGAGCGATGGATCCCGGTTGCACTCTGGCTTGGATGCAGCGTGCTCACCGGCTGGCTGGCGGTCCGGCACCTGCGCCGCACGCCTTACCCTCTTGTCGAACTGTCCTGCCTGAAAATCCCCACGTTCGCTCTCACCATATGGGGCGGTTCCCTTTTCCGCATCGCGATCAGCGTTTCGCCCTTCCTGCTGCCTCTCCTTTTTCAGGTACCGTTTGGGTTAAGCGCGTTTGAATCCGGCCTTCTGGTGCTCGCCATGTTCGCGGGCAACCTCAGCATGAAACCGATCACCACTCCGGTTCTGCGCCGCTTCGGTTTCAAACAAGTGCTGCTCGCCAACGGGGCCATCACAGCGGTGCTCATTCTCCTCTGCGGCTTCCTCACTCCGCAAACGCCGAAAGCGCTGATCATCACGGTGCTGTTCCTGCATGGCCTCTCGCGGTCCATGCAATTCACCAGCTTGAGTACCCTCGCGTTCGTGGACATTCCCAAGCCGCAGTTGAGTTCCGCCACCAGCTTTTCCGCGGTGATGATCCAGATGTCCATGGGAATGGGAGTCGCCGTCGGCGCCGTCGCCTTGCGTATTGCAGCTTGGATCCAGGGCCGCCACGCAGCCGCCCCGGGACTCATGGATTTCCGCATCGCGTTCGGCCTCACCGCCATTCTCGCTCTGGTGGCTATCGCGGATTGTCTTCCTTTGGATCCGGCCGCCGGCGCCGAGGTCAGCCATCATCGGCGCCGCTGAACGCCCGCCGCCCTCTCCGCTACACTGGTTGATTCGAATCCACAGGGGAAAGCGCCATCGGTGCATGAAGGATCAGAAGAAGAGTTCCGTTCGCGTACGCAGCCTGATTGACAGGATCCCGTTCAACCGGCTCCTCGGCGTCGAGGTCAGCCGGCTGCACGCCGATGGCGTCACCTTACGCTGCAAGATCCGCCACGATCTCCTCAACAGCCACGGAGCCCTCCACGGCGGTGTCGCCGCTAGTCTGGCCGATGTCGCCGTCGGCGTCGCGATCAATCATCATTGCGGCGGAACGCGCCCGATCAGCACCGTCGAGCTGAAGGTAAACTATTTGCGGCCAGTGCGCGAAGGGACGCTGTTTGCACGCGCCCATCTGTTGCGCGTCGGAGCAACGTTGTGCGTGGGCCGCGTCGACCTGACGGATTCCAGCTCTCGGGCCGTGGCGACGGCGATTGCGACCTACATCTTCCTCGACGCAAGAGGCACTACCCGCCCGCCGTCCTAGGCGGCCCCGGTCGCGTCGCTACCGCGCCGACGTCGCGCCGTTTCCCGCGTGCTGGCTGCACCCCTTCTTGGTTTCCTCGAAATTGTCGAACAGGCGCCCGGCGTGGTCGCCGGCCAGCGTTTCCATCCGGTGCGGCTGGCCTTTCTCCACCGTGTAGTGCGCTACCGTCCCTTGCGACCGCAGGTATTCCGCTTCCTTGCTCATTTCCGCATGCCACCGGTACGGATCGTTCTCGCCGACATACAGGAAGACGCACATTTTGGAGATCGCTTGCAGCTTGGCCGGGCTGGGCTCCCACATGTATCCGGGAAACGCGGTCACGGACAAAAAGTAATCGGGGTGCAGCGCGGCGATGTGCAGCGCCGCGATCCCTCCGTTGGACGGTCCCGCGATATGAAACTTGTTGTCCTGGATCTTGTAGTCTGCCAGGATCATCTTGAGAAATTCGGGGAAAATCCGCTCCCCACCCTCGAAGAACAGATCGTCATTGGGGGCGGCCGGCGCCACCACGATGTAGCCGCGTTTTTCCGCCTCGGCGCGCAGGTTGCTCGCCAGCACACGGTCTACGGTGTTCATGTTTTGCGGACCGCCGCCCAAAGCAAGGATAGCCGGATACGCCTTGCCCGAATCGTATCCGTTCGGAAGCACCACCTTATACGCCACCGTGACCTTGCCCACCTTCTTGGTTTTTTCCAGCAGATCCGCCCGTGCGGGCTGGGTAGCAAACGTAGCAAACGCAGCCAACACGGCCGCCGCAGCCCATAGCGGCATCCCATGGCATCTCTGTCGCGTCATAACGGGAACCCTCCAGGTTTCGGAAATGGCAAGATCGATTTTATCCAACCCCGGGCGCAGCCGAAACGCACCCTTCGTTGATCGGGTTAAGGCCGCCGAATGTACGACCCCGCACGGTTCCGCGGCGCGCTGTTTTGGAATGCGAATTGCTTTCCCCACGCCGACTGCCGCTAAGCAGTGTAAAAAGGCCATTCAGCGCAGCCTAGTTCCAAACGGTTACAGAGGATTTAAGGAGGAGCACACGATCATGGAAAACGCTACCGGTCATTCAGAAGATATGTACCGCCGAAAATCTTATTTGCCGTTAATTCTGTGCACGATCGCCGTCCTCGGAGCGGGCGATGCCTATTTCTTTCATCAAAACCGCGAGCTCTCCGCGCGCTTGAGCCAGATGGAAAGCTCTCTGCAATCGGACCTGTCGTCCATGCAGACGAACTGGCAGGACACGGCGAGCGCCACGCAGAAAACCCTCGAAGCGTTGCGCGCTTCGCTCGCCGACGAACGCACGCAGGCGCTCCGCGCCGCCACCCAGGCAAACCGCACCGCCAGCCGCCATGCCGATGAGCTTGCCCAAAAGCTCGAAATCGAGCAAAGACAAGTGGCCACCGCGCTCGGTGAAGTCAAGGAATCCGCCAGCACCGCCAACGAAAAGGTTGCCGATGTCATGAACCATGTGAGCTCCGTCGATTCCCAGGTCTCGCAGGCGCGGTCCGATCTCGATAAGACGATCTCCGATTTGAAGAGCGTCCAGGGAGATATGGGCGTGCAGAGCGGCCTCATCGCCACCAACGCCAAGGAACTGGCGGCCCTGCGCGAGCTCGGCGAGCGCAACTACGTCGAATTCAACGTGCGCAAGACTAACCAGCCCCAGCGCATTGGCACGATCAACGTCATCCTCCGCAAGGCCGATCCCAAGCGTAACCGCTATACGCTCGACGTGATTGCGGATGACAAGAAAGTGGAGAAGAAGGACCGCACTATTAACGAGCCGGTGCAGTTCTACCTCTCGCGCGCGCATCAGCCGTACGAAATCGTGGTGAACGAAGTAAAGAAAGACCAGGTTGTCGGTTATTTGGCGATGCCGAAAGTCCTGACTGCCTCCCGTTAGACCCTCCCCTCCGACGCGGGAGATTCGGCTTCCGGATCTCCCGCCCTTTTTCGAACCGTCCCGGCGGCGGTCCCGCCAATCTGCCATATCATAGTTACAAGGACATGAAACTCTCTCTCTTCGCGATTCCGCTGTGCGCCGTAACACTGTTGCCTGCCCAGGCGCCCGGGTCGGCCGAACCGCCGCTGCACCCGTCTTTCGGTTTGCAGGATCCGACCGTGCTCAAACAAAGCCCGCAAACCAAACCCGAGGTCGGCAAGGCCGGCCCCGTTCCGCGGCTGGCCGACGGCAAGCCGGACCTGACCGGCCCTTGGGAACCCAATGCCATTCGGCAGAACGTCAACATGAAAGCCACGGGCGTGGAAATCCCCTTCTCGGCCGAAGGCGAGGCGCTGTACAAGGCCCGCCTGGCGCGCCTCGGGAAGGACGATCCCGAAGCCCGCTGTCTGCCGCCCGGAGTGCCGCGCCTCACCACCACGCCGTATCCGTTCCGGTTCGTCCAAACGCCGAACTACATCGCCATCCTCTATGAAGGAGGCACCCATACCTGGCGCCAGATTTTCATGGATGGCCGCAGATTTTCCCAATTCGCCGACGACCTCTGGAATGGCGAATCCATCGGGCATTGGGAAGGCGACACGCTGGTGGTGGAAACCACCGGCTTTAACGATAGAACCTGGATCGACGCCGCTGGCATTCCGCACTCCACCAAAATGAAGGTGGTCGAGCGCATCCGCCGTCTGGATGCGGAGAACCTGGAATTCGTCAACATCGTGGATGACCCGGTGATGTTTACCAAGCCCTGGTCATTCACCACCTACCCCAAGCGTCTCAAAGGCGAGTTGCTCGAGTACATTTGCAACGAGAACGAGCAGGACGTCAAACACCTGGTCGGCAAGTAACCGTCGCGCCCCAAATTCGATGTAAACTTGGCTGCAGCCGGAAGGGGCAGCTTGGGCATTTTCCACACCATCCGCCAGGACCTGGTTTACGCGTTCCGCACTCTGCGGACTAGACCCGCCTTCACCACAACGGCAGTCATTACGCTTGCGCTTGCCATCGGCGGCAACACCGCCATGTTCACGGTCATCCGCGCCGTTTTGCTCGAACCGCTGCACTATCCCGGCGCCGACCGGCTGGCCCGCCTCGAAGGCGGCGCCACGCCCACCCGTTTCCTCGAGTTGCAGGCCGGAGCGCGTTCCTTCACCGAAATCGGCGCGTTCACCGGCATCGAGGACCTCGCGCTCTCCGGGGCCGCCGAGCCCGAGGTTCTGAAGGCTGTTCACGTCTCCGCGAATTTTTTGCGAATCCTTTCCGTCCAACCGCTCCTCGGCCGCAGCTTCCGCGCCGAAGAAGACGCGCCCGGCGCGCACCCCGTCGCCATGATCAGCGATGAACTGTGGCGGCGCCGCTTCTCGGGCGATTCCCAAATCATTGGCAAAACAGCCGTGTTCGCGGCCGTCCCATACACCATCGTCGGTGTTCTCCCGCCCCGGTTCCAGTTCCCGTCTTCCGGTATCGACGTCTGGCTGCCGGCGCCTTCGGAATTGCCCGGCCTTCCGCAAAGGGCGCGCGAGTTGAGCCCCTTCCTCTCCCTGTTCGCCCGCATCAAACCCGGACTTAGCTTCCAGCAGGCTAATGCCGAAGCGCAGGTGGTTCGCCGCCAATATGCTCTGGCGCATCCCGCCATGCTCGATGGCAAACCGAGAAGCCCGGAAGTTACACCCTTGAAAGATGACCTCGTCTCGAGCGTGCGCTCCATCCTCTGGATTTTGTTTGGGGCGGTGGGTCTGGTGCTGCTTATCGCGTGCGCCAATATGGCGGGCCTGTTGCTGGCCCGGGCCGCTTCGCGGTCGCGGGAAATGGCCGTCCGCTCCGCCATCGGCGCCGCTCGCACGCGTCTCGTTGCGCAACTGCTCGCCGAGAGCGTCCTGCTTTCGCTCGCCGGCGGAGCTCTCGGCGTCATCCTCGCGGCTTTAGCCCTGCGTGCGATTCCAAATATCGCTTCCTTCACCATCCCGCGTGCGGGCGAAATTCAACCGGATTGGACTGTGCTCGGCTTCGCCGCGGCGCTCTCCTTCACAACCGGTGTGGCGTTCGGGCTTGCGCCGGCGCTGCGCGCCTCCC
>Ga0070734_10001531_pt1 | contig 33047 bp, 32 predicted proteins | sample Coa_R1_8_FD_66444 | JGI IMG/M metagenome (GOLD analysis project Ga0070734, IMG submission 66444) | Surface soil microbial communities from Centralia Pennsylvania, which are recovering from an underground coalmine fire - Coalmine... | ecosystem: Environmental > Terrestrial > Soil > Unclassified ...
CGTTGTGGCACCTTGGAATTAGAGCATTTAGAACTTCTCAAAATGTCTTGATTATTGGATAGCTGCCAAGATAGCGGCAACAACTTTATCTATACTTTCTTTCACACTTTCTTCCGCGGTCCTGCATTCAACTTCAGGAAAAGAAGGCGGTTCATAAGGGTCATCCAAGCCGGTAAATCCCCGGATTTCGCCCTTACGCGCCCGTTTGTAAAGCCCCTTTGGATCGCGTTGCTCGCAGACCTCGACGGGCGCATTCACATAAACTTCCATAAAACGTCCGATTTCCGCGCGCACTTCCGCACGAGTCTCCCGATAGGGGGAGATCGCAGATACGAGGGCCACCACGCGATTCCGCGTGAGCAACTGCGCGACATAGGCAATTCTGCGGATGTTTTCCACGCGGTCCGCTTTGCTAAAACCCAACTCGCGGCTAATGTGCTGACGTATGGCATCTCCATCCAGCATCTCCACCCGAATGCCCCGCGACAATAATTCGGTATAGACGGCTTTGCAGATGGTGGTCTTACCCGCGCCGCTCAAGCCGGTCATCCAGACAGCAAGCCCCCTATGATTTACAGACGGGAAGATCGGTTCCTCCAGAGAAAGATTGGTGCCCTTCGCATCAGGAAGGGGCTCGTTGTCCACAATAATCCCAACGGCCACTGTATTGTTCTGGATAGGATGAATCACGATAAAACTTCCGGTTACTTTGTTCACATGGTAAGGATCGCAGAATACCGGCTTATGGGTTTCGAGCGAGACTTCACCGATTTCATTCGCCTTTAGTCCTGTGGCGGGCAACTCATCCAAAGTATTGATGTCGAGTTTGTGATAAAGATTCGTTACTCTCATGCAAACCATCTGCGTCATGTGCTTCATCAGATAGGGCTCATGGAGTGACATCGGCGCCGGCGACATCCAGATCAGTTTCGCGCGAAAACGGCGGCCCTCCGGAGGCTCAGCTTGAGCATCGCACAGCAGGTCACCGCGCCCCAGGTCAATATGATCCCTGAGCGAGACAGCCACGGACATGGGAGCAAAGGCTTCCTGGAGTTCCGTTGTGTGCAAGAACACCCGTTCTATCCTGGTCCGCTGGCGCGAGGGCAGTGTAACGACCTCCATGCCCACGCTAATAGAGCCAGAGGCAATCTGCCCCGCGTAGACCCGCACATCTTGATTGGGACGGAGCACGAGTTGCACAGGAAAGCGCAGATTCTGCAACGCAGATGACCGCCTGGTCTCCACAGTTTCCAGAACATTCAAGATGGAAGGCCCAGCGTACCATGGCATGCGTTCACTGGGCTTTGCAACATTGTCTCCATCGAGAGCGCTGATTGGAACAAATTGCAGATCTTCGAAATGCAGTGGCGCTGCGTATTCAAGAAATGCGTTTTTGACTCTATGAAAAACTTCAGGATCAAAGTTAACCAGATCCATCTTATTCAAGGCGAGGATGATATTGCGAATACCGAGCATCCATGCCGTATATAAATGACGCCGGGTTTGCGTAAGGATACCTTTGCGCGCGTCCACCAGAAGAACCGCCAGATCAGCCGTGGTGGCCCCAGTCACCATGTTTCGCGTGTACTGTTCGTGTCCTGGAGTGTCGGCAATAATGAATTTGCGCCGGGTGGTTGAAAAATAACGATACGCAACGTCGATGGTTATTCCCTGCTCGCGCTCGGCTTTCAAACCATCTGTAAGCAGCGACGGGTCGAACTCCGACCCGCGCGATTTGGAAGTCCTGTGGACCGCGGCAAGCTCATCTTCAAATACCGCGCCAGAGTCGTGCAGCAGTCTGCCGATAAGCGTAGACTTTCCGTCATCTACGCTGCCTGCAGTAAGAAAACGCAGCAGATCACGGGATTCGGGAGATGAGGCGGCGGAGATCAAAAGTATCCCTCCCTTTTTTTGACTTCCATGGAGCCTTCCTGATCGTGGTCAATGAGCCGGTTTTCACGCTCGGACCTGCGGAATGCCTTCAACTCTTTCACAATTGCCGAGACGCTATCTGCCTGAGAAGGAATTGCCCCGCTGCAATAGGAACAACCCAGCGAGCGCATCCGGCAAACTACGGTTTCCTCGGAATCGCCCGGTTGCTGCGGCATGTTGTGCTCGGGCAAGATCACCAGTTTGCCGCGAACGATCGCCTTTCGGGGTTTGGCAAAATACAGCGGCACCACCGGAATAGCTTCTCGTTCGATATATTCCCACACGTCCACTTCCGTCCAGTTTGACAATGGAAACACCCTTACGCTCTGGCCCTTTTCAATTCTTCCGTTATAGAGATTCCACAATTCAGGGCGTTGGTTCTTAGGGTCCCATTGCCCGAATGGGTCGCGAAAGGAGAAAATCCTTTCCTTCGCGCGCGACTTTTCCTCGTCCCGGCGCGCTCCGCCAATCGCAGCATCTACCTGATGCTCAGACAAGGCATCCAGCAAAGCCTTGGTCTTTAGCAGCGCACAACACTTCGAAGTCCCCAATGTAAAGGGGTTTGCACCCGCGGCAATGGCCTCTTGATTGGTGTGCACGATGAGCTTCACGTTGTATTCACGCGCAATGCGGTCACGAAATTCAATCATCTCCCGAAATTTGAAGGTCGTATCAATATGCAGAAGGGGAAAGGGGATCTTTTCGGGATAGAAGGCTTTTTGGGCGAGCCGCAACATTACAGAAGAATCCTTGCCGATGGAGTAAAGAATGACGGGCCGCGAGAACTCGGCTCGCACTTCGCGCAGGATGTGGATGCTTTCCGATTCCAGCGCTTCGAGATGGGAAAGACGGCGATTCATGGCTGCGCTCACGGTTCGATACAATCCCTTTTACTTCCAGCCTACTTCCTCTGGCTCATGTTTGGCCCTACGCCTATGACCATCGCGATCAAAACAACCCAAGATGATGGCGGAGAGGGGTGGTCGGCGATCTTGTTGCCCCACCCGCTACTCAGGCGGATAAAAGCAACTCACACCCGCCGCCCCTTTCTGGCTGCGCTTCAAAGAAGCTAAGCGGCCGTCTCTTCCAATTTGAAATTCGGGTTTTGCACGATCCCGAAAATGTTGTCCCAGGGATCGGTGACAGTGGCCACAAGAATTCCTTCGCCGACGTCCTGCACCTCGCCGTGGGCCTTTGCGCCGAGACTCTGGAGACGTTGGAATTCAGAGCGAGCGTCTTTTACGCCCCAATAGGTATATGTGCTCCCGCCCTTGGTAACCCGATCGGTTGAGGGATTCAGACCGAGTTCGAATCCGCCTACATTGAATCCCACGTAGAACGGCTGGTCGAAGTATGGCGCCTTACCCAACACCTTGGTGTACCACTCTTTGGCGCCATCGAGGTCATCCACGTGGTACATGGCAATTCGAAGTCCCTGCAGCATCTGGTTTCTCCTAAAAGAATTACCCGGGTTTGTTGCCTGTTTTTGAAACCTGAAGACCGCTCTGCTGCCCCGGATACAGGTCAAGCAGCCCGACAGGTTCACACCCGCCTGAAAACAAAACGAGCCGCTATTTTTGTAGCGGCTGACTATGCAACCGAGGAAGATAATCGGGAAACGCGTGAATTCCGATTACCACCGGATGGCATCCCCGGAATTTTCCCGGAAACCTGTTGTTTGGCTTGGTCAACGCAATAGTGAAATAGACTTCAGCCGATTGAAAAATCTCCGCTAGTTTTGCGGCGAGCGCCGGAGGTATGTCACCTTCCACCAGATAAGGGGCAATCTCCTCGGGAAATTTGACTTCGCTGACAATCCAATCGTAAGTATCGTTTCTGCCGTCAGTAAATTCGGTCCGCAGGAAGACACGGCCCCCTGTCGAACGCTTCATATAGAATTTGCCCACCTTTACCTTCACCAAGCCCAGACTGCGCAATCCTGCGAACGCATCTTCGCAAGTGGCATCCTGATGGGAACGGATGAGATCCAACCGACTCTCGTCCGCCATGGCCGACTCAGGCAACGCCCGCCGGATCATGTGATGATCTTCCGGCCTGGGATCTCGCTCATGCGACTCACCCAGTTCGGCATTGGCCCACTGGAAGTAGACAAATGGCGAGTCACTCGCTTTCACCTCTGCCAAGGTGGGAATCTCCGGCCGCACCCAAGAGCCGTCTTCGGATATCGCGCCCACGCACGCCTCAACATCGCTTACCTTGCTGATCCCCATGGGAACAAAACGGACTACCTTGCCGGATTCAGATATTCCACTCAGGTCTAGAATTGCTGCTTCACTCATTGCTCAATCTCCTGTTAACGAATCATTGCGCATTATTTTCGCCATAGACTCCCTGGACGGGTTTGCCTTTGCGGCAGTCGTCTTCCCCGCCCACGTAGCTCATTTCCATCGCCACGTCATTTCGCTGCGCCCCTCGGCGAAACAAGAGCGGAGGAATCCCATATTCGGCCTTGAAGTGATGATAGAAATCACTGAGGTGCGTATAGCCGACATCCGCGGCGATTTCCTTGATCGAGAGCGCACTGGACCGCAGCAGCGTTCGCGCATGCTTCAGGCGGATATTTTTCAGGTAGTCGCGAAGCCCCATTCCCATATGAGCATTGAACAACCTGGAAAAATGCCACATCGAAAGCCCCGCCGATTGACTGATATCCCGTAAGCCAATCGACGCCCGGCCATAGTTGCGATCGATAAACCGCAGGGCCAGGAGCAATCGCGGATCCGACTCGAGTTCCCTGGCCACTCGTGGACTTGGTTGAAAAGAAAAGAAGCTAACGGCACTATCCTGCAGCATAAGACTCCTTGTAGCGCTTTCAACGGCGCGGTATCCTGTTTGCACGGTCTCAATGCGGCTTTCTGCTTCGTTCACAGAAAACCCGCACAGTGATCCTGATTTCTGGCTACCCTTACGCTGAAAACGCTCTAGCCCTGAAAATCGCTGATACCTACTTTTCTTAAGCAATGCATATGCCAACCGCTTATCTGCGCGAGGGCCGAGCCATGCAATGTAAAGTCTTCATCAATGTCCAGCGGTGGGCACTTTTGTAGTTAAAGTGCCCATATACCGGGCAAGCGCGCTGCGTGCGGTAGGATTCCTGAAACGAGTTTGTGTGGCGGCAATGAAGTGCTTGTCCACGCATGGAAAGAGATGTCCATTTCTGGACAATCCGCCAACAGATCAAGCACCGTGGCGCATTTTCAGCATGGGTTTAGCTAGGAATCAGGATCGTTGCGCGGCTTTCCGCCGAAGCGATCCCGCACTGGAAAAGCAAGGGTCGAACGCTCGGGTGATCCATAATTCTCTTTGCAGCAGGGCCTTCTTAAACGCGGCCCTGCGAGCTCTCCTCCTATTGCCAAGACATCCACTTGTCAACAAGAATATTCATCTGGGCCATTCTCAATGCTGAGAACGTTATAGATTAAGGATTTGTTTCATCACCACGGTCAAGAGCACGTTGCGTGAGAATAGCGCGTGATTCGGGTTCCGGAAGCACGCAGCCAGGAATTTTGATTTCCGCTTCGCACCCACAGCCATCTTCCCGATTGCGAATCATGAGTGTTCCGCCATGAGATTCAATGATTTGCCGGCTTAACGCCAAGCCAATTCCTGTGCCGTGTTCCTTGGTTGTGTAAAACGGCACGAAGAGATTTGAGACATCGAGCACACCTACCCCCTTGTCTCGCACTTGAAGCAAGAGATCTTTGCCCCGCACGGACCAGCAAATCACAACCGATGAGGGAGGTAGGGGAACCACTTGCCGGGATAGAACCGCCTCCACCGAGTTTTTGCAGAGATTGATGAGGACTTGCTCCAGTTGGTCTTGGTCCGCTATGAGCACCACCTCCGGGCCCGCCGTCTCAATCTCTATCCGGTGTTCAAAGGCGACAACACGCGTTAGAAGATCCGTCAACACCACCGTTTGCTTTGAGATGATCGGCAGCCTGGTAAGCTGGGCATAGCTTTGGAGAAACCGGTTCAAAGATTCCGCACGCGAACCAATCACCTCTAGCCCATATTTGAAATTCTCCCGCTCCGGCTCGGCCAGCTTCTGGTCTGAGAGGCGCGAAAGCGTACGGGAAATGGACTTGATGGGCGCCAGGGAATTGTTGATTTCATGACTGAGCACCCGCACCAGCCGCTGCCACGCAAGCCTCTCTGTTGCACGCAACGCCTCTGAAACCTCAGAAAGCATCACCAATGTGAGAGGAAGGCCCTGCTGGCGGAATTGAGAACGCGCGATAAACCATCTCTTCTCCACGCCAAAATGAAAGCGCGATATCGTTTCTGAAGGCGGGCCGTTCACCAGATCCTGAATTCCCAATTCATCGGCTGTCCGGTGCAGAACTTTTAGTTCCGTATTTCCCAGAAAAGCAGCGGCAGACCGGTTCAGCAGTTTGACCTCGCCGGACGCGGACACGGCAAAGATCACGGCATCCACTTCAGTGATCACTTTTTGCAGTAAACTGGCCGCTTCCAAGGCGCCTCTTCGCTCGGTTTCAATCGCTGTGGCCAGTTCATTGATCTCGATCGCCAATTCGCCGAACGCATCTCCAGGCAAACCTCGAATCGCCCGAAACGAAAAATTGTCCTCCTTTAGAGATAAAACCACGTTGGACAGAGAGCGAAGCGCCTGGATTACATTGCCCCTGGCAGAAAAGCTCAATCCTGTCCAGAGCAGGAGCACAAGGAATGTTGCCTCAATCTTGTGATCCAGGGCGTAGGAGCCTGACCATAAAAGGAGCAGGCTCAGAATCGTGCCAGGAATCCCCGCTGCCAGGACGGAAATGAGCAATCCGATTTCGAAGCGGCCGGTGCTTCGATCACGGGAGCGACTATTTTTCTTTCCGAACGGGCGAAGGAGCATATAGGCCATGTTTTTCCATGCGCCGATAGAAGGTTCCCCGGCTCAGACCCAACACCTCGGCAGCCTGGCTGATGTTCCCACCATAGCGGGCCAGGGCCTTGCTGATCAGCAGGGCTTCCGCTTCCTCCAGGCTCATCTCCGAAAGACCCGCCGAGCGCGAGCGCGGGGATGACAATCCTAGATTGGAAGGTTCAATCTGCTCCGTCCGGCACATAATGACGGCACGTTCAATCGTGTGATCCAACTCCCGCACGTTGCCAGGCCAGGGATACTCCAGCAACTTTTCCATCGCTTCGGGAGAGAACTCATTGATGTGCTTTCTGTATCGAGACGCGTGCTTGGAAAGGAAGTGGGCCGCCAGGGACGGAATATCTTCCCGTCTTTCCCGCAAGGGGGGAATGTGGATCTCGACCGTGTTCAGACGAAACAGCAGATCTTCACGAAAGTTACCAGCAGCGCATTCAGACTGTAAATCAGCGTTGGTTGCGGAAATGACCCGCACATCCACCTGGAGCGTCCGTGAAGACCCAACGCGTTCCATAGCTCCTGTCTCCAGGACGCGCAAGAGCTTAGCCTGCTGCCGCAGCGGGACGTTGGCAATTTCGTCAAGAAAAAGCGTTCCACCCTCTGCCATTTCAAAGCGCCCGATGCGGTCCGATCGGGCATCTGTGAAGGCGCCTTTCACGTGACCGAATAATTCACTTTCGAACGTGCCCTCCGGCAGCCCACCGGTGTTTACGGCAATCAACGGTTTGTCATTGCGCAACGATACTGTGTGAAGCATCTGGGCAATAACTTCCTTTCCGGTGCCATGTTCCCCTGTGATGAGCACATTGGCATCGGAAGGGCCGACCTGGGCAATGGCGTCTACAATCGGCCGCATCTCAGGCGATTCCGCAATAAAAGTGACTTTTCCCTGCGCACGCAAAAGGCGATTCTCTGCTTCCAGGCTCTGACCACGGCGGAGTGCGCGATAGAGTTCGGCTTGTACTTGCACCGTGTTCAATAGACGTTCGTCATCCCAAGGTTTTTGGACAAAATCCCGGGCGCCCATACGAACAAACTGAACCGCAAGGTCAATGGTTCCCCAGGCAGTCATCACCACGATCGGCACCTGGCTATCAATCTCCTTGATCCTTGTGATCAATTCGAGGCCCTCGCGGCCGGACGTTGTATCCCTTGCGTAATTTAAGTCCAAAAGGAGTAAATCGTACTCGTGCATCGAGATGGAATCGAGCGCAACTTGAGGGGAGCGAACCGTGGAAACCTCAAAACCTTCTCCACGCAGTAACATCTTCAGGGCGTCCAGCACCGCGGGCTGGTCGTCAGCCACAAGAATGTGGTAGGGCTTTTCCTTATAAGACATAGTTTCCTGTCAATTTCCGCAATCAACAGACCAGTTCCATCTGGAACTGCACAACGGGCCGGATTCGCTATTCAACACCTAGGATTGTTGCCGGCTCTATCGATGCCGCACGAGCCGCACTTACCAGACTAGTTAAGGCCGCTACTGCCAGAAGCGTACACGTCACGCCGACGAGAATGTAGGGGGTTGCACCGCGCACATTATAAAGCATTGCACCGAGCGCCTTCATTTCGAGCGGAACCGCCAGTGCGCCAAGTAGAGCCCCTAAGAGCACAATTGCCGTCCCCTGCTTCACTGCCCGAATGGCAACCTGAGAACGCGGCGCGCCAAGAGCCATACGCACTGCTATTTCGCGGGTTCGCAACATGATTTGATAACTCACCAGTCCGTAAAGCCCAATCGCCGTGAGCACGACCGCAAACACTCCGAAACCGGTAATCAGAGAGCTGTAAAAACGCTGGCGGGCCAGAGAACCAGATAGTATCTCCGAAAGCAGTCGAGAGGAAGCAATCGGTAGATCGGGGTCGGCTGTCTCCAGCAGGTTGTGAATGGAGTCAACCGGGGAAGAGCCATTTTGTGTTCGCACTACGATCGAAACCGGGAAATATCGATTTGCCAGTTCATTTAAGCCATCCGAAACTTGCTCCAAGGGAACGAAGATCGTAGGCGGAGGCGGTACTGCCAGGCCCAGTTCGTGAATATCGTTCACCACCCCAATAACCTGTCTGGGAGAATCTGCAAACACTCCCGTCATCCCCGGAGCCGTCATCACGTAATGGCCCAGGCTGGTTTGATTCGGCCACCATTGTTTAGCCAGGGTCTCGTTAATGATGGCCACGTGCGCTGCCTGCCTGCTATCGCTGAAGGCAAATGGCCTGCCTGCCACTATCGAGCTACCCATGGCCTGGAAATACCCGGAGCTGACGATCCGATATTGTGAATAAGTTATTTTTTGGGTGGAATCCGCTTGCTTCAGAAAGAGATTTACTCCCAATTCCGTAGGCAGCCCCGTGACGGTGGCAGCAGACTCAATTCCCGGCTGCCGATCGATCTTTTCACACAGCTGCTCCAGAAATTGAGCGGAGGCAGAGCTGGTTCTATAGCGTTCCGAAGCAAGAGAGAGTTGGAGAGCCCACAAATGCCGAGGATTGAAACCTGGTGAGACCGACTGCAATTGAGCAAAACTGTACAGGAGCGATCCAGCTCCGGTAAGAAGGACGATGGTGAGGGCAGCCTGCGCTGAAGCCAGAATTCGTCCGAAACGGGCCTGACCCAAGCCGCTGGTTACATTGCTGGTTGTCTGCCGCAGCAACTCAGTAAGGTTTGCGTGCGACATGCCGAAAGCCGGCGCAAGCCCAAACAACACCGCGGTCAAAATGGAAATGAACGTGGTAAACAGGAGCACTCTGGCATCAAGGGTCACTGAATGAATGGACCACGAGTCGGCCGGCGCAAGCCGAAGCACAAATGGTAGGGCCTCCTTGGCAAGAATGGCTCCCACAGTCCCGCCGATGACTGCGAGGATAAGGCCCTCCATCAGAAATATTCGTATCAAGGAAACCCGAGTTGCGCCCAGCGCGAGCCGGATGGCAACTTCTCGAATACGTCCAGCAGCATGAACCGTGAAGAGCACGGCGAGGTTTGTGCATGTGATCAGCAACACTAGCAGCACCGCGCCGAAAAGCAACCAAAGGCTATCCTGTATACGAGCAAAAGTAAACGAGTGTAGGTGGTTCACCACCAATCGCAGCTGGCTTGCGCCCGGGTGACTCGCTATTGTAGAGCGATACTCTGGAAACTGATCCAATTCCCGTTGCGCATCTTCGATTGTCTTATCGTTCCTAAGCCGTCCTATGGCCAAATATTCGTAGCCGGGTTCCGCCGTACCGGTCGTGAGTTGGAGCGGCATCCAAAGATCGGCTTCAGGATATGATCGGAAACCGGAAGGCATTACGCCCAGTACCGTATACGGTTCGCCGTTAACATGGAGCTCGCGACCAAGCGCGGAAGGATCCCGGTTGAATCTCTGCGACCAGAGGCCATCGCTGATCACAGCCAGATGCAGGCCGCCAGGATGATCTTCCTCCGGAGTAAAGACTCTTCCAATCTGAGGAGCCACATCCAAGGTTCGGAAGAAACTGCTGGAAACGAACAACCCCGCAGCGTACCGCGGCCCGCCACTACCGCTCAGGTTCACGCCTTTCCCATGAATTGCAGCAAGGCTCTGAAAAGACTGCACCTGGTCCCGCAGCAGTAAAAACGTGCTCGCGGGCATGTCTCGCGATGAAAATTGTCCTGAAGAATACCAATTGAAGATAACCAACTGAGCCGGCCGCGGGTAGGGGAGCGGACGCAACATAGCTGCATTGATCACGCTAAACACAAGCGTAGTACCTGCGATTCCCAAGGCAAGAATGCCGACGCTGATAAATGGAAATGCGGCGGCACGGCGCAATGACCTTAGGGTATAAGTGATTTCTTGGAGGTACACCATTGAAGAGGTCCCGCTTCCAGTGATTGCGAGCGTTCTGTGGGCTCGCCTTAGCATTTAGAGGTCATTGTTCATATCGTTACTTCGAAACCATAGTGGCTATCCCCATTGCAATATGGCTGCCAATTCCTCCGGGATGCTATCAACTCTCGAGATTTTAATAGTTTACGAGCGCCCTGTTGAAAAATGGTAGCCAGAAAAGTGTCCGGGCTTGGACTTATATGTCCAGACTTGGACATCTGAATGTGGCCTGCTTTTCTTTCATCTGTTTGTGGGGAAGATGTTACAGCCACACTATCGAAAATATTTGTGACCAAAGTCTTCAGAATGTTCTTCAGTATCCTGTGGCGCCACCCGCTCCAAATTAAGATTGTCCGCCGTTGGACGCATGTCTCTGCCAATGGACAAAATAAGCACTTCCAGTGCGCTCATGCATGGAATTCCATCGTGCGCCTTTCCTCCATTCTTTTCTAAGAGATAAATTAAAAATTTGTCAACTTAAAGATTTGGCATTGCTGTTGCATTTATGAGCACCGTCAACAAGTCCAACAAGAAAATTAAAAATCAATCAGGAGACAACTAACAATGTCGAATGTTCTCAGGCTCCAAACCCTCACTGGCAAGACCGCCATTTACGATTCAGCCCTTGTCCTTGACAGCACATGGAGCCAGATCTGCCCACAAACCAACCAGACGCCTAGCACATTCCAAATGGAGTAGCCACTGCGTTCGTTCCGCTCGGTTCAACGTGGACCCGGAACGAGCCGGTGCTTCTTGATCTCGACCTGGCCAGGGAAACGCGAAAGAAGATATTTCTCTCCAAAAAATCTGTGGAGTCACTCATGCGCAGCAGGCAAAATTTCTTATATCGGCTGCTCGACAAAGATTATTACGACACCTTTGATGCCTATATGCCACGAAAAGCTGACTTCTACGACTACGTGGCCAGGCTCCTGCCTCCGAATTGGAGCATACAGAAGAAAGCTATTTGGTTTCACTGCGGAAGCCCGGAAAACGCTACGCCGACGCAAGGCTGGAAAATCCACATTTCCGCTACTCCGGACAATGCTCGTGAAGTTCTTTCACGTGTCGTATCCATCCTCTTCAAGCGCATGGATGCGGACTTCAAGTTCGCCCTGGATCTATCCACTGTATTCCTCCTGAACGGGAAGAACTGGTCTCGTGGAGGATCGGGAAAATTCATCACAATCTATCCCCGGGACAACGCTCAATTCATTGAACTCATTGAGCAGATTCATCTCTCCACCACAGACTTACGTGGTCCCTACGTTCTTTCCGACCACCGTTATAAGGACAGTGGAAGCGTGTTCTATCGCTATGGAGGCATGCGCCACTTTGACGTTCTAAATGTAAATGGCGAGCGCACGCCCATGCTCACGGCACCTGACGGCAGCCATTTTCCCGACCGCCGGCAACCCTATCCCGTAACGCCTTCCTGGGCTAGCAAATTGTTTCCCATCGAAGACCAACAAGAGCAATCCACACCTTCCCACTTTTTGAGACAAGGCCGCTATGAGATACAAGATGCACTAAGTTTTTCCAATGCCGGCGGAGTCTATGTGGCTGTGGACCGGACGAGCGGTAAGCGCGTGGTAATCAAGGAGGCGCGGCCTTGTGTGAATCCCACTCCCAATGGGTATGACGCGGTGCGCCTCTTGCAAAAGGAATATCGGCTTTTAGGAGTGATCGCCTATGCCGGCATAGCTCCACGGCCAATCGATTTGTTCACAGAATGGGAACACTGGTTTCTAGTAGAGGAGTTTATTGAAGGATTGACCCTGGCTTCACATTCGGCTAGCCATAATATCCTTCTGAGAACCAGACCTGCTCCTGAAGATTTTCATTTATGGCAGAAGACTTTTCTCTCAGTCTGCTCCAAGCTCATTACGGCTCTGGAAGTGCTACACAGGCACAATATCGTATTCTCCGATCTCTCCACGAACAATGTGTTGATGGAACCAGAGGGCGATCTAAAGCTGATTGATTTTGAAGGCGCGTATGAGGTAGGCGTAGATCTCCCTACCGCACTCTACACGCCCGGCTTTGTTTCCCAAAATCGCCTGATGGGGGACGAAGCAGCCAAGGCCGATGATTACTATGCGGCTGGAGCTTTGTTGATGGCTTATTTGTTCCCCATAACAGCATTTTTCCATCTAAACCCGGGGGCGCACAAGAACATCATGGGGCCAATTCAGAATGACGCAAGGCTTCCGGAAAGCGTGGGTGGGATGATCGTGGCATTAATGTCGCCAGATCCAGCCAGCCGCCCACTCGCTCCGCAAATTCGAACCGTTCTGGAGCGCTGTGCCGGCGAGGCAGCGGCCAGGAAACAACCGGAACAATACACCGCCGACTACCGCTCAATTATCGAAGGTATCGTCAGCCATCTAAATCATGTGGCAACTTTTTCTCGTCACGATAGGCTGTTTCCATCCGATCAAAAACTTTTCGTAACCAATCCCCTGAATATTGCTTGGGGAGCCGCGGGAGTAGGCTATGCCCTACATCGAGTCACAGCCCAAAGTCACGAGAATGTGGCTGCATGGATACTACGCCATCCCATCAACTCCGAGCTCTATACTCCGGGTTTATATGCCGGCATGTCAGGAGTGGCATGGGCTTTGTTGGAAATGGGTAATACGGAAGAGGCGGAGGATATCTTCCAGCGTACCTATGACCACAAACTCCTGAGCGACTCTCCTGATATTTTCTATGGCATCGCCGGGTGGGGCATGGCATGCCTTCGTTTCTTCCTTGCTACCGGTAATGAATGTTATCTGAGCAAAGCCAGACAAGCCGGAGAACAACTCCTGCGCACTTGCCGCCATTCTGGAGATCTTTGTTTTTGGAGCGACTCAGAGAACGCGCCATTGGGATTCGCTCATGGCGCCAGCGGAATTGCCCTATTTCTTCTTTATCTCCATTTGGCCACCCAAGAAGAGGAGTTCCTGACAACAGGACGGCGCGGATTGGAATTTGATCTGCGACACGCAGTAGTGACGAAGGACCTAGGTTTCTCCTGGAAAAGCTCAAGCCGCGGCAACTCTCCTGTATATCCCTATTGGCAGAATGGGAGTTCAGGAATCGGCACGAGCGTTCTTCGTTACTGGCGGCTGCTGGGCGGCGATCATTATTGGTCGGTCCTGGAAAAAATTTTTGTGGATGTTGACCGAAAATATGCCGTGCTCCCGGGCAGATTCATGGGCTCGACTGGATTGGGCGATTTCCTTCTGGACATGTATGAAGTAAGCGGCCAATCCCGCTTTCTCCGTTCGGCCCAAAGGATCGCCGAAGGAATTTTGCAATTCCAGGTCGAAAGGTGCGGAATAGCCTTTCCCGGCGACTCAATTTCACGCCTGTCGTCCAGTTACGGGAATGGGAGCGCGGGCATTGCGCTTTTTCTAAACCGCTTGTCAGGTCAAAAGGGCAACCACTTCATGCTCGATTGTCTTTTTGAAACTACCAAAAGCGGCGCTATGTCACCGCTGCACGAGGAGCAGTTCATGCCGGCGACATTACTCCGCGGCACCATACAAAGCGAGGTTCGACTTGGCGCAGGATAGTCTCCACGATAGCTTCACTCAAAAAGCAAAGAGTACACTTACTCACATCTTTGCAGAACTGGCAGATGGCGCCTTGCAGACTCAACCCAACGCTGCCAGAAAAGATCTGAAAATCTCTTCGCTCGGACCAGATCTCTATGATGGAGCCTCAGGGCTGGCACTTTTTTTTGCAGCATATTATCGCGCGACTCAAGACCCACAAGCGTATGAAGCGGCGCTGGCCGCGCTAGTTCCAGTGCGTAACAGAATAGACCGACTCCTTGCGTCCCCGAACGCGCGCCACCCTGGTGCTGTTGACATCGGTGGTCTCATTGGCCTGGGTTCCTTTCTCTATGCACTGGCCGCTACCGCCGATTGGCTAGACGCTCCGGAGTTGCTGCAGCCTGCCTCTGCTCTTGTGAGAATCATTACTCCTGAATTGATTGGGGCTGACAAATTGCTGGACGTAATGCGGGGCTCGGCGGGAACACTCTTGGGACTGTTGCATTTGCTTCGGGTAGCTAAGGCATACGGAATCTCCCCAGGGCCTACTCTCGCTCTTGCTATCATCTGTGGCGAACATCTATTGCGATCCCGGACGGTAAGCCCGAGAGCCGACACCCTCGGCTCTTCGCAAATCGTTTCTCTTGCAGGATTCGCTCGGGGTGCTTGCGGAATATCCTATGCTTTGGCACAACTGTATCGGGAAACCAGGCTGGAACAGTTTCATGACGCAGCTCTGGAGGGATTCGCTTTTGTACGGACGCTTTACATTCCAGAACGCCAAGCCAGGCTCAATCTCTCCTCAAATCAGATGATTGAGCCTGGCTCCTGGTGTTTTGGCGCGCCCGGCATCGCTCTTGCCCGATTAGGCTGTATCCCATTTATGGACGATCCAACGATGCGGCATGATCTTGAAAATGCGCTGAATATTTCGCGTGCTCTGCCTCGATCACCCAGCGATCAACTCTGTTGTGGCAACTTTGGCCGTATTGACGTTCTCCATACTGCAGGCACAGTCCTCGGACGCCTGCACCTATCGGACCTTGCCCGCGAATCGAGCCGGCGCATTTTGGAAGAAGTATCAGTTTCAAAAGCTTTTCACTTTGCACCGCCCATCCATGAAAGTCATGGTCAAATCCAGGACTCGTTCCATTCATCTCTATTTCTGGGCCTCGCCGGCGTGGGTTATACGCTGTTGAGGCTCAGTTACCCTGAGCTTATTCCGTCGGTGCTTTTGTTCGAGGTTTAACTGCAGAATTTGCGGGAGGCTGGCACCTCCCTTTACCTCATTCCTCTTGTCGCTCTTGGCACCAGAATTCTCATGTGCACAATCGACAAGACGCCTATCAGAACAGGAAGTATCTCTGCGCGAGCGGCAGCTCTCGTGCCGGTTCGCACGTAATCAGTTCGCCTTCCACACGTACTTCGTATGTTTCCGGGTCCACGGTAATGTGTGGTGTGGCGTGATTGTGAATCATGTCCTTCTTCCCCAGTTTCCGGCAGTTTTTGACCGCCGCGACCCGCCGTTGCAATCCGAGCTTTTGCGGTATTTCCGCAACGAGCGCCGCCTGTGAGGTAAAGGTAATGCTAGTGGCCGCCGGGGCCGCGCCGAAGCTGCCAAACATCGGCCGGTAGATCACCGGTTGGGGTGTTGGAATCGATGCATTGGGATCACCCATCACACTCCAAGCGATGAATCCTCCCTTGATCACCATTTCCGGCTTGACTCCGAAGAATGCCGGCTTCCACAAAACCAGATCGGCTAGTTTGCCCGGTTGGATCGAACCGACTTCGTCCGCCATCCCGTGAACGATGGCTGGATTGATGGTGTATTTCGCCACATATCGTTTCACACGATAGTTGTCCGCACGAGCAGAATCCTCGGGCAGCGGTCCACGTTGCGTTTTCATTTTGTGCGCAGTCTGCCATGTGCGAGTCACGACTTCTCCGACGCGGCCCATCGCCTGGGAGTCGCTCGAGATGATGCTCAACACTCCTATGTCATGAAGGATGTCTTCGGCGGCGATCGTTTCCGGCCGAATCCGGCTTTCGGCAAAGGCAACGTCTTCCGGAACCTGTGGATTCAGATGATGACACACCATCAACATATCGAGATGCTCAGCGATCGTATTTACCGTATACGGCCGTGTGGGATTGGTGGATGACGGCAGAATATTAGGAAGCGATGCGATCCGAATAATATCCGGTGCGTGTCCCCCGCCAGCTCCTTCGGTGTGGTAGGTGTGAATCGTGCGTCCGTTGATGGCAGCAATGGTCGCTTCCAGAAACCCGGCTTCGTTAATGGTGTCCGTGTGGATCGCTACCTGCACGTCATACTCATCAGCTACGTTAAGGCAGGTATCAATCGCAGACGGTGTCGTTCCCCAATCCTCGTGCAGTTTAAGGCCGGCGGCGCCTGCCACAACCTGCTCCACCAAGGGGGCCCGCGTCGCGGCGTTTCCTTTGCCAAGGAATGCAAAGTTCATGGGCCAGGCTTGCGAAGCCTGAAGCATCCGCGCCAAATTCCAGGCGCCCGGGGTACAAGTGGTTGCGGCCGTGCCCGTAGCAGGTCCGGTTCCACCGCCAATCATGGTGGTGATTCCATTTGAAAGCGCCTCATAGACCTGTTGGGGCGAAATGAAATGAATGTGACTATCAACCCCACCGGCAGTCACGATAAGGTTCTCGCCGGCGACAACCTCTGTTGCCGCGCCCACGACGAGTTCCCGATCTACTCCCTCCATGGTGTCCGGGTTGCCGGCCTTTCCGACCTTCACGATTCTTCCGGATTTTATTCCGATGTCCCCTTTGACGATACCCCAGTAATCGACGATGACCGCATTAGTAATGACCAGATCAAGAGCCCCGGGTGTTTCTTCGCGCAAAGCACGGCTGCTTTGGCCCATTCCGTCGCGGATCACTTTGCCGCCGCCAAATGTGATTTCGTCGCCGTAGCTCGCGTAGTCCCGTTCGATTTCGATGATCAGGTCGGTATCCGCAAGACGAATGCGATCGCCTTGCGTGGGTCCATACAGGTCGGCGTAGACGCGGCGCGGGATCGTAAGGCTCATCAGGGTTTCTCCCGACACGAAGAAAATCCGGCTTCCCGCAAGCGCGCTAACGATCGCCCGCGAGCGTCTGGGGCGTCCAATTTTCCCTCAACCAGGCCATTGGCTCCATGCGCGATCCGCGCGCCGGAAAGGTGCGTAAGTTCCACTTCCTTTTGCTCTCCGGGTTCAAAGCGGACTGCCGTGCCTGCGGCAATGTTCAACCGCATTCCAAGCGCAGCGCTCCGGTCAAATTCAAGGGCGCGATTTGTTTCAAAAAAATGATAGTGGCTGCCAACCTGGATAGGACGATCGCCGGTGTTGCTCACCAGGATGCGGATAGTTTGACGGTCTTTGTTGGCCAGGAGGGGCGCTGTCTCTAGAAAATACTCTCCGGGAACCATGCAATTCTTCCTTTCGAACGTCCGCGGTTAAACGATGGGGTCGTGAATCGTCACTAATTTGGTTCCGTCAGGAAAGGTGGCCTCCACTTGCACGTCGTGGATCATTTCGGGAATACCCTCCATCACTTGTTGCCGATTCAAGATTCTCTTGCCGAAGTTCATGATTTCCGCCACGCTTTTCCCATCGCGTGCGGCCTCCAGGATCTCCGCAGTCAGGACCGCCATGGCCTCCGGATAGTTTAGCTTCAAGCCGCGGGCCATCCGGCGGCGCGCCAGGTCGGCGGCCACCACGATCAACAGTTTCTCCTGCTCACGCGGAGTCAAATGCAATGGAGTCCTCCCGCCGTCCGGTTCATTGTACCGTTAGTTAATTTTTCGCGGCAGAATTGCTTCTTTGCCGAACAACCAGGGCTTAGCCCGCTGCCACAGTACGCGCACACCCGCTATCGCATCGCGACCGTGCACCGTGAGGCCACGCACAACCAAACCGTGAGCGGGCAAAGTGCTCACTCCCCAAAGCGCAGATTGTGGCTGGCTTAAACCGGCGGCTACGCCGCGCAAGTGCTGCTCTGCCTCGAGCCACATCTTATTGCTCGCGCCAACGCGGCAGATGTAGAAAGTCGTCCAATAGCGGTAGGTCCCCATCCGTCCTGGTGAGGTCGGGTTGCGCTTCCTGGGTTCGACGCACATGCGCTCCGCCGCGATCTGCTTTCTTAGAGCCTGCACTTTGGTTCTCAATTCGATACGATGGTAAGCGAAAAGCTCATTGTGTGCCTCCCGCCCTGGGGCAACCACATCCCACCAGAACAGGCCTGCGCCACTAGCAAGATCAATCGATGTGGACTGGAGCAGGCGCGCTCCGGAAAACGGTATGAGCGGATCGGGTACATACTCAAGCATCCCATTCTCCGCCACCCTGATCCTGTTCACCTGTATTGTGTCTCCGTCATGATCAAGAGCTCGATAAACGCGTGTGGCTCCGGTGCTCGTCAACTGCGCGGATGCTTCCGGTCCAACATCGATGACGAATTCCAACTGGTCGCCGCCTAACAACCCGCCCGAAACATTGTGCAAGTGAACCAGAGCAGCCCCATCTTCTAGAGTGAACGCCCGCACAACCCGAAGGGGCGCCTCTTGCTTGCACTCCCGGAGAACCGTGTGTCGCGAAACCAGATCATGCTCGAAATGGAGCTGCAGTGACGCCTTAACGCGTCCGCTTACGGGCTCACATTGATTCCGCACGAGTTCAACTGATAAACAGCCGCGTAGGAAGATCTGCGTGTTCCATTGCGCCCCAATCGAGGAGCGGCATGAAGCACCCGGCGTATTCATCGGAGATGCGGCTATCGTGTGCGGCCCCGATGATCGTTGGTTTCATCTCCCACAAAAGCCGCGTTGCCAGGCTCTGCCCGATGGGAAGCAGGCGCTGAAATGCCGATACCAGATTGGCCAGCATCTGATGCAGATAGGCCAGCACCACCTGTTCCTCGTCAAACGCCAGTACGGCGCTTACGAGACCGAATGCGGGACCATGATGAACATGGACGCCAACCCGCTTGGCTGCATCCAGCGAGGCCCGAAGCAATGGAAAATCGCCGAGCGCCATCACTGACACCATCAATCGCAATCCGAGTACAGCCTCTCCCGAGCGGCTTTCTCGCGCCGGCTTCAAAGCACTCAAGTGCTCGTTAATCTGCACCCATCGTTCGCTCGAAAATTCAGAGGCAGCATGAAAGCCGGCACGGCAGAAACAGGCCTGCATGGTTCCAGTCTCCTCCAGATATGCCTGAAGAAAGCCTGGTACCTCTGTCACCGTGATAGAGCCTGAAGAGACCAGAGTTTCCACTCCAAAAGAGTGGGCCAGCGCACCTATAGGAAATGAGCTGTCAGCAAGTTGCAACAGCTTCAGGAAAGCCGACTGATCGTCAGCCAATCCGACTCCAGACGAACTTGGTTTTGTTTCCGAAAGGTCGTTCATATTTTGAATCCGGATTATTCCGGTCGGTCTCAGTGATGATGGTGGTGACCATGTCCGTGGTCGTGGCCAGGGGACGACGGGCTGAAGACATCAAGCAGCTTGCGGCGGCTATTTATGGGACCCTTAAGTTTCTCTTCCACCCATGCGACTACCTCGTCCATACCAACCTCACCGCGGAGGTTCGTGAAGAGGAAAGGCCGTTCGCCGCGCATCTTGCGCGAGTCGCGCTCCATTACCTGCAACGAAGCACCAACGTACGGTGCGAGATCAATCTTGTTGATGATGAGCAAATCGGACCTCTGGATCCCAGGTCCGCCTTTCCGCGGAATCTTGTCCCCTTCCGCCACATCAATGACATAAATCCAGATATCAACCAACTCCGGGCTGAACGCCGCACCCAGGTTATCGCCTCCGCTCTCCACAAAAATCAGTTGCAAACCCGATATCGACTCTTCGAGTTCCGCGATAGCTTGCAGATTCATCGATGCATCTTCCCGTATCGCCGAGTGCGGGCACGCCCCGGTTTCAACACCGCGGATCCGTTCGATGGGAAGAGTGCCTTGTCGCATCAAGAACTCCGCGTCTTCTTTTGTGTAGATGTCGTTGGTGACGACTCCGACGCTGTACTTGGGCCAGAGCCGCCGACTCAAGCGATCAACCAATGCAGTCTTTCCCGAACCCACGGGGCCGGCAATACCAATACGAAATGCGCGGTCGCTCTTTTCCTCTAGCATGCGGGTACCTCACACGGCTTACTGATAGAACGGGAAGTACGTCACTTCGGGCAAGCGCCACCCAAGCGTCGCAATGATAAAGAACTCTCTATCAAACTGGCAACAACACTGTTGTGCTACTTCCTTGTTCACCAACCAAAATGCCTCTCTCGACTCGTGCCTGACGATACGAATGCACAGGGCGAATTCCTGGCCATGACCTTGAAGCATTGAGTTCCAAGAGTGTGAAGAAACCAGCGAATCAACCGGGACATTCTTAGACAGGCGGTTTTTAGACTGCCGGCCTCTTAAATAAGGCGGCCTCCGAAAAACCGTGGAAGCGCATGCCACCACCACGCTCCAGCTTTATGCTCAATCGGACATGGACTCAAAGCAGAAAGCGCATGGCAGGTTTTGGGAGCAGTTGTTGGGGGATAGAATTCATCTCCTCACGGAGTGAGTTCAGTGATTTATCTTTCGGTGCGAGCGAGTGAGAGCCTTTGGGTGGACTAAAATCGCTGAAATCATCTAAGTCCTTTAGAATGTGGTGGCCAGGGACGGAATCGAACCGACGACGCCAGCCTTTTCAGGGCCGTCTACCGAATTGGCCAAGTGTTCTGGAATCAGCGGATGTAATTGAGGACATAAGAGTTATGCATTTGTCATTTGGGGTGAATTAGGATCATTGGGGCTGATTTCGGCCCTTCGATGTTCGCGCATGGTTCGCGTGATTTTAATTGGCTCGGTCTCGCGTGAGGACGATTTACCGCACAGCGCCCCACATTGGGTTCGGTGCGCCGTAGGTGTGCAGTGCGCTTGAGTCCCATTTTCCGAATGCTGACTCTGGATCAGCATATCGGGGTTCAAATCCCTGGGGGGGGCAGCCAAATTAAAATCAACAAATTACCAACCACCAGGCTTGCACGTAAGCACTTTCAGCTAGTATCAAAAAAGCTCACTTTGGTGCATAGTGGCTAACACCGTATGGCACGTTTTACGGCACAGTCCGACTTTGCAAGGGACGGAATCGAACCGACGCCAATCCTTTCAGTGCAGCAATGGTCTTTGCGCTTAACGCACCTACCGAGTGTCAGACGACTGCCACACGAGCAAACCTGAACAAATCCTAACCGGCAACCTGTCCCTTGACTCCAGCCTGTCGAATAAACTCCTGGTACGCTGAGGGAAGGTCCTGTTCGACGAGGTAGTCCGGCAGAAGTGGAATACGCGCCTCTTTCGATACCTTTCTTAATCCGTGCTGCTTGTACACCTCGCTTGAGCCAAGAAGAGCCGGGTAGGTACCAACAAAAACAACCGCACCACCTGGCGGCTCCGCAACAAGTGGCACAGCAGTGTTTCCAAGTTTCACAACCTCTCTCACTTTCCAGCCCTCAAGTGCAAGAAACCGAGAGAGCGGCTTTTAAGCACTCCGCCTGCTCGACAGAAGAACGGATTGTTGGGGGCACTCCGGATCTTGCGTAATGAAGAAGTTGGAGACCGAGCCGTCTATCAAGGCGTGGATGGAAGAACCGGTTTCCCCCGGAGGAGGAGGCGTCTGTTCCGCGAACGGTACAGTCTTACCTCTTGTGCTGCGGATCATAGTTTTGTGATGGCGAGTCAACAAGTCACCTAACCAAGTTATGGCTGGCGAAATAGTCGAGCATCCAAGTTGGAAAATTCCGACATGACGAGGAAAAATACTCTAGGCTGGAACGTAATAAGCATCAGGCAGCGATCGTCTTGCCTTAACGGAGGGAGCAGAAGCCGAGTTTGCCGGAACTTTCAACAGAGGCCTTCCGTATTGTTCGGTGACCCCCTTAAGAATCCATGAACAACTTCATCGAACCTACTGATTCCAGGAATGCAATCATGCCAGACGCAGACATCGTCACCCCAGCGGCGCAAATCTTGAGCCCGCGCAACCGAGCATTTTGGGGACCTCACGGCCTGCGCGCCGGTTGGCGCCTGCTACTCTTCATTCTGATCCTGATCGCCCGCCGCTTTGGAGTGGTGTTTACTGTGCGCCTCATCTTCGGTTCGCATGACGTCGAGAAATCCATTGGCGAGAACCCGATGTACCTGCTGTTATCCGAGGGACTGGCCTTTGCGCTCCTTTTGGTCGCAACCTTCATAATGTCCCGCATGGAACGACGTCCATTGGGCGTTTACGGCCTCGGCCTGAAGGAAGCCCTCGGGAAACGATTCTGGGAGGGTACGCTTTGGGGCTTTTCCGCCATGAGCCTCATGCTTGTGGTCATGCGACTGAGCGGCGTCTTTTGGTTCGGACCAGCGCATTTCGACCTGCGCTCCACTCTAACCTTCAGCGCACTATGGGGGCTCGGCTTCTTTTTCGTCGGAATTTTGGAAGAGTACTTCTTCCGCGGATATCTCCAGTACACCCTGTATAGCGGCGTGGGTTTCTGGCCGGCGACGCTGATCACCTCGTTGCTTTTCTTTGCGGGGCATGCCGGAAATCCTGGTGAGACAGCGGTTGGTTTGTTTAATGTCTTCGTTGCGGGATTCGCCCTCGCCATCATGTTATGGCGTACCGGAAACCTGTGGTTCGCAGTCGGCTTCCACGCTGCCTGGGATTGGGCGCAGTCGTTCTTCTATGGGGTGCCTGACAGCGGACTGGTTACCAAGGGCCACTTCTTCGAAGGTAAGTCCCACGGATTGGTGTGGCTCAGCGGCGGCGCTACCGGCCCCGAGGGCAGCATCTTCTCCACGCTCGTATTGATCTTGGTTATGGTGCTGGTTCTCTGGCGGTTCAAGAAATCGACCTATCCGGACGCCCGATGGCTTCCACAGCAAACCGGCGCGTTAATTTGATGTATCCACTTATTGGAAATGTAACCTCGGGGCACAACGAAATCCGGAGAAACCTTGATGTACTCAATGGAAACCGACTTCATTGTTGATTTGTTTGCTGAATATCAGAACGAATACGTACACTTCTACTGGCATACAACTCATTGATGGCGGTTAGGATATTTTCCAACTTGTGCCTCGCCAAAATTGAAAGCGCACCGTCGGCGGAGCATATTGCGGGCGAGTGCCATAGGCTGAATTTGGAGATCAACCGAAGTTCGAGTGTCGCATTCGATCCCTGCAAGTTGGCAGAAACGTGTGAGATGGGCTTCGGACAGAACTTCCCCTGAACTGAAGCTAAAGGAACCTAAAGCTTGGTTGACAGCATCCTGAGAAATCGGCGTGAGCATTTGCTTTTAGAATAGGCTGGCCCGGGTACGGTTTGAAGCGGTGGATGTTTGCTTTAGCTTTTGCCGTGATTGTCGCGCTCACATCAGCAAAGTGCAGCCACATTAGGTCGCCGTGATGCTCAAAGTGTTTACGTTAGACCACTTACCACGCCATGCAAGATACGATGCAACACGTAGTTAAGTTGATGCAGCAGGAAGCCATTAGTGCGGCAGAGGCGAAGCTTGGACGATCAGTGACGAGTGTTGAGCGAGTGGGCATTCAGCGCATCGGCTCCCTGATGATGTTGGAGTCAGTCTGCCAGTCTTTCGCTTTTCCTGGTTACACCGCAGCGCAGGTTCTGGCAGATTTGGAGTACTTTTCCAAGCCGACCACATAATGTTTGATTGACCAGTGGTCTAACACATCGCTCTCCGGCCTTTCTTAACCGATTGGAGAAGATGAAGTCATCAGGCACCGAGTGCTTGGACTCCCGCCGACACGACAAGAGATCGTCTGCGAGTTCTTTTTGGGATGTCCACGGGGCGCAGCGCCTTCTGGTCTTACCCCAATTGCGGAGCGTGCTTATCCGCACCGAAGACACTCTTGTGTGGAGACCGGCCCAGTAGTCCCATCATGTCGTTACCGGCAAGCCTGCAGGCCACGCTGAAGATTTGAATCCACGGAGCTCACGAGTGAGTCTTTGGGGAGTCATTTACTCCGAAGGGGAATCGAATGAAACTGTTCCGTCTGTTCGCCGTGTTGTGTCTCTGCCTCACCACTGCTCTGGCCCAAACTTCGGCGCCTTCGGCAACTCCACCCCTACTGCAGCCGGACGACCGGCTCAAAGTCGACCTGCTCTTGATTGTTGCTCATCCTGACGATGAGACGGGAGCAGTTCCATACCTGCTGCAACTTGTCGATCAGCACAAGCGCGTCGCCATGATCTACACGACGCACGGCGAGGCAGGCCACAATAACATGGGGCCTGAACGCGCGCAGTCCCTGGGCGCAGTGCGCGAGATGGAGCTTCGCCAGGCGCTCGAGAGGGCTGGCATCAAGAACGTCTGGTTCCTGAGCGGCCACGATACGCCAAGCCAGAATGTGCTGCAATCGCTGGCGAGTTGGCGACATGGGGAGATGCAGGAAGAGCTCGTCAGAATGGTGCGGCTCACGCGTCCTGAAGTGATTCTGACGTGGCTGCCAGGGTTCTTCGTGGGCGAGAACCATGGAGACCACCAAGCAGCCGGAGTCCTGGCGACGGAGGCGTTCGATATGGCCGGCGACCTGACGGTCTTTCCCGCTCAACTCGCTGGACCGGTGAAGGTGAACGAAACACTGCTGGACGGCCTGCAGCCATGGCAAGCGAAAAAACTCTACTTCTTCCCTGATTCGGCGGATGCAACGCTCTTCAAAAACACCGGCCCGAGCTATCCAACAGATGGCATTTCGCGATCTCTCAAGCTGCCCTATTGGCGCATTGCCATGGAGACTTTCGAGTATCACCTCAGCCAGTACCGCAGTTTTATTGAGGGATTAAAGAAGATGGACGAGAAGCAGATTGCGGCGCAGGAGAAGGACTGGGGTGGCCCCGTCGAATTCACACTAGGCAAGTCGCACGTCACAGGCAGCGTGACGGGCGATGTCTTTGAGGGAATCACCTCTGCGCGAATCCCGTTTGCTCCTCCGGTGAGAGAAGCCTATGACCAGCCTGGCGGACTCGCGGTGCAGTTGAGCGGGCCGTGGAGTTTTTATGAGCAATTTCGGCGCGCGCACGGCTTGAACCGGCTGCCGAAAACCGCCCTGCCGGAAATCGCCATCAAGCGCGGCACAACATTCATGATCCCCCTGGAGATGCACAACCACACAGACATGGCAACGCCCGTCACAATCTCACTCAAGCTACCCGAGGGCTGGATCGGCCAGGGAGGGACTGGGACTTTCAACCTGCAGCCGCACTCCGACTTCTACTGGCAGGTGATTGCCGATGTGCCGAAGACGGAGAGCAAAGAGCGTCAACAGATCGAGTGCCGAGCTGAATCGGAGGGAAGAGTCCTGAACGTTATCAAGATCTCAGTCCAACTCGTGAACGGCGGCCTGCCGCAAAATTAATCGTCGCTGTCGTGATCTTGTCCAGAATTGTCACTTCCCAGAACTGGACTACTGGACCAGAATAATTCCAGATAGGAGGCAATGAATTCCTTGGAATCTTTTTCTGGGTTTGGCGATAGCCTTCGCAGCCGTATCAATCATCCCCACGCTTGCCCCCTTCTCGACGGCCCCATCAGCCCAGCACAAGTTCCCTCGATCAATTCTGAGATGGCAGTGACGTTGGACGGCGTCGGCTATAAGATTTTGACAACTTATTTTCAAAAACTTGTGCAGCAATCCTTGGGCTCTTCGGACTTGAGAGAACAGTGCGTGCGTCCCTTGCGCTTGATAACGCTTTGGATGACATCGACGCTTTCGAGCCGCTCTCTGGAATCTCGGGAATGGCATATTCCTTGGACCCAGTTGATAAAAGGGGAAAGGAGAACCGAGCTTATGCGCCAGGTTACATGGTTGTCTTAGCCGCCTGAAGGCTCATCTGGCGGTGCCAGATTCCAAATCGGCTTGCGCATTTCGTGGTCTCCGCCGAAGCGATGAATCAAGGTCAACGCCAGGATCACCGCAGCCACCGTGTATCCGGTGCGCTGATTGGGCGGCATCACCATAATTACGCAAATGAAGACTGTCCAAGCCATGGCCGCGAGATTAATGGAATTGCTCCAGCGGCCGAGATGCCAGGGGCCGCGTTGCGAATGCCATCTTTCTTTTGCCCGCCAGCGGAGATACACGGGAATGATGTAAGAGATATAGAAGCCCACCACGCTGATGGACGTCACCGTGGAATAAGCTCCGCTGTAGATCAAAGCCACGAAGGCCAGGGAAACAGAAAGCCAGATGGCCCGCGCCGGGGTCTGGTACGCGCCGATTCGCTCCCAACTCCTCCATAGCGGCATTCCCTTATCTCGTGCTAACGAGTAAAACATGCGTGAGAGCGCAGTCACGGACGCCATGCCGCAGAACCACATGGCCAACAAGGTCAGCCCCAGCACCGCGACTCCGGCGCGCGCTCCCATCGTTAGCTGCACAATCGCCAGCACTACCGGAGTGGAGTTGCCGCCAGCATCCGTCATGTTCAACACCCTATGCAGGTCGGGAATAGCCCAGGCAAGTGACAGTACTAACACATACCCGAATACACCCGATACCACCACTGCCGTGACCATGCCCCACGGGGCGCGTCGCCGGGGATCGACTGTTTCCTCGGCAACGTGCGCTGAGCCATCGAAGCCGGTATACGTCCATTGCGCCTGTAGGAGTCCAAGCACAAAAAGCCACGCATAGGGCGCATGGACGGCGGGACTGACCGATGAAGCCTTCAGTAGGAAGCTAAGCGGTTGTTTCGGGGCAAAGAACCACAGAGCCGCGATGAGAATTATCGCGCCTAAAATGTGGACTGTTACACTCAGATCGTTCAAGCGCGCCACCCAACGCACACCGTAGTGGTTGATCAGCCCTTGGGAGAGAAGGACAAGCCCATAGGCGATGAGGAGAGTTGAATTCTTGGACGGAAGCCCCAGCATGGGAACAAGAAAGCGCACGCAGCCATAGTCAATGCCAACGATGACCGTTATGAAGCCGATAATGTTGAACCAGGCAGTGAACCAGGCCCAGGTTGGTCCACCCAGCTCAGCCGACCAGTGATACATCGCGCCCGACGTGGGAATCGCAGACGAAAGCTCCGCCATGCTCAAGGCCACCAGCAGCGTCCCCGCGGTTACCAGTGGCCAGCCCAAGGTCATTTCCAGCGGTCCGCCCATCGAAAGCCCGTAATCATAAAGAGTGACCGCACCGGTGAGGATGGAGATGATGGAGAAAGAGAGGGCAAAATTGGAAAAACCGCCCATGGTACGGAGGAGTTCCTGGGTATACCCAAGTTCTTCCAGATCTTGTGAATCCTTAAAGGCGGAGCCCTGGCTGCGCTGTTCAGCGGTCTTCAACCTCTCACCTCACATCCCTAAATCGGCACCAATTGTAAACAAATGGCGCTCACGTTACTCAGCATTGATTCGAGGTTTATGGGCCGAGCAAATATGCGGATAAACTGAGAAAGCGGTGTATTGTTATTGTCCCCAAAAGGTCGATGTATTGAGTGCCAAACGGTTCATTGCTCACCTTAACGAACCGTTTGGCAGGATTGGTGTTGCTACGTGTCTGCTTCGGATTTGCGCGAACCTTTGCTATTTCCGCGCAATTTCAACCGAATCTCCGGCCCTGATTCAAATTCCTGCTCCGGCTGCCACAACAAACCCTATACAGGAGGTGGCGGCGACAGCGCGGCCAATGTTTTTGTGCTTGGCCAACGGTTTGATTTTGCCACGTTCAGCCAGATGGACTCCGTACCCACCAAGAACGCTTTAGACGAGCGCGGGCAGGCGGTGACTCTACAAACCCTTGCCAACTCCCGCAAGACGATCGGCATGTTCGGATCGGGTTATATCGAGATGCTGGCTCGCCAGATCACTGCCGAGTTGCAAACCATCCGCAACACCTTGCAACCGGGGCAAAGCAGTAACCTGAGCGCCAAGGGGATCAACTTTGGTGTCCTGCGCCGTACCGCTGATGGACAGTGGGATACGTCCAGCGTTGACGGCATTGCTGCTCTCAGCATGAAATCGGCAGGTACGGGCGATCCACCCAGCTTGATCATCCGTCCGTTTCACCAGGCGGGTAATGTTATTTCGCTACGTGAATTCACAACAGCGCCTTCAATCACCATCACGGAATTCAATCGGAAGAGCGGTTTGGAATCGGCTCCGACCCTGATGGCGATGAGTTCGCCAATGAACTAACCCGCCGACATTACTGCTGCAACTCTCTACCAGGTTACGCTTCCGGTCCCAGGACTGGTCATTCCCGACGATCCTGAATTCCAGGAAGCCATCAAGATTGGGAAAGAACGGTTTGCCAGTATTGGATGTTCCACTTGCCACGTCCCTTCGCTTCCTCTCGACAATAGAGGATGGATGTTCAGCGAACCCAATCCCTACAATCCCAAGAACAACTTACGTCCAGGTGACGCCCCTCTTCTGACTGTCGATTTATGCAGCAAGGAACTGCCTTCACCTCGGCTGAAACCCAAAAACGGGATCGTAATGGTTGCCGCATATACCGACTTCAAGTTACATGACATCACCAGTGGATCGAACGATCCCAATCGCGAGCCTCTGGACATGAACCAGAAACATGGTTCTGCAGATTTTTTTGCCGGCAATGGGAAATTCCTGACGCGAAAACTTTGGGGCATCGCCAATCAACACTCGTTTGGTCATCATGGGATGTACACGACTATGCGTGAAGCAGTCCTGGCTCACGATGGCGAAGCACGCCAAAGCCGGGTCGCATTTCAAATCCCTTCAGATATTGCCACAAGGGGCAAGATCGCTGTGTGTGAACGAGAATGGCCGGGATATTGAATGTCCAGCAGGCATAGCACCCCATGACGAATGAGAGAAATTAGGGGAGCGAAAACGAGGGACTAAATGGGGGGATTGAGATTTGTTTCTTGCAGGTTCCTTAGGTGTCATACGTTGCGCTTGTAAGTTCTTCTAAATCGTTTTCCCTGGACTAATAACCCGAAGGTCGGTGGTTCAAATCCCCCCTCCGCAAATCATTCATACCACCGCGGTGAATTGACCATGAATCTGTGCCCAGTTGATCGTAGGGCTCAACCAGCACCATGAAGGGATCGGCCACCGCTCCATCGATGGAGCTCCCCTTGGACATCTGCGCCACCAGAACCGCCTGATCGGCGGCAATCGTGGACGGCCCTGCGAGCGAAATCTCGAAAAAGTCGCCGCGGTTCAGCGTCGCCGCCTGCGCCTCGTCGATTTCGAGGTTGGTTCCATCATGGGCCGCCACGATGCGGAACAAAACTCTTTCCCGGCTTCTTCTCAAAGGGATTCTTGAGCAGCAGGCAGTTTCTAGATCAGTCAGCATGAAGGATCACACGACTGTCGGCGGCTTTGTGCCTGTAATGCAGATCCAGCCTTTCTTCTGCTCTTCAAAAACTTCCACATTGATGTAGCCTGCCCTGGCAAACAGTTCTTTGTGCTCTTTCACACCGAGGCTTGGAGAACCAAAGAGCTTCATCGCTGTTCCCAGCACCACGTCGCGAGAACCCCCTTTGTAAGTCTCCGCAATGATGGCAAGCATCCCTCCCGACTTGAGCACGCGAAGCACTTCGCGCATATCGCTCGGCAGGTCCGGCCAGTAGTATTGCGTCTCGATCGCTGTCACCAGGTCGAACGTGTCTGCTGCGAATGGCAGCTTGGAGACGGACGCCTGCTGGATTTCAACCTGCCCCGCTCGGATGAATTCTTTGTTGCGCGAGCATGACGTGGCGACGCTTCCTGCGGCATAGTCGACTCCATGGACTTTCCCGTTGGAGGCTATCGCAGCCAGCTTTCCGATAGTGCGGCCGCCACCACAGCCTACGTCGAGAATAGTGAAATCCTCTCCCACGCGAATGTGCATCAGTCCCCAGTCGGTCAACTTCGAGTGGGACTGGTTCATCAACATGGCGAACAAGCGGCCTGCAAATCGGTCGGGCTTACGAACTTGACTCACGATGTAAACGGCCGCCCCTAACACGAGGACCATCTTGACGATTTTCATGACCAACACGGTGTCCACAGGTCACACACTCCCCCGCCAAGGCGAATCGTAGCGGCTTGTCTGGCTAATAGTAATACGCACCCAACGTGACCGGGTTTCAGCCGCGGCCCAATCAGACCGAAAAACTCGGGATTGTGTAACGAGGAACTAGTGGCGCGTCCAACGGTGGATGCGAGGAACCAATAAGCAGCAGAGTCACCCATTCAGCTACATCTCGCCAGGGAGCAGCGGGTGCCCGGATCAACCACTGCGACCGCGGACTCGAGCAGGCTTTCGGGACTTTCTATCTATTACTTCCTTACTCTTTTAGCGTCCCAAGCTTTTCGGGCTGATTCCGCAAGCTGTTCCTGGCGGGCCTTAACGAAGGGGCATAGTGCTTTTCGGTAACTGTCACGCTGCTGTGCCCAAGCAAGAGCGAGACCTAATCAATGGTGGTCCCCGCAAGAGGTAACTCGACCACAAACGTGTCGCGAAACACACGAGAATGCCAACGCTTCCGCGAGCCGTCCGGCCCTGGAATGTTGCCCAGCCTGAAGAGCCGGGCAAGCGCCCGGGTCCATCCACGCTTGCAGGTCTCCGGATTCGCCATTGCCGCTCCAGAAGAAGTATCTGGGATTTTCGCTGGGCAGGTTCTTTAAGAGAACATGCACGCTGGGGTGACAAGGGCACGTAGACAGGAACTCCGGTCTTGGCTCGATACAGAAACAGATTTCCGTTCTCATCAATACGCGTTCGTTCCAGTGTCACGGCATCCGTGATTGCCAGTCCCGACCAACACGTCAGCAGGATGAGCGCACGCAGATCGTCGCGGCGATGCTCATAGTCATGACCACCCACCCAATTGCCATAGGCATACGTGGCGTCCACGATAGCGTCGAATTCCGCTCTCGGGAAATAGTCTGTGGGCTTTGATTCCACCTTCGCTCGTTTCAGCAGCGGGGCAGGATTCTTTGTCGAGCCACTCCAGGCGCACGCAGAGCCAGAAGAAAGCTACGAGCCTTTCGTGTTTGCGTCGGGTCGTGGCGGAGCCGTTTTTCCATTGCGTGCGAAATTTTGTGAGTTCGGCTGGTCGCAACTGATCGAGGAAAACGAAACCCTGCTTCCCTGCCCAGACCCTCAACTGTTTCTCAAAGAAGAATTCGCTCTTTCTCTGGCTGTCTCTGCTGAGTCTGGGTGACTGTTCATCGGCGCGAAAATCGTGGATCGCGTCTTCGATCTTGATCCGCTCGCGCACGTGCAGCTTGTTGGGGTGGGCGGCATCTTCCATCACGCGGGCGATCAACTCCGCTTTTTCCCAAACGCGGGTCTTCGGTCTTCGAAATCGCGATCTACCGATAGTTAATTTAGGCACGCTCATGACGGACGACATTGAAATTCTCGCCGTCTAACGGCGGCTGAAAATATGATGTGATGGCTTCAAACTCTGCCTCGGTAGTCCAGGGAGTGCCAGTAGGTAGATTCTTGCTTCGTTCCACCAGCTGACTTTTGCACAAGGCATCTGACGCGTCTACAAAATGCAGTTCATGGTTAACGTTGGCCCGCTCGGCGACCTCGCGAAACCACACGCGCTGCGTCTTTGTATTGGCCGGAAAATCAAGCACGACGGAGATGCCCTTCGATAAGAGAGCGCAAATGTGCGGCAAGAGAACGCTCTTCAATCGCGACGAGCATCTTACATAGCCCGGTATGTCAGTGATCTCGCCAGGAAAGAGGGCATTCAGAAATTCATCTTCAACCAAGAGGATAGCATGTTCTCGTTCCACCAAAGCTCGTGCGAGAGTGGATTTACCTGCCGCCATCTTGCCGCAAAAGAATATCAACTTCGCCGAAGCATTCATGACTGGTAAGACCTGCTTGCAGAACTTATGCCATTATCGCGCATGGCGCAACCGTGTTAGCAACCGGAACAACTGCAACTAAGACGGCCTGCGGCCGGTAGCACAGATCCAGTCTTTCCCGGACACGTGCTGGTCGTGACCTCTGTAAATCCAGCCTGGGTCAGAAGATCTCGGTGCCCCACGTCGCTGAGAAATGCGGCACGGAGCATGGATTAGCTAATTTGGGCTAACCCATCATTTTTTGTTTCGGTTCTTCATTCGCCACGCGCAGCATCTCAAGAAAGTGATGGCCGCAAAGCCGTATTCTTTGCATTACTTTGGAATCAGTCTTGATTGTCAATTCCCGATAGGCAACAGCTACACAATCGCTGCACCCATTTGCGTAGTTTTCGAGTGTAGCCAGACCGGCTCACAACTCACTAATCTCGCCGACCTTACGCCAGATAGGAGAACCCTCAGTCATTTTATAGCTCTAAGCCGTCGCCTCGGACATGTTGGAGCTGAGCATTTATCGCTTTGTATTTCGCGCCTAACGCCGTTGCCAATTCCTTGCCGATGGGACCAACAGAAGCGTAGTCTTTTTCTCGGAAGGTGCCAATTTGAGCACTTACCAGTTGGTAAGTCGATACAGAATATTCTCAACATCAGATTGTAGCCGCACACAATCATAGCAATGCTCGGTTTGGATCTTGTATTGAAACCAATGCAGTACTCTTTTCAAAATGAGCCCGAAAACCAAGTTGGCCGATCAGTTTCGTTCTGGGGAATCATACGGGACAGGGAAGGCTATCACCAGAACTGCAACAGGAGGCCTCGGTTCTTGAGGTTCTGGCGATAGCCATCTACTCGTTGCTGTTGTATCCGGGGATATCGCGGTTCAAACCGCAGATCTACCCAGGGGGGACTGAG
>Ga0070734_10001532_pt1 | contig 33037 bp, 27 predicted proteins | sample Coa_R1_8_FD_66444 | JGI IMG/M metagenome (GOLD analysis project Ga0070734, IMG submission 66444) | Surface soil microbial communities from Centralia Pennsylvania, which are recovering from an underground coalmine fire - Coalmine... | ecosystem: Environmental > Terrestrial > Soil > Unclassified ...
TCTCTCCGCGTTCCGCGGAGAGGGGGCTTTTCAGTTTGTGATGATGGGCGGCGAGGCCGCGCAGGCGTTCTGTCCGGCGAGGCCCAGGTTGCAGCCGGCGAACGCGACGTTACCGCTCCCCTGGATGTTGTCCGGCGGCGTGGCCGTGGTCGGCGACTCCTCGGGGTAGTCGAGGCACTGCACGCCGCCCGGGACGGCCACGAAGCGGTGGCTGGTCATCGCCGGCCCGACGATCGCGTTGTCGCCGAAGCACTGAGCCAGCTCCTTCTCGCCGCCCAGCAGGTTGCCGAAGCCGGTGAGCGTCGAGAGGTACATCCGCCGGGCGAGCGGATAGAGCGGCGCCGTCCCCGGCGGCTGCAGCAAGTTCTCGAGCGGCAGATCCGGATCGGCGCTGACCGACGCGGGCGAAAACGGCGCCAGGCCGTCGATGGCCAGCGCCTTGAGCGGCGCGCCCAGCGGTACCGGGGGCGCGCCCAGCCCCGGAAACGACGCGGCCGCCGCGCGCGAGGTGTAGCCGACGCTGCAGGGGTCCGCGTCCACGAGGCAACCCATCTGCGCGCTGTCGTCGCCCTGCTGGCAGATGCCGGTCGCTCCGACGCTGGGATCGGGGACGTTGCCGGCCGCGGGAGCGTGCGCGTGGATACGGTAGAACGATCCCCAGAGCAGCCGCTTGTTCGCGTCGAGCGCCACACCGAATGGCGTGGTCACCCGCTGCGCTGGCGGAATCTGCAGGGCGTTCACGACCGTGACCAGGTTGTACATCCGCCCGTCTGGTCGTCCGCTCGTGCCGGCGCATCTGGTGGTCTGCGAAGAGAAACAGCGCGGGTCCGGACTGGCGGCGGTACCCGCGTACGGGAGAAGGCAAGCCCCGCCGATGGTGGTGGTCCCCCCGGGGCACCTCAACCCGACGGGGATCTGATTGCCCTTGATGGGCGAGACGAGCGTACATGAGCTGGTGCACGGGACCTGCGGATAGAAGTCGGAGGCGAGCGCGGTGGCCGTGTCGGGCAACAAGATGACCTGGACGACGCCGAGATCGCCGGTGAAGGCGCCGTTGGTCGCGCCGAACTTGAACGGCTCGCAGACGCCGTCCCCGGCGGCGCAGGTGGTCCGGATCGGATCGAGGTCGGCGAAGTCGGACGCGCCGCCGAAGCTGATCACGGTCGCGCCCGCGGTCTGGGCGTCATTCGAGTTGCAGAACGGGTTGGACTTCCTCGTCTGTACGCCGCTGGGAGCCGTCGGGAGGGAGCCGATGCCTTTGCCGGGGGGATCGAGCAGCCCGACGAGCGAGTACGTACCGTCGGTGAGGTCGCCGAGCCGCCAGGCGTGCCTGAGGCCCCCGCTGCAGACGGCGTCGCCGGCGGCGCAGTCGGCGGCGAACAGGTTCTTCCAGTTCCGGATCAGCGACCGGCGAACCGGGCTCGCGCAGTCGTAGCCGCCGTCGTGGGTGAGACCGAAGTACAGCACCGCCAGCGCGTCCAGCGACGGTTGACCGGCGTAGAGGGCGCCGCTCGCGTCGCCGAATGTGTAGTTGTCCGACGGGTCGCAGCCGGGGCAGGTCGCCGGCGCGCCGCCGGACGGCGTGCCGTCGCTGGTCACCGCGAACGCCGTCGCCGCGCCGAGGCCGTTGGCGCCGGTCATTCCGCTGGCGCAGCTGGTCGTCTGGTTGGCGACGACGGCGGTGGCGTCGAGGCCGATGAGCAGGCTCTCGGCCAGCCCGGGCGAGGCCGGCGCGGCGGCCGTGCAGAGCTCCGGCTGCGCGAGCGCGCGCCCCATCGGGACGACCTGCTGCATGTCAAAGAACAGATTGGCCGCGCCGTTGCCCGAGCTGGCGCCGAGATAGCGGATCCCGAGGCTGTTGAAGTCGCTGAAGGCGGTCCCGCACGCCGCGATCACCGTCTGGGTGACGTCGAACAGCGCCGTGGATCCGCCCAGGGTCAGGTTGCTGCCGGTCGTGTCGGCGGCCCCGGCCAGGCCCGCGGCTCCCGCACAAGTCAGGACCGCCACCCCGATTGTCGTTGCTCGCATCGCCGACTCCCTCGTCTACTCGTCTAGTTGGAGATGACCGGGGGAGACACCACGCAGGCGTTCTGCCCGATCAGGCCGGTGCCACAGCCGCCGAAGGCGACGTTGCCGGGCCCCTGGATGTTCGGCGGCGGCGTGGTGGTGCTCGTCGACTCCTCGGGATAGTCGAGACACTGCACGCCGCCAGGAATGGGGTCGAAGTTGTGCTTGGCCATCGCCGGGCCAACGATGCTGTTGTTACCGAAGCACTGTGCGAGCTCCTGCTCACCGCCAACCACGTTGCTGAAGCCGTAGATCGTCGAGAGGTAGAGGCGCCGCGTGAGCGGGTAGAAGGGCGCCGTCCCCGCCGGTTGCAGCAGGTTCTCGAGCGCGAGATTGGGATTCGGGTCGACCGACGCCGGCGTGAACGGGGGGGCGCCGTCGATGGCCAGCGCCTTGAGCGGGGCCGCGACGGGAACGACGGGCGAACCGAGCCCGGGAAACGCCGCGGCCACGCCGCGGGAGCCGTAGCCGAGGCTGCAGGGGTCCGAGTCGACCAGGCAGCCGAGCTGCGAGCTGGCGTCGCTTTGCCGGCAGAGGCCCGTCGTGCCGACGGAGGGGTCAGGGACGTTCCCGGCCCCCGGCGACCAGCCGTGAATCCGGTAGTACACGCCGATCTGGATCCGCTTGTTGGAATCGAGCGCGAATTGGTAGGGCGTCGCGCCGCGCTGGGCGGAGGGAACCTGGCTGGCGGGAACGACCGTGACCGTGTTGTACAGGCGCCCGTCGGGTCTCCCGACGACGTCCGCGCATTTCGTCGTGTTGTCTGCCACGCACCGGGGATCGGGGTTGGATGGGCTGCCCGCGTACGGCATCAGGCAGGCGCCTCCGATGGGCACGTTGTGTACCGGGCAGAGGTGCATCGGAACCTGATTCCCCTTGATCGGGGCGACGAGAGTGCAGGAGTGGGTGCAGGGTTGCTGGGGATAGAGATCGCCTGGCTTCGTCGACGTGCTGTCGGGGACGATCACCGGCAGCACGACGCCGAGATCGCCCGCGAACGCGCCGGCCGCGGCCCCGGTCTTGAATCCCTCGCAGACCTGGTCGCGTCCCGCCACGCAGGGGGTCCGGACCGGATCGAGGTCGCTGAAGTCGCTGGCCCCGCCGAAGCTGGTCACGCTGGTGCCCACGGTCTGGGCGTCGAGCGAGTTGCAGAACGGGTTGGACTTCTTCGAGGCGCCGACCGGCACTATCGCCAGCGTGCCGATGCCCTTGCCCGGCGGGTTGAGGATCGAGACCAGCGCGTCGGTCTCGCCGTCGAGATCACCGAGGCGCCAGGCGTGGGTGAGGCCGGCAGGGCAGGTCCCGTCGCCGGTCGCGCAGTCGGCGGCGAACAGGTTTCGCCAGTTGCGGATCAGCGACCGCCGGACCGGGCCGGCGCAGTCGTACGAACCGTCGTGGGTGAGGCCGAAGTAGAGGACCGCCAGCGCGTCGAGCGACGGCTGCCCGGGATAGAGCGCGGCGCCGGGGTCGCCGAAGGTGTAGTCGCTCGAGGCGTCGCATCCGGGACAGCTGGGGGGCGGGCCGCCCGCCGAGGTCCCGTCGCTGGTGACGGCGAACGGCGCCGTGGCGCCGAGACCGTTCGCGCCGGTGGTCGCGCTCGAGCAGCTGGTCTCGGTGTTGCTCATCACCGCGACACCGTCGAGCCCGACGAGCAGGCTCTCGGCCAGCCCGGGCGCCGCGGGCGCCGCCGGCGAGCAGTACTCCGTGCTCCTGAAGGCGCGCGACATGGGGGCGATCTGCTGGGCGTTCGCCGCCATCTGGCTGGCGCCGACGCCCGAGCCTCCGCCCAGATAGGTGATCCCGAGCGTGGAAAAGTCGCTGAACGCCGTGCCGCAGGCGGCGAGGATCGACTGCGTGGTGTCGTAGAGGGCGTCCGTTCCATTGAGAGGAACGTTGTCGCCGGTCGTATCGACGGCGGCGGCGAGGCCCGCGCCTCCGCTCGCGGCCAGGACGATCGCCAGGGCAGTCGTGGATCTGTTCATCGCGGTCTCCTGTGCAGGCGGTCACGCGCGGAAGCGAGGTCAAAAAAAATCCCCCTCGCCCAGGCGGGCGAGGGGGACCGATGCTTCTTCTAGCTGACTAGTTGGTGATGGACGGCGGCGAGACCGTGCAGGCGTCCTGGCCGGTCAGGCCCAGGCCGCAGCCGCCGAGGGCGACGTTGCCCCCGCCCTGGACGTTCGGCGGCGGGGTACCGGTGGTGGCCCCATCCTCCGGGTAGTCGAGGCACTGCACGCCGCCCGGAATGGCGACGAAGCCGTGGCCCGAGATGGCCGGCCCGATGATGCTGTTGTTTCCGTAGCAAGCCGCCAGCTCCTTCTCGCCGCCCTGCAGGTTGCCGAACCCGTAGAGGGTGTTGAAGTAGAGGCGACGCGCCAGCGGGTAGAGCGGCGTGGTGCCGGCCGGCTGGAGCAGGTTCTTGAGGGCCGCGTCCGGATCGCCACCGCCCGGCGTGAACGGCGGGGTGCCGTTGACCGCCAGCGCCTTCAGCGAATCAGGCTGCGGGGTGATGGGCGTGCCCGTGCCCGGGTAGCCCTTCGCCGCTTCGCGGCCCGCGTAGCCGACGCTGCACGGATCGGAGTCGGCGAGGCAGCCGATCTGCGAGGTGTCGTCGTTCTCCTTGCAGGTGCCGGTGGCGCCCGTCGTCGGGTTCGGGACGTTGTTGGCGCCCGCGGACACCGAGTGGATGCGGTAGTACGAGCCGGTCAGGAGGCGCTTGTTGGCGTCGATCGCGAACCCGAACGGCGTCGCACCGCGCTGAGCGGCCGCGACCTGGCTGGCGGAAACGACGGTCACCAGGTTGTACTGGCGGCCGTCGGGGCGGCCCGAAAGGTCGGCGCAGTGGGTCGTGTTGGCCGTGACGCAGCGAGGATCGGGGTTCGACGACGTGCCGGCGAACGGCATGAGGCAGGCGCCGCCGATGGTGCTACCACCGCCCGGGCACTTGAAGCCGACCGGGATCTGGTTCCCCTTGATCGGAGCGACCAGGGTGCAGGAGGCGGTGCAGTTGACCGGCGGGTAGAAGTCCGAGGCGAGCGCCGAGGCGGCGTCCGGCATCAGGATGACCTGGACCACGCCGAGGTCACCGGCGAACGAGCCGGTCGTGGTGCCGAACTTGAAGCCCGCGCAGACGCCGTCCTTGCCGGCGACGCAGTTCGTGCGGACCGGGTCCTGGTCGGAGAAGTCCGACGCGCCGCCGAAGCTGGTCACGGTCGTGCCCGAGCCCTGGGCGTCGAGCGAGTTGCAGAACGGGTTCGACTTCTTCGCCGCGCCGACCGGAACGTTCGACAGCGTGCCGATGCCCTTGCCGGGCGGGTTGAGGACGCTGACGAACGCGTCCGTCGTGCCCGACAGGTCGCTGCGGCGCCAGGCGTGGGTCAGACCGCCCGTGCAGATTCCGTCGCCCGCGGTGCAGTCGCTGGTGAACAGGTTCTTCCAGTTGCGGATGAGCGACTTGCGGACCGGGCTGGCGCAGTTGTAGGTGCCGTCGTGGGTGAGGCCGAAGTAGAGGACGGCGAGAGCGTCGAACGAGGGCTGGCCCGAGTAGAGCGAGCTGCCCGAGGCGCCGAAGGTGTAGTTGTTGCTCGCGTCACAGCCGGGGCAGGAGGCCGGCGTGCCGCCGGTCGCCGTGCCGTCGTTGGTGACCGCGAAGGCCGAGGTCGTGCCGAAGCCGTTGGCCGCGCTGGTCGAGCAGGCGTTGGCGTCGTTGGCGACGATGGCGACGCCGTCGATGCCGACGAGGAGACCCTCGGTCAGCCCGGCGTTCGCCGGGGCGGCGATCGAGCAGTACTCGGTGTTCTTCAGCGCGCGCGACATCGGCGAAACCTGCTGCAGGTTGCCGTCCATCTGGCCGGCGCCGACGCCCGAGCCACCGCCCAGGTACGTGATGCCCTGGGTCGCAAAATCACTGAACTGCGCGCTGCAACCGGCAATGACCGTCTGGGTCACGTCGAACAGCGTGTCCGAACCGTTGAGAGCGATGTTGCTGCCCGTTGTATCCGCGGCAGCCGCCAAGCTGGCGGCGCCTACGCCCGCCAAGAGAATCGCGGCCCCTTTTATCGAAGTTCTCATCTCGAGCCTCCCTATCCTTGTCTGTTCCGAATGTCGTTCGGCCGAAGTCGGCCGACCTCGTCGCGCCTTCGGCTAACAAAGATTGGGCCAAGCTCCGGGAACTATTTGTGAGGCCCATAACCAGTCAGTTTGCATTGGTTTTCCGGCCCAACGCTCGCAACGGGGTGAAACAGCGCGCATCGATGCCTCCGAAATCCGGTCAGCTCTCGCCGAATTCCGAATCGCGCCCGGTCTCGTCGTAATTACCGGAGGAAGCAATGCGGGGGCGGTTCCGAGATTCAGACGCGCGATTCCGATTTTCGGAGAGACTGGGGCCAAAACCCCTCTGTTACAGTCCCGCCAACGCGGCGCACTCCACGGGAATGATGGTCGATTTTTCCCGGGGGCGCTCGAGGCCCGATACGGCTCGGGAGTTGCTAAGGGAACGGGCGGCGATTGCCTCCAATGCCGAGGCAAGAGCGGAACAAAAACTGTCGGAAGCCTTTTTGGGAGGATATGTGATGAGACGAAATTCGGTGAAGCTGTCGGCCCTGCTGGCGTGCGCGATTGTTGGCGGCGCCGTGGGCCTGAACTGCTCGAAGAGCAACAACCCCAGCTCGGGCGATGTTCAGCTCGCGCTCGTGCTTCCTGACGGGAGCACGGTGACCTCGGTGTCGTATCAGGTGAAGTCGTCGTCCAGCGCCGTTCTGGCCTCCGGGACGATCAACGTGAGCGATCCGAACGCCAAGATCTCGCTCGACGTCGTTCTCCCGGTCACCCCGGCGGGCGACGCGGGCGACACCGTCAGCCTGACGGCGACCACCAGCGCCGGCCAGGCCTGCACGGGCACCAGCTCGGCGTTCCCGGTCCTGGCGAACCAGACCACCTCGGTCCCGATGACCCTGCAGTGTGGCACCGGGTCCGCCCCGGGCTCGACGGGCACCCTCGGCGTCACCGCGACGCTGGTCCAGGGCGACAACTGCCCGAACATCACCGCGGCCGCCGTCGGCCCCGATGAGACCTCGGTTGGTGGCACGGCCTCCGTCTCCGCGACGGCGACCGACGCCGACATGAGCGAGACGGTCAGCTACGCCTGGGCGCCGGCGGCGAACTTCGCCTCGCCGACCTCGGCCAGCACGACCTATACCTGCACCGCGGTCGGGACGCAGACCTTCACCCTGACGGTGTCGGACAACCACATGCCGACCCCCTGCACGACGACGGCGACCTTCACCATCGTCTGCGACAAGGTCAACGTCTGTGGCAACGGCATCGTCGAGCCGGGCGAGCAGTGTGATCCGCCGAACGGCACCACCTGCAGCTCGACCTGCCAGATCATTCCGCCGGCCACCGGTGGGACGACGGGCACCGGCGGGACCGGCGTTGCTGGCTCGACCGGCACCGGCGGGACCGGCGTTGCCGGCTCGACCGGCTCGGGCGGGACCGGCGTTGCCGGCTCGACCGGCTCGGGCGGGACTGGCGTTGCTGGCTCGACGGGCTCGGGCGGCACGACGGGCTCGGGCGGCACGGGCGTGTTCCAGCAGGACAACGCGGCTTGCGTGAGCTGCGAGACGTCGGGCACCAACGCCGGCGTCTGCTTCACCACGCAGACGCTCGACTCCAGTGGCAACCCGGTCGCGACTGTCGGCTGCGATGGCTTCACCAACGCCACCGACAAGGCGAACTGCCTCGCGCTGCTCGGTTGCCTCCGTTCGACCGCTTGCCAGAACATCATCAAGACGGCGGGCTCGGACTACGGCGAGCCGGCTGCTCTCGACGACGGTACGCCCTGCCTCTGCAACAACGCGACGGCGACCACCACCAAGAACGCCTGCCTCGGTCTGACCAGCGGCTGGGCCGGTGTCTGCGCGGCTCAGTTCGTGGCCGCGTCGAACAACGCCGCCAGCACCTCGAACCCGGTCAACTCGCTCTTCGACCCGGCGTTCCCGGTTGGCGTCGCCATGAACCTCATGACCTGCGACATCGACTCGGCGCAGGCGGGTTCGGGCACGCCGAGCTGCATCACGGCCTCGACCTGCAAGATCCCGCAGTAAGGACCCTGCAGGCGCAAGCCACGCCGGGCCGCCGGGCGTAACCAAAACGGCGGTTTGAAAGCAGAGGGCGCGTTCACCTCACGGTGGGCGCGCCCTTTGTGTTTACGGTGGTCGCGTATTGCCATCGGGGTCTCGGTGTGCCAACGTCCGCGTTTTGGCCGCGGCAATGAACGATTGGCAAACGAAAGTCTCCGAATTGCTGCGGGCGTCGTGCTGGGTGGCCGCGCTCGCGGTCTCGGCGTGCGCGGGCAACGCGCCCGATGCCGGCTCGACCTCGGTGGGCTTCGTGCTGCCGAACGGAGCGAACCTCCAGACGGTCGCCTATCTCGTCCTGGCGCCGGATTCGTCGGTCGTGCTCTCCGGCTCGGAGGACGTCAGCGACGCCCAGGCGACGCTCTCGCTGACGTTGAACCTCCCGCCGGGGCGCGGCGACGTCCTGGAGATCACCGCCTTCACCAGCACCGGAACCTCCTGCGGGGGGAGCAGCCGGCCGTTCGACGTCGTCCCCGGCCAGTCCACCTCCGTCAATCTGGTCCTTCGCTGCGGAGGTCCCGCCGCCGTGGGCGCCGATCACTGTCCTCAGGTTTCGATCCAGACCCCGGATCCGGCGGCCGCTCCCGCCCCGGGAGGATCCCTCTCCGTCGCGGCGACGGCCAGCGATCCCGATTCGGGCGACGTGCTCTCGTTCGCCTGGAGCGCCACCGCGGGGACGTTCGCCGACGCGACGGCCCCAACGACCGACTACGTCTGTACGACGGCGGGGAACGAGACCCTGGTCCTCACCGTCGACGATCACCACCAGCCTGCCCCGTGTCAGGTGACCTTCCTGGTGCCCGTGACCTGCCTGTCGGGCGACTGACCGTCAGTGCGCGACCGTGACCGGGCCCAGGGAGACCGTTCGCGGCCCCGGCCCCCAGCCGTCGCACAGCACGGCCGTCATGTCCTGCCTGCCGGTGGGCCAGGTCGAGGTATCGAAGCTCACCTCGAACGACCCGGGGCGGTTCATCAGGAACGCGGCGCCGTTGACCTCGATCACGCCGATCGCAGAGTCGCCGTCGGGATCGTCGATCACCGCGATGAACGAGAGCTGCTGATCGACGGTGGCGGGGACCTGGCTGACGCTGATCTCGGGCTGCTGGTTGTCGCGCGGCGCCGCCCCCTTGGCCGGCATCACGGCCCAGCGTTCGATCGTGTCGCGCTGCCAGTCGGGGAGGGCGGGGCTGGGCTGCGGCGGCATGCGCGGCCAGGGCGACCCGCTGGCGGGGAGCACGTCGGCGACGATCAGCGGCGCGACGATCGGCGAGCCGGCCAGCGGGACGTTGGGGTTGAGGGCCAGCGCGGCGTCGCCGCAGACGTCGGGGCCCGCCTCGTAGAAGTCGAAGCGGTAACCGCCGCCGGTCTGGTTGGTCGTCCAGCCGTGGCAGCCGTTGCACGCGCCGCGAAACATCGGGGCGACGTCGGCCCAGGTCGGGTGCAGCGGCTCGGCCGGCGGCGAAGCGCAACCGGCGGCGACGAGCGCGAGCAGGAGGGACGCTGCGGGTGCGGGGCCGGCGCGCATGATCAGCCCTTCTTCCCGTCGCGCGGCGCATCGGCCGCCGCGTCCGAGCGCTTCGCATCGGCGCCGGCGTCCGAGCGCTTCGCGTCCGAGGCGGCGTCGACCGTCCCGGCGTCCAGGATGCAGGCAGCAGGGTTCGGCGGAGGGCCGCCCGGGAACTGAGCGGCTCCGTTGAGGATCCAGCGCTCGACCAGCTCGATGTCGGCCTCGGGGAGCGGGCGGTCGGGCGGCATGCGCGGCGCATCGCGCGCGCGCAGCGTGTTGATCACCCGCGAGCCCGCGGGATCGAAGGCGGTCACCAGCGGGCGCGGCTCGAAGCAGTCGGTCGTGCCGTTGTAGCTGGTGTAGTGGCAGTTGGAGGGGACCGGGATCGAGCCGTCGGGCGGGAACACCACGAAGGCGCACAGCTGGGTCAGGCTGGCGTAGCCGTTCTCGGGGGTCGAGAAGTCGAGGCCGGAGACCGCGGCGGCCGGGCCGTGGCAGCTGGTCGTCGCGCAGTTCGGCTGGAAGATGGCGGGCGAGAGGTATCCCCACTCGGCCGGACGATCGTCGTACCGGTTGCAGCCGGCGGTGCCGGCAGCCGCCAGGGCCACGGCGAGCCAGGCCCGCGTGAGCCGAGGCGTGGCGTTCACAGGACGCACCCCAAGGCCGCGCATATATCAGCGGGTCCCGCCAGCAATTGTGACGACTGTGAAAATGTCCCGGGGCGGTTCGCCCCCCGTCACGCCCGCGCCCGCGCCCGGCCCCGAGGCGGCAGCAGGCGGGCTGGCAGCTCGGCGGCGACCGCCGACAACATCACCCGGTTCACCGAGGTGTAGCGGCGCTTGCCCGCGTTGCGCACCGACAGCAGCCCGGCCAGGTGCAGCACCTTGAGGTGGTGCGAGACGGTCGGCTGAGAGCAATCGAACAGGCTCTTCACGTCGCCGCAGCAGAGCTCGCCGGCGGCGGCGATCTCCTGGACCATGCGGAACCGCGTCGGGTCGGCGAGCGCCCGCAGCGCCTGCATGAGCCCGCTGTCGTCCAGGTCGAGCGGTTCGTGCGACCCGCGCGCGTTTCGCACCTCGCGGACATTCGCCTGCCGCATGGCTCTATCAACGTAGGGGCGCGCCGCAGGGGTCCAACCTGAGGCGCGAGCGAAAAAACTGGCGGCGCGCCGGCGGGCGCTCGACCATCGTTCGAAGCTGATGCCGCCGGCCAAGTCCAAACGCGCGCTGCTCTGGACGTCGACCACCTACTTCGGCGAGGGGCTCCCCTGGAGCTTCCTTCATCAGATGGGGACCGACTTCTTGACCCAGATCGGCGCCTCCAAGACGCAGATCGGCTCGACCTCGCTGCTCCACCTGGCGGTGACCTTCAAGTTCGCCTGGAGCCCCGTGCTCGACCTCTTCGGCAAGCGGCGCACCTGGCTGTGGGGGTTGCAGCTCGTGCTCGGCCTGGGGATGTTCGCCATCGCCTCGGTGGCGCCGTCGGTGGCCCCGAACCGCAACCTGGCGCTGTTCTGGATGATGATGGCCGGGCTGGCGGTGGTGCACGCCACCCACGACATCGCCTGCGACGGCTTTTACCTGCAGGCGCTCGATCGGCGCGAGCAAGCGCTCTATTCGGGGACGCGCCTCGGCGCCTATCGCCTGGCCCTGGTCGTCGGCACGGGGGCGCTGACCTACCTGGCCGGGACCAAGGGCTGGTTCTGGGGGTTCGGTGCCGCGGCAGTGATCATGATCGTGGTCGGGCTGGTCAACGCGCTGGTGATGCCGCACCCGCCCGAGATCGACACGCCTCTCGTGGCGGCGGGCGGACACCCCGGCGCGCGGGCCTACGCCGAGGCATTTCGGACGTTCCTGGCGCAGCCGAACGCCGCCCTCGTGCTGGCGTTCCTGCTCTGCTACCGCCTGGGCGACATCATGATGTTCGCCATGTCGAAGCCGCTGCTGCACGACCTGGGCGTCGACACCGCGCATCGCGCCGTGCTCAACACCTATGGCATGACCGCGTCGATCCTGGGGGTCGTCGTCGGCGGTGCGTTCGTCGCCCGTCGTGGGCTCGAGAGATCGCTGGTCCCCCTCATCTATCTGCAGAACCTGGGGATCCCCCTCTACATCGCGATGGCCGTCTGGAAGCCGCACCTCCCGGCGATCACCGCCATCGTCATCGTGGAGCAGCTGCTGGGCGGGCTGGGGATGGCCGGGGCCACGGTGTTCCTGATGCAGCGCTGCCGGCGGGAGTTCTCCGCCTCACACTTCGCCATGGCGACCTCGGTGGTCTCCCTGGCGTCGACGTTTTCCGGATTTGCCTCCGGCCCGCTCAATGACCGCCTCGGGCACCCCCTGTTCTTCACGGTCGCGTTCCTGGCCAGCATTCCCAGCCTGGTGCTGGTGCTTCTGGTCCCCAAGACACCGATCGAGGTCGAGGTCGCGACCGCCGCGCCGCTGCCCGGATAACCAGAAAACCCGTCGCACATCGGACCACGTTTCGCGACGAAAGTGGCGCGGCGCGATACCTTCGCGGCGCGCTGACGTTTTGGGCGTGGCGTAGAATCATCAGACGAAAGAGGCACCATGACTAAGACTCTCCTACGCACGCTCGGAGCCCTCACCTTCATCGCCGCGGTCGCCTCCGCCGCGGGTGGCTGCGCCTTCAAGCCCGCAGGCGAGAACTCCGTGACCGGCAGCGGGGGCACCAACGGCCACCGCATCGACGGCCTCACCTCGCTCACGATCAGCCCGACCAGCGCGACGCTGACGATCGCGGCGGGCGGCCCGGCCCAGACGCAGCAGTACACCGTCACCGGCATCGTCAACGGCCATCAGCAGAACGTGACCGACCAGGTCGGCTACTCGGTCAACACGCCGAGCATCGTCTCGGTGAGCGGGAGCGGCCTGGCGACGACGGTGGGGAAGAGCGGCGGCGTCGTGGCCATCACCGCCAGCGCCAACGGCCTTTCCGCGACGGCGACGCTCACCGTGCAGTACAGCTTCACGGGCGCCGATCCGGGCCCGGCGGGGCAGGGCGTGCCGTCGGGCGCCTCCGGCTTCTTCAACACGAGCAAGAACGACACCAGCCGCGCGCCCACGCTCATCTACCCCAACGACAACGTCCTCTTCCCGCCCAACGTCACCGGCATCGAGATCCACTTTCTGCCCGGCAGCAGCAGCAACACCCTCTACGAGGTGAGCTTCCAGGGGCGCGTCACGACGATCAACACGATCGTCCGCTGCATGGCCCCTTCGGGGATCAACGGCTGCATCTATCTCCCTGATCCGGGGCTCTGGCAGGCGGTGGCGATCGGCAACGCGGGGCAGGGGACCGTCACGCTGATGGTGCGCGGGACGGACGACACCGGCAGCTCGGTCGGCAACAGCGCCACCTTCCACATGTCGTTCTCCTCCGACCCGATCGAGGGCGCGCTCTACTACTGGACCACCAGCGGCAAGACCGCCATCGTGCGCTGGGACTTCGCGGGCAGCACGACGTCGGCCACGCCCTACCTGACGCCGGCCAACACCGACGGGACGACCTGCGTCGGCTGCCACGCGCTGTCGCCCGACGGCAAGTCGCTGGTGGCCAGCGCCGGCGGTCAGAACCAGGGGCACCTCCTGCTCTGGGACATCTCGATGAACATGGCGAAGCAGCCCTACCCGCTGTCGCAGAAGAGCCAGTTCGAGTCCTGGAACAAGGACGGCACGCAGTTCGTCGGCGTCTACGGCGACGACACCGAGATGGGCCCCTCGAACCTGATGATCTTCGACGGCACCTCGGGGCAGGTGGTGCAGACGATCGATCTCGGCGGCCTGCGCGCCGACCACCCCGACTGGTCGAAGAACACGGACGGGCCGAACACGATCGCCTTCACCTCGATCGACCCGGTCGCCAAGACGACCGACCAGCGCCCGGCCACCGGTGGCATCGACTTCATCCAGCTCTCCGGCACCACCTGGGGCGCGCCCCAGACGCTGGTCCCCTCGATGCTCGGGAAGAACCGCTACTACCCGAACATCGCGCCCGACGGGAACCTGCTGGTCTACGACGAGTCGACCTGCACCAACGGGACGCCCACCGCGGGCCAACCGGCCGACAAGTCGTGCGACGCCGACACCGACGCGACGGCGACCATCATGCTGACCAGCCTGCAGGGGGCGACGCCGATCCCGCTGGCCAACGCCAACAGCCCGGGCGTGGCCGACAACAACGCGACGGCGCTGACCAACTCGTTCCCCAAGTGGGCGCCCTTCGTCAACAAGCTCGACGAGCAGCGGCAGCTCATCTGGCTCACCTTCTCGTCGACGCGGCAGTACGGCCTGCGCACGCCGCCCACGCCCGCCAGCATGGACGAGACGAACAAGGGGACGCTGATCTGGATGGTCGGCGTTCAGACCAGCATCGGCGGCGGCGATCCCAGCTTCACCGCCTTCTGCCTGCCGTTCCAGGACATCACCACCTCGAACCACATCGCCCAGTGGACCAAGTACTTCATCATGGGCCCGGGCTAACTACGGCAGTCCGGCGATCGGCATCCGCACCTCGTAGAGGGCGTGCAGCGTGGTCACGTAGAGGGTCCGGCGATCGGCGCCGCCGAAGCTGCAGTTCGAGGGGGCGGCCGGGAAGGGGATCCGGCCCAGCGGGTGACCGGCCGAATCGAACGCCTCGATGGCCTTGATGTCGTCGCTGTTGTTGGCGACGTAGAGGTTCCCCGCGTCGTCGACGCAGATGCCGTCGGGGACCTTGAAGCCGCCGGGTACGCGCGCGCCGTCGATGAGCAGGGTGGGCGCGCCCACCGCGCCGCGGGCGTCGACCGGCAGCTTCCAGACCTTGTTCTGGACGTCGCTGCCCACGTACAGCGTGGCGCCGTCCGGCGACAGGGCCACGCCGTTCGGCTTCTCCAGCTGCCACACGCGATCGAGCTGGCCGTCGGGTGAGATCCGGTAGACCGCCATGGGGGCGTGCGCGCCGCCGGGGCGCGTCCCCCAGTCGGTGTCGGTGAAGTAGATGTTGCCGTCGTCGCGCACCGCGACGTCGTTGGGCGCGTTGAGCGGCTGCCCGGGGTGGTCGGACGTCGAGGGGGGCCAGGCGTCGGCCAGCACGGTGCGCTGCCCCTCGGGCGAGACCCGGACCAGGCGCTCGTTGTACCGCTCGGTGGCGATGAGGTTCCCCGCCGCGTCGAGTCCCAGGCCGTTCGTGCTGGTCAGCGGTCCACTCCCGCCCGGCGACTCGGGAACGGGGTAGGGGAAGATGGCGAAGCGCCGCATCGCGGGATCGAAGCGGTAGATCACGGCGCCCGGTCCGTTCTTCTCGACCACGTCGGAGAACAGCAGGTACGGGCCCCCCGCGACCCACAGCGGTCCTTCGAGCGAGACGAACGAGATCGGGCTCTTGACCGCGACGGGCGTGCCGGCGCCGGGCAGGAGCGCGGGCGCGGGCGCCCGGGCGGCGGTCGATGGCGGCGGAAACCCCGCCTCGTCTTCCGCGCAGGCGGACGCCACGACGGCGAGCACCACCGACAGGACTCCGACCCGGAGGGCGTGCATGGAGGCACATCAAATCACGCGCCGGCATTTCTTGCGACGGTCGTGAGGGGCGGACTAGCATCCGGCCATGCGTCTCTTGCTGGTTTGCCTGGGCGGGGCGGCGGGGACCGGTGCGCGCTACTTGTTCGGCGGCTGGGCCCAGCGGACGCTGGGGGCCGGGTTTCCGTATGGAACGCTGATCATCAACGCCGTCGGGTCGTTCCTGCTGGTGATCATCATGTACTTCAGCCTCGAGCGTGGCCTCCTCTCCCCCGACGCGCGCATCGTCCTCGGCACCGGCGTGATGGGCGGCTTCACCACCTACTCGACCTTCAACTACGAGACCTTCCGTCTGTTTCAGCAGGGGTCGTTCGCCGTGGCCGGGCTCTACCTGGCGGCGACCGTGATCGGCTGCCTGGCGGCCGGCATGCTCGGGTTGCTGCTGGCGCGCGCGGTCGGCTGACCCGTACGAGAAGGCCTGAAGCCGCCGCGGCGCCGGAGGTCCGGCCGGCCCGTCGAGCTTGGCGGTCCGCCCGGGCGTCCTCAGGATTAGCTCCAGGGCTTCGAGGATAGACGTCGGGAGGGTGCGGGATGAGACGAGCTTGGTGGCTGGGGGTGGTGGCGTTCGGGCTCGGCCTGGCGGCGGGGGCGCTCGCGCAGCAGCCGTCGGGGCCGACGCAGGCGGGCAAGCAGGTGTCGGCGATCGTGGGGCGGCTGCAGAACGAGCCGGGCCTGCGCAACAATCACATCGACGTCGCGGTCGAGAACGGCGTCGTCAAGCTGACCGGGACGGTCGATTCGGAGGCCGAGAAGGCAGCGGCGGCCCGGGCGGCGACGGTCGCCGGCGTGGTGGGGGTCGACAACCGGCTGATCGTCGCCGGTCCGTCGGCGATGGAGCAGACCGTGGCCGACGACGCCGTGAAGGCCACCATCAAGGAGCACCTGCTGGGCGACGAGCGCAGCCGGTTCGACCACGTCAAGGTCGCTTGCCAGAACGGTGTCGTGACGCTGGTCGGATCGGTGCCGAACGAGCTGGCCGTCAAGCAGGCCATGGAGATCGCGCACGGCACCGACGGGGTGCGCGACGTCCAGAACAACCTGACCATCGCCCCGGCGACCGGACCTTAGCGGCGAACGAAGCGCGCGATGAGGGGTCTGGCGTCGCTCGCCCTGCTCGCCGCGGTGCTGGTGGCCGGGCGCGCCGCCTCGGCCAGCGACGGGGTGCCGCCGCCGCCGCTGGCCCGCGTCGACGCCACCGGGTACGTCTACTTCGTCCCGAACGCGCCCGACTTCGGGATGGGGATCGCCTCTGGCGACCTGCACTGGCTGCACCTCGAGGGCCGCTACAACTACGAGGCGCTGCGCACCGGGTCGGCGTTCGTCGGTCTGACCGGCCGCTGGGGTCGGCGCGTGCAGCTCAGCCTGACGCCGATGGCGGGTGCCGCCTTCGGCCGCCTCGACGGCTTCGTCCCCGCGCTGCGCGCCACGGTCACCTGGTGGCGGTTCTTCCTCTGGACCGAGCCGCAGGTCCTGGTCCGGGTCGGCGGCAGCGGCCAGACCTTCTTCTACAACTGGACCGAGGTGGGGTTTGCCCTCGGTGGCCTGCGGTTCGGCGCGGTCGCGCAGCGGACGCAGGTGTTCGAGACGTCGCTGGCGTTCCAGCGCGGGCTCTTCGGCGGAATCTCGCTCGGCCCCTTCAACGCCACGCTCTACGAGTACAACTGGGGGTGGCAGAAGCCCACCTTCGTGGGCGCGCTCGGTGTCGCGCTCTGACGACCACCCCGATCGCCCGGCCGCCCGCCGGCAGATGAAACGACCGGCGCCGCCCGTTCGATCGAGCGGGCGGCGCCGGTCGGAATGAGAGGGGCCCACTCTATGGACGGTCGCGCCGCGCGTGGGCGACAGTTGGGCGCCGGTTCCCCGCGCCCGCGTCACGGATCGATTGCGCGCGCGTGAAAGGCGACTCGAAACCGGACGCGTTTCCGAAAGTCGGGCGGGCCGGCGAGATCCGGCGGAAGCTCGGAGGGCGGGCGCCTCAGCCGCCGCCGGTGGCCGCGTCGGCGGTGGGACTGACCGCGGCGTCCGAGTGGGGATCGACCCCCAGCGGGACGTCCACGCCGCACCCGGCGCCGAGCGCGATGGCCACGGCCAGCGCCAGCGCGGCGAGGACGCCGACCAGCCAGGCCCGGGACGGGTAGACGTGCGCGCGCCACATCACGGCGTGCTCGACCTCCCGTCGATGGTGTAGCTCAGCGAGAGGCCGAGCCAGAGGGGCGGCGTCTCGCCGACCGTGCCGTGCGGCACCACCTGCAGCTGATAGGGGCGCGGCTGCCAGCGGACGTTGATCGCGGCGGCGACGCCGATCCTGCCGAACAGCCGCAGCGTCGCGCCGGCCATCCCCAGCGCGCCGATGTCGAGCCGCCACTCGCGCTCCGTCTCGATCAGGTCCTGGCCCAGGATCGCCGTCGGTGTCAGCGAGCCGCCCACCACCAGCCAGGGGCGAAACCGACCGAGGTACCAGGTCACGCGGGCCCCCGCGTCGAGCGGAAACCGCAGCAGCTCGGCCTTCCAGCCGCCCTCGAACAGCAGGGTCGCCGGGCCGCGCGCGCCGGCGGCGCCGACCAGCGACCACCGCCCGCTGCCGAGGGCGCCGCGGAACTCGGCGCCGGGGGCCCAGGGCGTGCCCATCTGGCCGGGGGCGAAGTCGAACACCGCCCCCTTCTCGATCGTCCAGATCGGTGGGCCGAAAACCTGCGGGTGCGATCGGAGATCGTTGGCGGCGATCGCGGCCGCCTGCTGGGCCCGCGCCGTGCAGTCGCGCGCCGGGTCGTCGAGCGTCGTCGCCGTCCCGCGAACGGCGATCCGGTAGTGGGGCCCCTGGTCCCACACCGCGATCGGTGCGGCGCGCGCCTCCTCGGGCGAGAGCAGCTCGCCCAGCAATCGGCGCAGCGTCTCGACGTCGGGGCAGGCGCCGACCACCTCCAGCCTGGCGCCGCCGCCAGACGCGGCCTGGTCCGGCGGGCCCGGGTTCCCCTGGTCGGCCCGCGCGGCCGCGGGTGCCGCGAGGAGGGCCCAGAGCGGCAAGAGTGCGAGCACCCCGGCTCGTCGCGAAGGCACCCCTCGAAGGTTGAGCGAGCCGGGAGGCGGTGGCGATGCGGCAGTGGCTGATTCGGCGCCGCCGCCGACCGACGGTTCGCGGAACGGGGACAGTTCCAGGAACCGCGCGGCCGGCGGCGGGTGTCGGTCCACGCTCAGAGGCAGGCCGGGAGCGTGATGGTCTTTCCGTCGAGCGTCGCCGAGCCGCAGGTGGCGGTGAAGGTCCAGCTGTGGGTCCCCGCGTGGCTGCCGCCGGTGCGCGAGACCGACATCGACCCGCCGATCGGCTTGCAGCACGCGCGATCACGCTGGAGGCCGGTCCCCGAGACCGTGGCCGTGCCCCCCGCCTTGTCGGTCACGCTGATCATCCCGTCGACCGTGTACGTCTGGTCGAGGATCGAGATCGCCGAGAAGTTCCGGTTGCCGGTGAACGAGCGATCCGAGGTGATGTTCCCGCTGGCGTCGGTGCGCTGGATCTGACCGGTCGACGTCATGGCCACCGTGGCCGGAACCGTGCCGAGCGGGACGTGGATCGTCGCCATGTCCATCTGCGAGGGGATGGTGATCTTCGCGCCGCTGGTCCCGGTGTAGACCAGGTTCGTGAGGGTCGAGGTGTACCCGACGCTGAGGGTCGTCGAGGTGTTGCAGGCGGTGTCCGAGGCGCTGAGGTTGAACTGGACGTTCACCGTCCCGTCGACGGTCCCCCCGGCCGAGAGCTGGCAGCCGCTGAAGACGATGTTGAGACCCGCGCCCGAGACCCCGCAGGTGGGTGTGCCGCCCGGTCGCGTGACCGTCGCGTGGCCCGGACAGACGTCGCCGCCCAGCGCGATGAGGCGGATCGCCTCGCCGACCGCGCCGCGCACAGTCGTCTTGCCCGAGGGTGCGCCGCCGCCGCCGGCGCCGCCGGTGCCGGTGGCTCCCGCCGCGCCGGTGGTGCCTGCCGCGCCCGTGCCGCCGCTGCCGTTGTGGCCCGCCGCGCCGGTGGTGCCTGCGGCGCCGGTGGTGCCTGCGGCGCCGGTGGTGCCTGCCGCGCCCGTCGCGCCTGCGGCGCCGGTGGTGCCTGCGGCGCCGGTGGTGCCTGCGGCGCCACCATCGGGCGCAGCTTGCAGCGTCACCGCGCGCCCGATCCCGGCCGGCGTCGCGAGATAGATGCCGTAGCCCCAGCCCGCGCCGTAGAGGCCGGCGTACCCGACGTCGGCCGGGTAGTAGTAGTCGCCCGCGTAGTCGTCCTCGTAGGCCACGTCCGTCGAGGTCGACGACGAGCCGCAGCCCACGGCGACGAGGCCGAGAAGCAACATGGTGAGCAGCGAGGTTTCGTAGATCTTCTTGGTCCGGTTGCGCATGGGTCGATCTCTCCTTTGGCGCGCAAACGTAGTCCCGCCCCCACCGGTGGCCAGGAAGCGACCCGCTGTCAGGCGCCGCGGGGGCCTGTTCGCAGAAATTCCTTACAGCGGACGGTCAGGCGCCTCGGTCAACGACCGGCGCGCCGGCCGCCGACGCGTCGAACACGATCTGGTCGTGCTCGTAGAGGCGCTGGAAGAAGGGGCGGGCGCACTCGACGAGCCCCTCGGCGCGTGCGATGGCGCCCACGCTGCGCCGGCCGTCGATGGCGGCGAAGAGGCGCGCCTCCTGGGCGTCGATGGGCAGGAAGAGATCGGTGTGCGTGTGGCCGCGGTTGATCAGGACCGCCGCCGCGCCGCGCGGCAGCCGTTCCTCGATGTGGACGGTCTCGGGAAGTCGGACCGGCACGTGCTGGTCCGAAGGCCCGTCGCCCGTCGCCAGCGGGCGCGCGGCCGGATCGTCGGCGCGCCCGGCGATCAGGCTGTGCCGGAGCATGGTGCCGCGATAGAGCTCGGCGACGGCGTGCTGCTCGCGCGCCGGCAGGCGGCCGAGGCGCGCCCGCTGCGGCAGCCGCTGCATGATCCCGCAACGCACGCTGTAAGGCGCCTGGCGCACCCAGCGCACGAACGACAGCCCGGCCCCCTCGAGCAGCTCGTAGAGCTGCGGCACCGAGTAGGCGCGGTCCTGGGGATGCAGGAGCGCGTCGGCGAGGGCCGCCGGGTCGCGGAAGTCGGGCGCGGCGCGCAGCAGCGCCGCCAGCGGATGCTCCGGGGGCAGGAGGGTCAGCGCCGCCGCCAGCTCGGCGATCTCGCCGCTGGTGGGGCCGATGCCGGCGCGCCGGCAGAGCTCCTGCACCATGTAGACGCCCGCGCGTCCGTACGGCGCGTACACCATCAGGTGCATCGCGCCGCGCGGGGCCAGCGCCGCGCGCAGGGCGGCCAGCCCGGCCGCCGGATCGGCCAGGTGGTGCAGCACGCCGGTGCAGACGATCTGATCGAAGGTGGCGCCCAGCTCGCCGACGCGCTCGATCGGCAGCTCGCGCACCTCGAGGTTGTCGAGCGCGTGCTTGCGCTTCAGCTCCAGCGTGGCCTGGACGCTGGCGGCGCTGAAGTCGATGGCGGTCACGCGCGCCGCCGGCCAGCGCAGCGCGTGCTTGGCCGCCTGCGAGGTCCCGCAGCCGGCGATCAGGATCGACGGATCGTCGCGGAAGGGCCGCGCGGGCCAGTGCAGGTGGTGATCGGCCCGGCGCCGCTGCGGATCATCCCAGCGGCGCCGGTACCCCTCGAGGTCTCCGACGGGCGGCGGGTAGGGGTGCGCCTCGTAGAACGCCCGCACCCGCTCCGCGACGTCGGTCTCCACGGCGTCAGTGGTGCGCTTCGACCTGCCGCATGACCGCGTCCAGGTTGAACGAAGCGGGCTTCTGCCGCGGTGGGTACTTCTTGAAGTTCTCGACCTGCGCCGCCACCAGCGCCTGCATCTCGTACATCATGAAGGCGTGGTAGGCCATCCAGTCGTAGTAAGTGTTCGAGTTGTGCTGGGCCCGTTCGAACGGGTCGCGCCGCAGGTTGAACATCAACGGTAGCCGCAGCTTGTCGAGCGGCTCGATCCAGACGCGGAGCTGCTGCGCCTTCTGCTCGGCGAGCACGAACTTCCAGTCGCCGTTGCGCACCGCCATCACGTCGCCGTCGTCGCTCATGTAGAAGAACGCCGTGCGCGGGCTCTCCTTCGCCTGGCCGGTGAAGTAGGGGACCATGTCGAAGCCGTCGATGTGGACGTTGAAGGTCTTGTCGCCGGCCTTGTGCCCCTTGAGCAGCTTGTTCTTGATGTCCGGATCGCCTGCGATCGAGAGCAGCGTCGGCAGCATGTCCTGGTGGGAGCAGATCCCGTTCAGCACCGTGCCGGGCTTGATCTTCCCGGGCCAGCGGATGAAGGCCGGCACGCGCCAGCCGCCCTCCCAGTTGGTGTCCTTCTGGCTGCGGAACGGCGTGTTCGCGCCGTCGGGCCAGGTGTCGTTCTCCGGGCCGTTGTCGGTGGTGTACATGACGATCGTGTCGTCGGCGATCCCCATCTCGTCGAGCTTGTCGAGGATCTGGCCGATCTGCTCGTCGTGCGTGACCATCCGGTCGCTGTAGTCGTCCTGCCCGCTCTTGCCGCGGTTCTTGTCGGCCAGGTGCGTGCGGAAGTGCATGGCGGTCGAGTTGTACCAGAGGAAGAACGGCTGCTCGGCCTTGACCTGCTTCTCCATCCAGGCGATCGCGCGGTCGGTGATCTCCTCGTCGATCGTCTCCATGCGCTTGATCGTCAGCGGGCCGGTGTCGATCACCTTCTGCCCGCCCTTGCCGTCGCTCGTGCAGTGGAGCACGCCGCGCGGCCCGAACTTCTTCTTGAACGCCGGATCCTTCGGATAGTCGGGGAGCTCGGGCTCCTCCTCGGCGTTGAGGTGATAGAGGTTGCCGAAGAACTCGTCGAAGCCGTGGACCGTGGGCAGGTACTCGTCGCGATCGCCGAGGTGGTTCTTGCCGAACTGGCCGGTCGCGTAGCCGAGCGGCTTGAGCAGCTCGGCGATGGTGGGATCCTCGGCCTGCAGGCCGACCGTGGCCCCGGGCATGCCGACCTTGGTCAGCCCCGTGCGGATCGGGTTCTGGCCGGTGATGAAGGCGGCGCGCCCGGCGGTGCAGCTCTGCTGCGCGTACCAGTCGGTGAAGGCCGCCCCCTCGTTGGCCACGCGATCGATGTTGGGGGTCCGGTAGCCCATCATCCCGCGGCTCCAGTAGCTGGTGTTCCACATGCCGATGTCGTCGCCGAACAGGATCAGGATGTTTGGCTTCTTGTTCGCCATGAAAATCCTCCGTCGATGGCGCGGAAAGGTAGGCCCGCGCAGGAGGGAGGATGAGCCGCCGGGCGGCTGTCACCAGGGCGGCCCCCGGGAATGCGCGAATGGATGAGAGGGCCGTTTGCGCCGCCGCCCGACGGAGATCATCGAACCCGGGCGTGCGCCAGACGCCACCTTCTCTGGCAGGAGGAGTCACATGAACAGCCGAACCATTTCCGTCGGCGCCTGCGCGCTCGGTCTGGCCCTGGCGGCCGCGAGCTGCGCGACCACCGAGATGACCAGCACCTGGACCGATCCGTCCGCCAAGGGAGCCGAGCTCTCGAAGGTCGCGGTGATCTGCCTGGTCAAGGATCCGGACCTGCGCCGGATGGCTGAGAGCACCGCCGCGGCGAACCTCAGCGGCGCCCAGGCTGTTCCCAGCTATCAGATTTTGGGCGACACCGATCTCAAGAACCGCGAGGCGGTCAAGCAGCAGCTCACGTCTCAGGGATTCCAGGCCGTCCTGGTCATGCGGCTCGCGGGGGTCAGCGAACAGGTGACCGCCGTCGATGGCCCGTACGGCACGCTCGATGCCTACTACGACTGGTCGGGGGCGCTCGTCTACAGCCCCGAATACCTGGAGACCGCCCCCGTCGTGCACATGATCAGCAACCTCTACTCGCTCCAGGACCAGAAGCTGATCTGGTCGGGCGCCAGCAAGACCTTCGATCCCGCTTCGGCGAAGTCGTTCATGAACGACGTCTCCAAGGCGGTCGCGAAGTCGCTGCAGAAGGATCGGCTGGTCCTCTGACGGGAGGGCGTCCAGGGGCGGGCCCGTTTGGTCGGGCCGCTCCTGGCGGCGCCCGGCATTCGGGCATCGCCGCGTTCGCCTCGATCGGCCCGTTGTAGGGAATGTCCGTGAAGCACGCCGCGCGGCGCGCGGAGCTGGTCGGCTCTCTGGCTCTCGCTCGCCGCACCACTAGCTTGCGCGGCCATGAATGCGGCCTCGCGGCGCGTGCGCAGGTTGATGCTGGTGTCGGTGCTCGCCTGGGCCGCGCCGGCCCGTGCGGCGGACCCGGCCGACGCCCAGCCGGTGCTGGGCGCGTACGATCCGGGAAAGGGCTTCGTGCTCAGGTCGCCGGACGACAGCTACCTCCTTCGCGTCGGTCTGCAGGCCGCGTATCGGGTCGAGCCCACGTACCTGGACGGAAAGTCGCAGGACCGGACGGCGATCCTGTCGGCGCGCCCTTCGGTCGGGGGCTCGTTCGTGCGGCCCTGGATCACCTTCCTGACCACCGCCGAGCTGGCGGACAACCCGCCCTACCTCCTCTACTCGTACATCGACGTGCGTCCGGTGCAGGAGCTCGGGGTCCGGTTCGGACAGCAGGACACGCCGTTCTCGCGGCACGAGAACTTCGGCCTCTACCGCATCATCTTCCCCGAGACCGGTCCGGTGTCCGGATACTTCTGGTCGGGGCGCGACAAGGGAATCACCCTCTATGGCTCGCTCGCCGAGCGCTTCGACTACTGGGCCGGCCTGTACGCGGGGTCGCCGCTGCGCCAGTTCACCACCATCGCCGGCAACTACGTGGGCGAGGCGCGCATCACCGTCAACCCGATGGGGAAGATGGGCGACGCCGAGTACGCCTACGTCCTGGGCGACGGCCCCGCGCCCTGGCGCGTCTCGTTCACCCTTCAGGGTTACGTCGGCAAGATCCAGAGCGCGACCCAGAACTTCGATCCGAACTCGTTCCTGTTCACGACCACGGCGTCGGGGATGACGACCAAGCAGGAGACCGGCGGCGCCGACATCTTCCTGCAGTCGAGCCGGGTGGTCTTCCTGACCGAAGGCTACGTGCGCCGGACCGATCCGCTCGACGGGTCGGCCAGCTACACGTCGGTGGGGGCCTGGGCCCAGCTGGGGGTGCTGATCATCCGCCAGCGGCTCGACGCGGCGGTGCAGGGCGACTGGGCCGATCCCAGCACCAGCCTGTCGAACGATCGCTTTCTCGCCGGCGAGGGGCAGGTGACCTACTACGTCAAGGCGCCCATGCTCATCCTGAAGCTGCGCTACGCCTACGCCGACCAGCAGACCCCGGGCACGACGGCCCTCGGCTCGGTCAAGCTGCCCGGCAACGCGGGCCGGACCCAGCTCATCACCTTCCAGGTCAACCTGGCGTTCTGATCGCGGCGGCGCGCGCTGTGGGGAGCGGCCCTAATCCAGCGGGGCCCGCGACCGGCTCGGTTGAAAGTGTCCGGCGGCTGGCCAGATTCGCTGGCTGAGGCGCGAGGAGGCGAGATGGACGGAACACTGACCGAGCGACCTGCCCGCGAGTCGACGAAGCTGCTGCTGGACCTGGCCGAGGCCCTCCATGCCGCGGCCAGCCCGGCCGACGTGGCCGAGGCCCGCCTGCGCGGGGTGGCGGGCGCGCTGGGGCTCGACGCGCAGTTCTTCACCTTGCAGAGCTTCTTCGCCACCGAGCTCCGCCGCGGCGACGAGGAGCGGGTGGAGATCCGGCGGATCCCGTTCGACACGCACTGGAACCTGAGGGAGGTGGCGTCGCTCGACGAGCTGTGCCGCGCGATCACCGAGCGGCGCCTCGACGCGGCGGGCGCGCGCCGGGAGCTGGATCGAATTGTGGCGACCAGGAGCGTCTATCCCAAGGCGCTGGTCGCCGTCGCCTGGGGGGTCTACGGCGGCGCCGTCGCGATCCGCGTGGGGGGCCGCTGGATCGAAGGGCTGGCCGGCATCCTCATCGGTCTCGCGGCCGGCTCGATCCACTTCCTGTCCGCCCAGCGCAAACCGGTCAACCTGGAGAAGACCTTCCTGGGGGCGTTCCTCGGCTCGATCGTCGCCTTCATTCTGGCCTTGGTGCTGCCGCCTTTCGACTACCCGCGGGCGCTGTTCGGTGGAATCTCGCTCCTCATCCCGGCCATGGTGGTGACGATCGGGATCCACGAGCTGGCCAACGAGGAGCTCGAATCGGGGACCGTCCGGCTGGTCTACGGGCTGATGTGCTTCGGCTTGCTCGGCGCGGGGATCACCGCGGCGTTCGTGGGCGGGAAGTTCCTCGGCCTTCAACCGCATCACCTGACGGCCACGCGGCTTCCCGATCTCGTCGTGCTGGCCTGTGTGGCGCTGGGCGGCCTGGCCCTGGTCGTCTGCCTGGAAGGGCGGCCGCGCGACGTCGGCTGGATCGTGGCGGCGGCGGTGATCGCTTACGGGGCGCAGGAGCTGACCCGCTTGCCGCTGGGAGACGAAGGGGCGCCGATCGTGGTCGCCTTCGTCCTGGGCTCCGCCGCCTATCTCTACGCGCGCCGCCCCGGACGGGTCCCCTTCACGATGCTGGTCCCGGGGCTCTTGCAGCTGGCGCCCGGCTTTCTCGGCACCAAGGCGACCTTCAAGTTGCTCTCCGTCGACCAGCCCATCTCGTCGGGCGGCAGCTACTTCGGCGTCATCCTGCTCGCGCTGCAGCTGGGGATCGGAATCCTCGTCTCCGGCCTTCTCTTCAAGCACCTGCGGAGGCGGGCGCGAACCGCCGCCCGTGTGACGGCGGCGGTCCGCTAGCTTCGCCCGCCGGCGCGCGGCCGGCCTACTTGGCCTTGGTGGCCTTCTCGGCGCCCTTGGCACCGCCCTTGTCGTCGACGCTCTTGGCGGACATCGTGTACTCGATGGTCACCTTGTCGCCGACCTTCACCTCGCCGGCCCCCTTGGTGTCCTTGTCCCGGGCCAGCTGCCACTTCTCCTTCCCCTTCTGCACCGTGATCGTCGAGTCGGTGACCTCCAGGACCGGCCCCGTCACCTGGTAGGTCTTGGGCGACTCGGCGCGGGCCAGGCCGGGGACCGTGGTCGCGGCGAGCAGCAGCGCGCCGCCGAACAGATTCGCAATCTTCATGGGTATCCTCCTCGAAGCGGAGAACCCTGGGGCCGACTCTCGGCGCGCCAACCTGGGGCCTTCCCGTAATCTGGGCGCGCCCCGAGGCCCGACGGTGGACCGCTGTAGGCCGGCGGCTGAACATCCGCCGCAACGTTGATCTTCGTTCCCCGATCCCCACCTTGAAGACGTGGCGCCGCCGCCGCCGCGAAGGTTCGCGATCCCCGTTCGGTTGGTCGCGTTTTGCAGCGTCCCGCTGGCGCTGATCGCGGGCGGAACGATCGGCTACCACTGGATCGAGCGCTGGTCATGGTTCTACGCCTTCTATGTCGCCGTCATGACGCTGACGTCGATCGGTCACAGCGAGGCGCAGCCGCTCTCCAACATCGGTCGCGTGTTCACGATGCTGCTGGCGCTGGGCGGCATCTCGACCTTCGCGCTGGCCGCCACCCAGCTGCTGAGCCTGATCGTCACCGGGGCGCTGCGTGACTCGAGGAACGAGAAGCGGATGCAAAAGCAGATCGATGCACTTTCCCACCACGTGATCGTTTGTGGCTACGGCGACGTGGGCCGCCACGTGTGCGCGGACCTCTTCCGGGACGGCGTTCCCGTGGTGGTGATCGATCGCGAACCGGCGCTCGTGGCGGAGGCCGCCAAGGCCGGCGTCCTGGCCCTGTCGGGAGACGCCACCACCGACGCCGCCCTCGAGCAAGCCGGCATCCGGCGCGCCCGCGCGCTGATCGCCGCGGCCGGCACCGACGGCGAGAACGTCCTTGTCACCATGACCGCCCGGCTGCTCCACGCCAAGCTCCCCATCATCGCGCGGGTGGAGGAGGAGGCGACTTCGGCCAAGCTGGTGCGCGCCGGCGCCACGCTCACCGTCTCTCCTTATGCGATCGCGGGCGGTCGGATGGCGCGGGCGATCGTTCAGCCGGCCGTGTCGAGCCTGCTCGAGGGTGTCAGCGCGCGCGGGCGCCCGGACCTGCAACTGGAGGAGGAGGTCGTCGATCCCGGCAGTCCTCTCGCCGGAAAGACGGTGGGCACGTGCGGCCTACGCCGGCCGGCCGACGGACGCATCCTGGTGGCCATCAAGCACCACGACGGCCGGCTGGCCTTCAATCCCGGCGACGACGACTGCGTCGGGGCCGGCGACGTCATCATCACCGTGCGCAGCGGTCCGCTGCAGGGGGGCCCCGATGTGGTCACCCAAGGATAGGCCGCCGGCGTGGTCGCGGCTGGGGAACGCCGCGGTCGGCGCTCTCCTGGGCGGGCTCCTGGGCGGGTTCGTCGTCGTCGGCGTGACGCTGGTGCTCAAGGCGGGGATCGACTTCGCCGGGCGGCAGGGCGTCGGCTTCGCCATCGTGGTCCCGGTGCTCGGCCTGGCGCTGGCGGCGCTGGACCTCCAGGGCATCGGCAGGAGCGCGGCGCGGGCGGTCGGACGGGCCGCGCCGTGGCGGACGTTCCCGCCCGACGTCATCCGGTCCGACATCAGCGGCGACGTCGTCGAGACCGCCGGTCAGGAAGAGCGGTTCCCCTGGCGCCTGGCCCCCATCCGTGCGCTGGCGATCCTGGCCACGGTGGGCAGCGGGGCCGCCATGGGGACCGAGGCGCCGGCCGCCTATCTCGGCGTGGCCACCGGGGTCGCCCTCGCGGATCGCGGGAAACGCTGGCGGCGCCTGCTCCGCTCGGCCGGCCTGGCCGGAGGCGCGGCCGGTGTGGCGGCGCTCATGGGGATCGCCCTGGTGGGGACCGCGTTCATGCTCGAGATCGGCCGGCGCCGGCGCGCGGCTCTCGACGGCGAGCGGGTGCTGGCCGCGCTCATCGGCGGGGTCATCGGCTGGGAGATCGACCGCCTGTTCGGCCTCAGCCTGATCCGGCTCGTCGTCCCCAAGGTGCCGCCCGACACGCTGGCCCACGCGGCGATCACGGTGCTCGCCATCGGCACGCTCTCGGGGGGCATCAGCGCCCTCGCCGGGCTGGCGGTCTATCGCGCCAAGAGCTGGTCGGCGCCGCCGGCCGTGCGGCTGGTGATCGGCGCCGGGATCCTGATCGCCACGACGTTGCTGCTGGCGCGCATCGCCGCTCCGTCCGCCGCCGTCGGCCCGGGCGGCGGCGCCATCGTGTGGGCGGAGAACACCAACGCGCTGCCGCTCTCGCTGCTGGCGGTCTGCCTGCTGCGTGCCGCGGCGACGACCGCCACCGCCGCCGCGGGCGGCTGCGGCGGCGTCTTCATCCCCTTCCTCGCCGTCGGAGATCTGGCCGGCCGGGTGTTCGCGCCCTTGTTCGGGGTGGGCAGCGACATGGCGGGCGCCGCCGGCGCCGCTGGCGGGATCGCGGGCGGCTACCGGCTGCCGTTCACCGCGGTGGCGATGATCTTCGGCGTGGGCGGCCCGCCGCGCGCCATGTTGACCAGCCTGGCGACGGTGGCCGTCGCCTTCGTCGCCGCCGGCCTGGCCGAAGCGGCCCTCGACAAGCTGCTCGCGCTCCGGCCGCAGCGCAAGCAGGCGCCCGTCAGCTGACGCCGGCCGCGGCGCCTGGCCCGCCATGGCGGGTGCCGGCGGATGTTATTGTCGCCGTCGAGGGACGGCAGCAGCCATTTCCACGACGACAGCGACCCCGCGGCCTGGGCCCTGGCGGGGGATCCTGCTCGGATCCCTGCCGGCGCTGGCGTTGCTGCTCGGCTGCACGCCGCTCTCCCAGTACGACGTCTGGTGGCACCTGCGCACCGGGCAGATCATCCGGGAGATGGGCGCCGTCCCGCGCCTCGACCTCTTCACCTACACCAGCTCGACGCGGCCCTGGATCGACGTCTACTGGCTCTACCAGGTGGCGCTGGCCTGGCTCTACCAGCTGGGCGGCGTCTCGGCGCTGGTCCTGCTGAAGGCGGCGGCCGACGCGGGGATCGTCGGCCTGTCGATGCTGGGGCGGCAGGCGGGCGCGCGCGCGTGGCCGCTGGCGCTGGCCTGGCTCCCCGGCTTGCTGATGGTCTCCGGCAGCCTGTCCGAGCGGCCCGAGGCGGTGTCGCTCGTGCTGCTCGCGGCCTACATGGTGTTGCTCGCCCGCGCGCCGCGCGCGCCACGGTCGCTGTGGCTCTTGCCCGCGCTCCAGGTGCTGTGGGTCAACTGCCACGGGTTCTTCGTGCTCGGCCCCCTCCTGCTGCTGGCGTATTCGGGCGAGTGGCTGGTCGAGCGGCTGTGGCCGCCCGCGCTGCCCGCGGCGCGCCCGCCCGTGCGCACGTTCGCTGCCGTCGCCGGGCTGACGCTCCTCGCCTGCCTGGCCAACCCGTATGGCCTCCACGCGGTCAGCTTGCCGCTCGAACAGCTCCACAAGGTTGGCAGCGGCGCCGGGATCTACCGCGAGACCATCGCCGAGCTGAAGAGCACGGGCGATCTCATCGCCCAGTCCGGTCTCTCGAACCCCTACCTGCTCGCGTACTTCCTCTCGGTCCTGCTGGGCGTCGGCAGCTTCATCCTCTGCGCGCGTCGTGCGCGCCTGCGTCTCTACCGCGCCGGGCTCTTCGTCGCGGGGGCGGTGCTGGCCTGGCAGGCGACGCGCAACAGCGGCCTCTTCGGCGTCATCGCCGTCCTGGTGACCACCTGGAACCTCGACGACGCGCTGGCGGCGCGGGAGAGCTCGGCGCGCGCGCGGCGCCGGCCCGACCCCGACGCCGTCTTGCTGGCCGCCGTCGGCGCGCTGGCGCTGGCCACCGTGTCGGGCGGACTCTACGCCTGGGCCGGAGAGGGGCGGCGCGTCGGCCTGGGCGAGCGCCCGCGCTGGTTCGATCACGACGCCTGCGCGTTCCTGGCGCGGCCCGACCTTCCGGCGCGCATGGTCGCTTACAACATCGGTCAGGCCGCAGTCTGCATCGCGCACGGCGCGCCGGCGCACAAGCAGTTCATGGACCTGCGGTTGGAGGTCAACACGCAGGAGACGTACGAGCGCTACCTGGCGGGGATCCGCCTCCTGCGGCGCAACGATCGCGGCTGGGAGCAGGCGCTGGGCATCGACTACGACCGCCCCGAAGAGCTGCCGGCGATCCTGATCGAGCGTGGGCCACTGGGGCGCGCGGCCGAGATCCTGAGCCACGATCCGCGCTGGCGCTTGGTGTTCGCCGACGATCAGGCGACGGTCTTCGTCGCGACCCGCTTCGCCGAGCAGCACGGCCTGCGGGCCGTGTCGCTTCGCTGAGCGCGCCTCGACGAGAGCTCGCCAGACAGCTCACTCGTCCTTGGCTGGATCGATCGCGACTACGTTCACGTGCGCCTCGCGTGCCCGCTCGATCATGTCGTACGTTCCGCCGGGGCCGTCGCCCCTCTTGCCGTCGAACAGCGCGATCAACGTGACGTCCGCGTGGACGTTCGCCAGCGCCGCGTTCAGTGTCCACAAGTTGTTGCGGTTCCAGATCGAATAGTCCTTTCGACCCGCCACCCACGACGGCAGCTCCTTCGAACCGCCAAGAACTCTCGGCGGCGTTTCACGGACGATCTTTCGAAAACGCTCGGTCCACGCGGGGCCGCCGTCGTTGACCGACTCCGCGGCGTATTCGGTCGCCGGCAGCGCGAGCAGCACCTCGGTCGGAATGCCTTCTCGACGGCACACCTCGTGAAAGATGATGTCGCCTCCGTTCGCGGCGCCGGCGATTCCCTTGATCTCGGCGCCGTTCGCGGCCTCCTTCTCGCGAAGCACCTGCCTGCGAATGGCCTCGGTCGCCGCCGCCTCGCGCGACGCCGGAAACCGCGGCGGCTTTCGACCTGGTCGATCGACGCGGTGGCCGGAGAACATCACCACGCGTTGCCGCTTCTGCGACTCGGCCTCCTTGACGAGCGGCTCGCCGAGGGCCTGGAGCGCGGCGTCGGCCTTCGCCACGAAGACGCCGAGGTCGCGAAAGATTCGCAACTGGCGCGCTGCGCTCTCGCTCGAAAAGGGCCGGCCCTGCACCTTGCCGAGCGCATCGAGATAGCCTTGCGCGACGGCCTCCGGCCTCTGCCCGGTGAGGAAGCGGAGGTCGGCCCAGCTGAAATCGATCCAGAAGTCCGGCAACCCCTGCGCGGCCTGGCGCTTCACGCGCGTGTCGTCGCGCCGCCTCGCCCAGCGCGCCCAATCCGGCGGTGTCGACGGAATCGTCATCGTGCTCCCCTCTCGTTGCGGCCGACGCCCCGGAAGGTAGCACGTTGCACGTTCAAACCAGATGCGCGTCTCGACCGGCCTCTCCAAACGAGGCAACGCCGAGCTGTTCGCGACGCTGGACCTGAGCGGGAGCTACATCACCCGGTCATTCCTCGGGTCAGGTGTACGCAGCCGAGCGGTTCTCAGTACGCCGTGGTGGTGATGCCGGTGACCGCGGCGTCGTAGGTGGTCACCGCGGCGCCCGACTTGGCGGTGACGCTGGAGCCGTTGATGAACGAGACGCCGGTGGCGTGGAAGATCTCCATGCCGCTCGTTCCCGACAGCTTGACGTTGTCGAACGTGACGTTCGAGATCTTCGCCTCCGGCAGGCCCCAGAGGATCCCCGCCTGCGTGGCGCCGGTGGCGGTCACGTTCTTGAGCGTGATGTTCTGCCAGTAGGGCGTCGTCGAGGTCACCGCCATCGCCGTGTCCGTGGTGGGGTCGGTGGGCAGCGTCGGGTAGTACGACGTGATGTAGACCGGCGTCGGGACGTTGGTCATGGTGACGTTCGAGTAGGTCAGGTCGGTGACCGTGCCGCCCCGGTCGCGCGCCGATTTCATCCGGATGCCCGAGGTGGTGCCGTTCATCGTCAGGTGGTCGACGGTGACGTGCGAGACGCCGTTCTGGGTGATGCTGCCGATCGAGCAGCCGTGCCCGACGCCGAACGTCGAGTACCCGATGTAGAGGTTGGTGCCGCCCATGGCGATGTTGTCGTCGCCGTCGGCGACGTTGTTGTTGCAGAAGAACATGCCGGTCGCGGTGACGTCGACGCCGTCGGTGTTCTTGGGCGGCGACTTGCCCGACGCGGCCAGCGTCGAGATGGTGATGCCGGTGATGGTGACGTTGGTGTCGCCCTTGACCCAGATGTGCTCCTCGGGCGAGTTCGTCAGCTTGATGCCGCTGATCTGGACGCGCGTCACCTTGCCCAGGTTCACCTCCTGCGGCCGCGTGACCGACGAGCTGGCGGCGAAGGCGTCCCACCAGGCTTGCCCCTGGCCGTCGATCGTCCCCGAGCCCGTGATGGCGATGTCGTGCGTGCTGCCGCCGGTCGTGGTGATGAAGGCCGGCGGCGGCGACGGGTAGGAGCCGTACGGCAACATCTTCAGCGTGGCGCCCGAGGCGAGCTGCAGGTTGGTGCCGCTGCCGATCTGGATCGGCCCCGAGAGGAACGTCCCCGACGGGATGACCACCGTGCCGCCGCCCGCGTTGGCGGCGGCGGTCAGCGCCGCCTGGATCGCCGTGGTGTCGTCGGTCTTGTCGTCGCCGACGGCGTTGTAGCTGGTGACGTTGAAGGTGCCGGCCGGGATGGTGGGCAGCGGGACGGTCGCCGCGTTGCTCGATCCGCAGGGGTCGCTGCTGCCCGAGCCGGCCGCGCCACCGGTTCCGGTCGCGCCGCCCGAGCCGGTGGTGCCGCCGGTGCCCGTCGTGCCGCCGGTCGCCTTCCCGCCCGCGCCGCCGGAGCCGGTGGTCCCGCCCGATCCGGTGGTCCCGCCGCTGCCCGTCGTTCCGCCAGAACCGGTGGT
>Ga0070734_10001533_pt1 | contig 33021 bp, 32 predicted proteins | sample Coa_R1_8_FD_66444 | JGI IMG/M metagenome (GOLD analysis project Ga0070734, IMG submission 66444) | Surface soil microbial communities from Centralia Pennsylvania, which are recovering from an underground coalmine fire - Coalmine... | ecosystem: Environmental > Terrestrial > Soil > Unclassified ...
CCGGCATTTTTGCTGGCGGCGTTTTTCCTTTGGTTTTTCCGCGATCCGGAACGCGCAATTCCTTCCACGCCCGGTGCAGTGGTTTCCCCGGCAGACGGTAAGGTGACTGACATTTCGCCACTTATGGTCAACGGAACCCGGCGCACCCGGATCAGTATTTTCCTGAATGTTTTCAATGTGCACGTAAATCGTTCACCGATTGCAGGAACCATCCGCGATGTGACTTATAAGAAGGGCGAATACTTAAACGCCATGAATCCAGCTTCTGCCGAGCAAAACGAACAAAACCTGATTGCTGTGGAAGGCGAGGGGCATGCCGTCGAGTTCAAACAGATTGCCGGATTACTGGCGCGCCGCATCGTTTGCAATGTGAAGGTCGGTGATCGTGTAGAACGCGGCCAACGCATTGGCCTGATTAAATTTGGGTCGCGGGTGGATGTGATGCTGGATGCAGCGGCCAATTTGCAAATCAAGATCGGGGACCACGTAAAAGGCGGAGCGACCGTACTGGCATATTTGGGAACTGGCGGACAAGCTAAGGCGGAAACGATAGAACACGCTTCCCAAGGAACACGCTGATGCAACCCTACGACGAACAGCAGGTTCCCCGACGGCGCCTGGAAGACAGGCCTCCGCGGCGCTTGCGCAAGGGCCTTTATATTTTGCCATCGCTGTTTACAACGGCGAACATCGCGGCTGGATATTACGCGATCCTGCAAGTCACGCACAGCACCCCGGCCGAGTGGTGGCATTTCGACAATGCCGCTAAAGCAATTGGATTTGCAGTCTTATTTGATGGCCTCGATGGCCGAATTGCGCGCATGACCGGAACCAGCAGCGATTTCGGTAGGGAATTGGATTCTCTAGCTGACGCAATTACTTTTGGCGTGGCCCCGGCCTTATTGGCTTGGATGTGGGGCTTTCGTGAACTTCCAGTTATTCTGGCTTCGCCGGAATTAGTGAGTAAATTGGCGCAAGTGGGAGCGATTGCCAGTTTTCTATTTTTGATTGCCGGTGTGAGCCGTCTGGCACGCTTTAACATTACTGCCAATCCCCAGCCTTCTAATCCCGGGCGTCCCGGGAAGAAATATTTTGTTGGTATGCCGATCCCGGCAGGCGCGGGCGTGATTGCCGCCGTTGTCCATTTTTCCGCCGGCGATCCGCTGGTGTGGTGGGGAAGTTCCATCACCTGGACGATCATTCTGGTGATGGCGGCGTACCTCATGGTGAGCACATGGCGTTTTTATAGCTTCAAAGACATTGATTTCCGTTCGCGGCAGCCCTTCCAACTGATTATTCTGTTCGGCGGACTTTTCGCCAGCATTTGGTTTTTCTCGCGGCCGGTGCTGTTTGTGATTGCCCTGGCGTATATGTTTTCCGGCGTGTTCTGGCGGCTGCAATGGATATTCCGCCGTCGAAACAATCCGCCGCCCTCAGCTCCATATACTGAAGCGGAGCAAACTTCATGAGTACGACGCCAAAAACACTTTCGGCTGCGCATGGTTCTACTGTCCGGAGCGCCTACCGGGTTGCCATTGTGGGTGCGGGAACGGTAAGAGGCAAGGAAGTGGCGCAAGTGATTTCCGACCGCAATTTTCCTTCGGCTGATCTGAAATTGTTGGATGAAGATGACGCTCTTGGACAGTTGGAAACTGCCGGGGATGAGGTAACGTTCATTCAAAATGTAAGTCCCGAACAATTCGAACGCGTGGATTTTACTTTTTTCGCCTCGAACCCAGCTTCAACCTTGAAATATTGGAAATCTGCGCGAGATGCAGGCAGCGCCATCGTGGATTTGACTGCGGCGCTCGAAGATCAGCCAGACGCCATGATTCGGGCACCCTGGATTGAGCGCCAGCGGGCGCTTTCTCTGGGCGTGCAGTTGCAGCCGGGGCCGGCAGTGGTGGCCCATCCTGCGGCGGTTACGTTGGCATTACTTTTGTTGCGCTTGCAAAAAGCGGGAACAGTTTTACGCGCCGTTGCCACAGTTCTGGAACCGGCTTCTGAACGCGGACAAAAGGGCATGGATGAACTGCATGAGCAGACCGTGAATCTGCTCTCATTTCAAACTCTGCCCAAGAATGTTTACGATACGCAGATCGCATTCAATATGGTCGCCCGTTATGGCGAGCAGGCCAAGCCGACCCTGGCCAGCACGCAGGAGAGGATACTTCGCAACTACAAGAGTATTGCTGGTGGCGAGGCTTCGATTCCTTCCATATTTCTAGTGCAGGCGCCGATTTTTCACGGCCACGCATTTGCTCTTCACGTGGATATGGCACAGCCTTCAAGTGTGGAGGGTCTGACAAAAGCACTGGAAGGCGAGCACGTTTCCATTTCTACGGGCGCAGATGAATCGCCCAGCAATGTCAATGCTGCAGGGCATGGCGATATTTTGGTTTCGGTTGCTCAAGATGAGGACCAGCCGAGCAGCTTTTGGATTTGGGCGGCGGCAGACAATTTGCGGCTCTCCGCTGCCAACGCTGTGGAATGTGCGGAAACCATGGCGGCCAGCCGGCCGCAGGGCAAAATTCAATGAGTTATTCGTTGCGGATTTCGCTGAGTGGCGTTGTCATACTCGTGCTGCTCAGCCTGGGATGTGGCTATCACACTGCTGGTCACACCGTAACCATTCCTGACGATGTCAAGACGATTGCGATTCCAGCATTTGTCAATGAGACGCAAACCTACAAAATTGAACAACGGCTTACTGCTTCTGTAGTGCGGGAGATGGTCACGCGTACTCATTACCATGTCGTCAACAATGCGTCCGACGATGCGGACGCCACCTTGCGGGGAACGGTGCTCGCAACCTACACTACACCTCTCACTTATGATTCGCAGACGGGACGCGCTGCGAGTGTTCTGGTCGTGGTCAACATCAAAGTTTCACTGACCGACCGGCAGGGCAAAGTGCTTTATCAGAATCCGTCGTATTTGTTTCGTGAGCAATATCAGGTGTCGAGTGATTTAAATAGTTTTTTCGAGGAAGACTCTCCCGCCTTTGAGCGCCTTTCCCGGGACTTTGGGCAAACCTTGGTTTCGAATATCTTGGAGGGGTTCTGATCGTCTTCGAATGAGAGCCTTTGCCCAAACTGATCGCTTTGTCGCGGAAGTTGAGGCGCGGAAACTTCGTCCGGCATACATTTTCGTTGGCGATGAAGTTTTCTTCCGCAAACGCTGCCGCGAAGCGATTCTCGAGCATCTCGTTTCCGCGGAGCTCCGTGATTTCAGTTTGTTCGACTTTGATCTCGCCGAAACCGATCTGGCCGAAGTGCTGGACCGGGCACGCACGCCATCGCTTATGGCGCCGTTTCAAGTGTTTTTTGTGCGCGGAGTGAAGACGCTCTTTGGCCGCGGATCGAACGAAGAGAAACTTGCCGCCATCGAGTCTTATTGCAAAGATCCCAATCCGGATGCGGTGTTGATTTTTGTCGCCGACCACATCAACATTCCCGCCGACGCCCGCCGCATGGACATGACGGACAAAGAGCGCTACGAGCGTATTCGTGAGACGCTTGGACAATATTGCGCTGTGGTTGAGCTAGCGCGTGTTGAAGAAGGCGAGGCCGTTCGCTGGATTGGCGAATATGGAACATTGCGCGAAGTGAAGATCGAAAACGATGCCGCACGGGAACTTGTAGATGCCCTGGGCGGCGACATGATGATGGTCTCAAACGAACTGGAGAAATTGATTCTCTATGTCGGCGAGAAAAAGCGCATCACTTTAGGCGACGTTGAGACGATGGTGCTGGCGGCGAAGCAGCGTTCTCTCTACGAACTCACAGATGCAATTTCAGCCAAAGATCGGGTTCGCGCTCTCGAAATGCTGGATGCAATCTTAACGACCGGAGATGGCGACGAAGCTGCGATTGGCCATCTCTACATGCTGGCCAAGACTTTTAGGCAGATGCTGGTGATTCTGGAGCGGAACGTCCGCGACCAACGAATGCTATGGGCGGCCTTGTGGCAGGGTTTCCGCGTGCCCCCATTCGCGGCGGACGACATCATCAAGCAGGCGAGGCGTTATCAATCGAAAAGAGAGCTTACACGCGCAATTCGTTTGGTGGCGAAAACAGATTTAGCCCTGCGTTCGAATCCGCCCAGCAAAAGAATGGTTTTAGAGAAATTGGTGCTCGATCTCACGGCGGAGCCCAAGCCCGAAGTTGCTGGCTGGATGCAGGAAGAATTGCCGGTCTAAAGCAAAACGGCGAGCCATAGCTCGCCGAATCGAAAAATCCAAAAATTGCTTACTTCAAAGCCTTCACGCGCGCGCTGAGGCGCGATTTGTAGCGTGAAGCTGTATTCTCATGCAGCACGCCCTTCTGAATGGCCTTATCCAAAGCGGAAACCGTCTTGCGATAAACCTGTTCGGCCTCGGTTTTATTGCCTTTGGCGAGGCTCTCGCGAAGTTCACGCAGGCTGCCGCGCAAGCGGGAGGTATTGGCCCGGTTGCGGGCGGTACGGGTTTCAGTCTGACGGGCGCGCTTGAGCGCCGAAAAATGATTTGCCATCTTGGCTAATTACCTTCGTTTCTCTTGATTTTCTCTACAGAGAGATGTTTCGGCTGGTACCGAATACACTAGTGTACCGGAGTAAGTCCGGCTTGGTCAATCACATATGGTCAATGCCCAGCAAATCAGCGCTTTAGATCGCCTGAAAATCCTGATCGATTCCTCGACTCCCATTGTCGTCATCGAGACGGTGGAGGAGATGCGTGCCGTGCGCCTCGTCCGGTCCGCTTGCGCTTCCTTGAATTTGACTGCATTTGAATGGAGCATTGCCACCGGGTTGGCACGTTGCGGAGGCGAGGGCGCAAATACCCTCGAAATTGGCAATCCTTACGGCAGTGGGACCGGGCACGACATGACCGACGTCTCGGCCAAGGCGATTTATAACAGCCGGGAACCCGTGCAGGTGTTGGGCAATCTGGAAGGAATATCCATCGATGCGGTTTTCATTCTTAAGGATTTCCATCGCCACATGGAAGATCCGGTTGTGGTCCGGCGCCTGCGCGATGTCGGACAGAAGTTTTCAGAACACCGCCGCACCGTCGTGATCACCGCTCCTTCAATCGAGATGCCGTCCGAATTGGGAAGCCTGGTTGAATTTCTCGAGTTGCCGCTTCCGGACAAGCAGCGGCTTCGCCAGATTATTGACGAAACCACGGTGCGAGTTGGCAAGACTCGAACGCTCAAAAGAACGCTGGATGCGCCGGGTCTCGACGCTATGGCGAACAATCTGCGCGGGTTAACGGAGGAAGAGGCTGAACGGGCAGTCTCGCAGGCCATCGTTACCAGATATGGATTGACTCCAGAAATCGTGACCGATGTGCTGCAAGCCAAGAAAGAAATGCTACGGCGCTCGGAGATGCTCGATTTTGTCGAAGTTTCGGATACGCTGGCGAGTGTTGGCGGTTTGGAAAATCTGAAGACGTGGCTCAGCCAGCGCCGCGGAACCTGGGAAGGCCGGGCCAGAGAATTTGGTCTGGATCCGCCGCGTGGGGTGATCATTCTCGGCGTTCAGGGTTGCGGCAAGAGCATGTGCGCGCGAGCGATCGCCGGCGAATGGAACATACCGCTGGTGAAGTTTGATACCGCTGCAATTTTTGATAAGTACGTTGGGGAAACCGAGAAACGTACCCGAAAGATGTTTCAGGTAGCTGAGGGACTGGCTCCATGCGTTTTGTGGATTGATGAACTAGAAAAAATCTTCGCGGGAAGTGGAACTAATGCTGCCTCTTCTGATGCTGGCGCTTCATCGCGATTGCTGGGCGCATTTCTTTCCTGGATGCAAGACCGCAAAGCGCCCGTATTCGTCGCGGCTACATGCAATAACGTCGCAGCCCTTCCTCCAGAATTAATCCGCAAAGGGCGTTTCGACGAGCTATTCTTCGTGGACTTGCCAACTCAGTCCGAGAGGAAGCAAATCCTGGCTTTGCAGTTATCAAAGCGCAATCGGAATCCGGCGAAGTTTGACTTGGATGCAGTTGAAAAAGTCGCTCAAGGTTATTCAGGAGCGGAAATAGAAGCAGCCGTACAAAGCGCTTTGTACGCGGGATTCTCCAGCAATCAGGAATTGACAGCACAATCGTTGCTCGACGCGTTGAGGGGCACAGTGCCTTTGTCGAAGATGAGGGCGGAAGAGATTGAAGAGCTAAGAGCCTGGGCACAACAAAGAGCGGTATCCGCTTCAATTGCAGATGCGAAAGGCCAGAACGCGTAAGCCCACTGTGGAGGGTTCAAGCCAAGCAACCAGCGAACCACGTTCGTTTCAGCTAGTAATCTCAGCAGTCCTTTGCCGATATAACGACGGCACGACCTCAGCCGCCATCGCTTTTATATCCAGCGGAATACTCAAAAAACTCTGAATCTTCTCTGAAGTGCCGCGCGGATCATGCAGCACATCGTGGTACGGAATGCGGAGTAAAGCAACCTCCGGCCTGCCTTTGAACCATGATTCGATTTGCTTCAAATGACTTTCAAAGGCCTTCTGCATCGCTGCATCGGCCAATGGAGGGGCGGCGCTGCCGCGGCGGCGAATCATCTCAGCTTGCGAAGCCAAGACCTCGGGCAGCGGGCGCTCCATAAAAATGACTTTGTAATCGTGTCCCTTTGGAAGAGAAAAAAGAAGCTGCGAAATGCACTTGACCACGCGCCCTTCGGCTTGCGCGATGCAATCGGGCTGCTTGGGTAATTGCTTGATCTGTTCCCACTCGAAATATCCGCGGGGATTGTCGGTGTCGGCTTGACGCTCACCATCGGTGAGCGCCGACATGCCGCCGGCAGCAAGCATTTGCATCATCAGGGAAGTACCGCATCGAGGAAGCCCGGAGACAATAGTGATCACACAGGAATTCTAACAAGACCACCGAGTGTCATCCTGAGTGGACCCGCGGCGAAATGCATAAGTTTTTTGCTCTGCTGAGAATGACAAGTTAACGGAAACCACCCATTGACTACCCTCCCTCCGGCGGATTACCCTTAGCGCAATGGTAGTGGCTTGCACCTCGGCAGCGAGCGCCCCGGTAGGTCCCTCTTCAGAGACATTGAGTTTCCATGCCCGGTTCGTGCATCCGGTTTGCCCGTTCCGTTTATCCACTTCAATCAGCCCCCACGAAAAGCGAGTTGAATGAAAAAAAGCATTGAACTGACCCCGAAGGTTGAAACTCTTTTTGGTACCCGCGACGAAAACCTGCATGTGCTCGAAGATGGCCTGAATATCAACATTGATCTGCGCTCGAATTCCATTGAACTGGAAGGTGCGCCGGTGGATGTGGCCCGTGCTGAGCAAGTTTTTGCCGATTACGAATATTTGCAGCGTTCCGGCCATGTCTTCAACAATGGCGACCTGAATAGTCTGTTGCGGGTGCTGATTGGCGATCCGAAAGCGACGCTGCGCGGACTGGCGGAAGCGGGCAAGCAGCGTTCATTCGGACGTCGCACAGTCCAGCCCAAGAGTGTGAATCAGAGGCGTTATCTGGACGCGATTGAGTCGCATGACATGGTTTTCGGCATCGGGCCGGCTGGAACCGGCAAAACGTATCTCGCGGTGGCGATGGCAGTTTCAGCGTTGCTCAGCAAGCGGGTGAGCCGGATTATTCTGGCGCGTCCGGCGGTGGAAGCCGGCGAACGTCTGGGCTTTCTGCCCGGCACTTTGCAGGAGAAAATTGATCCGTATCTGCGGCCCTTATATGACGCGCTCTATGACATGCTAGAGCCGGAGAAAGTCGATCGTTATTTAGAAAAAAATGTCATTGAGATCGCGCCCATCGCGTTCATGCGCGGGCGTACTTTGAACGACTCTTTTGTCATTTTAGATGAAGCACAGAATACGACTTCCGAGCAGATGAAGATGTTCGTCACCCGCCTGGGATTTAATTCCAAAGCGGTCATCACGGGCGATATTACGCAGATTGACTTGCCTAATGCTCGTCGCAGCGGCCTGGTTGAAGCGATGGACATTCTCAAAAATGTCGAAGGCCTGGGTTTCTGCTACTTCGATGATGGCGACGTCGTACGGCACCATCTTGTACAGCGCATCGTTCGCGCCTACGAACAGCACAAAGAGAAGGTGGCGGAGCAGTTGCTGTTGCTCGAAACCAAGAGCATGGAAGGGAATTCGCCAACTCCTCCGAGTTTGCGCGCACCTTCTCCGCAACTGGAAACCGAGCAATAAATTGAATAGAATTTCTTGGGAGAGTGCACCAGCACTCTCCTGTTTTCTTTGCGGTAAGAAATACTTAAGCACGATATGGTCATAGTAAGTATCCAGGTTCCGGGCGTAAGTGCACGAACTCTTGAGCGATTTGCCGCACGTACACGCCGTGCCGTGAAATTGAAAGGGACAGTGAGCATTCGAGTGACGTCGAGCCGCGAAATGCGCCAGTTAAACCGCCGTTTTCGCAGGAAAGACAAGGCCACGGATGTTTTGTCATTCCCAGCTGGAAATCACTTTTCTGAGCTTTCAGCTGGAGATTTGGCCATATCGGCGCAGATTGCCGCCGCTAACGCTCGGCGCATGGGCCACTCCATCAGCAAAGAGATTAAAGTGCTCATCTTACATGGGATGTTGCATCTGGCTGGATATGACCATGAGACCGACAACGGCGAAATGGCCTGCAAAGAGCAGCGTTTGCGGAAATCATTGGGGCTTCCCACCGCACTGATCGAGCGCAGCTTGGCGTCAAAGAAATCCGATAAAAAAGCTGGGGTCAGACCATGATCGGCCTGACAATCTCGTTCTTATTATTGCTCGGGTTGCTTTCTCTGGTCTCGTATGTGGACCGTCTCTATACCGAGATTGGCAAATTTCTCTCGCGCGAATTTCAAGACAACATTGATGCTTTTGAGCAGATTGTCGAGCCACGGCTAGGAGTCAGCCGTTCACGCGCCGCGCTTTCCATGGCCGTGCTCGTGCCGCTGACCATGGCAGCGATTGCCATGCTGGTTGGTTTTGTGGTGTTTCGCGATCGCGTATGGAGTTCAGTCGAAATTCTCCAGGCGACGCTCAGCCTCGTTCTAATCATCATCGTATTCAACCGCTTCCTTCCATTCGTCTGGTTTTCTAGGACAAAAGGCCAATGGCTGGCATATTGGGTGCTGGCTCTGCGCATTCTTATTTATCTGGTTTTGCCGGTAACGCTTGTTCTCGGTTTTCTGCAATCCGTCGCAGCCCTCACAAAAGAACACTCTGACGCCGAGCCCGAGACACAGGCGGAGGCGGTGGATGCGCTTATTGAAGCTGGAGAGGAAGAGGGAATTCTCGACGAGAGCAATCGGGACCTGATTCAATCGGTCGTGGAGTTCGGAGAGAAAACCGTCCGTGACGCCATGAAGCCGCGGCCTGAGATGGTCGCGATTTCTTCATCCGCGAGTGTGGAAGAGCTGGTCGAGCTTCTGAAAAGCAAGCCGGTTTCGCGGTTGCCGGTATATGAGGGAACTATTCACAACATCGTCGGTATTGTGCACGCGCAGGATGTGTTGCAGATTCCCGACTCGGAGGCGCGCACGCGGACTGTAAACAGCATCATGCGCAAGGACGTTTACTTCGTGCCCGAGACCAAATTGGGCAGCGACCTGTTGCGGGAGATGCAGAAGAACAATACGCGCATGGCGATAGTGGTGGACGAATATGGCGGGGTCGCTGGATTGGTGACCATAGAAGATTTGATCGAAGAGATTGTCGGCGAGATACGCGATGAACATGACAAAACCGAGTTGATTCGTGAGAGCGATCACTCTTATATCGTGCCCGGAAACATGGATGTAGATCGCCTCGATGAATTATTCGGCGTACGGCTGGAAGGAAAAGAATCCGCGACAATCGCGGGCTTGGTCAGCGAACTCGCGGGCAGGATTCCGCAAAGTGGCGAGATTCTGACCGAAGATGGCCTCCGTTTTGAAGTCTTGCAATCCACGGAACGGCGTGTTGAGCGCGTACGCATTACGGTCGCTCAACCAAAGCAGTTGAAGCTGATATAGTCATAAGTGGTGAGGCCCAATACGCCTCGCGTATTTTGCCTCATCTGCTATGGCTTTCCATTCCGGATTTGTGTGCATCCTCGGCCGCCCGAACGCGGGCAAATCCACACTTCTCAACGCTTTGGTGGGCGAGAAGCTCGCCATCGTTAGCCCCAAGCCGCAAACCACTCGCAATCGCATTCTGGGCATTCTGCAAGTTCCTGCTCAAGCCGGTAAGAAAATTTCTGGCCAGGTGATTCTCGTGGATACGCCAGGCGTGCACCGGCCGGATACGTCGCTGGGTCGAAAAATGATGGCGGAAGTACAAGAGGGGCTGGAAGGTTCTGATTTGGTTCTATTGATGATGGATGTGACCCGTAAGCCAGATCAGGCCGATCAAATGGTTTTTGATTTGGTGGCACGTTCAAAAACGCCTACATTCTTGCTGTTGAACAAGATTGATCAGTTTCGAGGCGAAAAAGGTAAACTCCTGCCTCTCATCGAGCAATATTCCCAAAATCGTTCCTTTGCAGAAATCATTCCTATCTCCGCGCGAAAGCGAGATGGCTTGGAAGTGCTGCTGGAAAAGATTGTGGCATTCTTGCCCGTGGGCCCTGTTTATTTCCCCGACGATCAACTAACTGACCAACCGACACGTTTTATGGCAGCGGAGATGATCCGCGAACAAGTGTTGCTGGCAACCAAGGAAGAAGTGCCGCACGCTACGACTGTGATCGTCGAGCAATTTGAAGAAGGCCAGCGTCTCACGCGAATTGCCGCCGTGATTTATTGCGAACGGCAGGGTCAGAAGGCCATCCTGGTTGGCAAGGGCGGTCAAATGCTAAAGAAAATCGGGACTGACGCGCGCAAGCGCATCGAAGAGCTTGTCGGTACAAAAGTGTTTCTCGAGTTATTTGTAAAAGTGCGCGAAGGATGGCGTGAATCACCTGAATTTGTTGAAGACCTCGATTGGCGGCGTCAATTGGAGCATCTTGCCGACGGTAAGTTTGCGATTGCGCAATCTGGTGGAGCAACCGGCAAAAGAAGAGGCCGGGCATCATGAAAGCCGCCCGCAAACCAAAAATTACGACAGCGCGCCGCCGCAGCTCCAAGCTGATGCTCGAGATGAAGGTTACGCTGGCGGCCGATCCGCTGGCGGTCGATTCCGTCGTCCAATCAGTTATGAAGACCGTGCGCAAACTGCAATGTGCAACGGGAAAAGATGATGCCGTCGAGCTGGCCCTAACCGAGGCTTTGGCGAATGCGGTGGTGCATGGAGCAAAATCCGATAAACACAAGACGGTTGAGTGCGATGTGCTATGCGAAAAAGACCGCGGAATTGTGATTGTGGTGCGCGATCCCGGCGAGGGCTTTTCGCTGGGAAAAGTGCCAAGCCCTGTGCAGGGAAGAAACATCTTATCCAACCACGGGCGTGGAATTTATCTCATCAATCAACTGATGGATGAAGTGCAATTCCTCAAGAACGGTTCGGAAATCCGGATGGTCAAACGGTAGCTTACAATTATTCCTTCACCGCTATGCCCAGGGTTTTCATCTTCCGATAAAGATGACTGCGCTCCAGCCCTAACACTTCGGCGGTCCGGCTGATATTGCCATGGTGTTCATCTAATTTCTTCAGGATGTAATCTCTTTCATAAGCAGAACGCGCCTGATGCAGGGTGGAAAACTCAGCCCCTGAGGAGCGCCGGCTGCCATCGCGATAAATCAACGGTGGCAGATGTTTGCGTTCGAAGCGGCTGGTGGTTGGGTTCATGATGACGATGCGCTCAATGACATTTCGCAGTTCCCGTACATTACCCGGCCAGGAATAACGCATCAATACGTCTAATGCATCATCTGCAATTTCGCGCGAACGCCGACCGTAAGCGGTGGCAAACTCCTTCATGAAATGGTGGGCCAGCAAGGGCACATCCTCTTTGCGTTCTCTTAACGGTGGCACGGAAAAAGGAATTACATTCAGGCGATAAAACAGATCCTCGCGAAAATTACCAATCGCAATTTCTTCTTCCAAATCCTTATTGGTGGAGGCAATTACGCGAACATCGACCGATAGCGGATCTTCAGCGCCTACGGGCGTGACTTTGTGCTCATCGAGCGTCCGTAAAACCTTTGATTGAGTCTTCAGGCTCATATCGCCGATTTCATCGAGGAACAGCGTGCCCTCATGGGCACGCTGAAAAGTCCCTTCTTTATCAGCGACGGCTGTAGGGAATGATCCCTTCTGATGTCCAAAGAGTTCGCTTTCGATGAGGTCTTCGGGAATTGCAGCGCAATTTACGCCCACGAACATCTCATCCTTGCGTAAGCTATGAGCGTGAATGGCGTGAGCAACCAGTTCTTTGCCCGTGCCCGATTCCCCGAAGATCAATACCCGTCCATTGGTCGGAGCCATCAACTGAATCTGCTGGCGCAGCGCTTTCATGGGAATGCTATCGCCGACGATGATGCTGTTCTGTGCGAGCTGTTTTTTTAATTCACGATTCTCGCGGCGAAGTCTCCGAGAATCCAGCGCATGGCGAACGAGCGCCAAAGTCTTATCAATCGAGAGTGGTTTTTCCAGAAAATCGTAAGCGCCCAGCTTTGTCGCCCGCACGGCAGTCTCAATCGTGCCGTGGCCGGAAATCATAATGACTTCCGGAGCGTCGTCATGAGCACGGATTTTTTCGAGAGCCTCAAGGCCATCCATCTGCGGGAGCCAAATATCGAGGAGGATCAAATCAAAACTATGCTTCGTCAGCATGGCTAAAGCCGCTTCTCCGCTTTCCGCAGTGAAAACCGTATAGCCTTCGTCCTCCAGCACGCTTTTGAGCGTCTGCCGTATGCTGGCTTCGTCGTCAACGATTAAAAGGTTATGCATGTTCAGTTAGAGCGGGCTTCTGCTCAGGCGCCAATGGAAGCTCAATAATAAATCGTGCGCCCGAAGGATGGTTCTCTTCAACGCGGATGGAACCGTGATGGTCCTCCACGATGCGGCTTACAATGGCCAAACCCAGTCCGGTGCCACGCTTTTTCGTCGAAAAATATGGTAGGAAAAGCTTCTCCTTTAATTCCGGAGTGACCCCGTGGCCACTATCGGAAACTGCGATTTCCACGGCGTCATGACTGGTGACCAGAGCAGTTGAGATGTGAATTTCGCGCAGGGGGGAATCATGCAAAGATTCTGCCGCGTTGTCCACGAGGTTTGCGAGGGCCCGCTTCATGCTCTCTGGGTCAGCCAAAACGTGCGGCAAATCTGGTTCGAGAAAGGTCAATACACGAATGCTGTCCAGACGCCCGTCGAACATTGCCAGAGCTGAAGAGACAATCGCATTGATGTCGGCAGGCTGTGGCTGTGCCGTGGGAAAACGGGCGAGAGTGGCGAATTCATCCACGAGAGCCCGTACCGTTTCGACGGCGCTGGCAATGGTATTTGCTGAACTTTCAATCACTTCAGTGGAAGACTCGCCAGGTGATTGGCGCGACAAATGCCGGCGAATACGATCGGCAGAAAGAGCGATCGGCGTAAGCGGATTCTTAATCTCATGCGCCACCCGTCGCGCGACTTCGCGCCATGCTGCCTGCTTCTGGGCTTTCAGCAGATCCGATAAGTCTTCGAATACGAGAACATAACCCAAATTATTTCCTTCATGCCGTAACGTCGCTACTGTCGCCGCAACATTGACGGTTACGTGCCGGACCTGCAATTCCATTTGAGTGGTGGTGGTTCCCATTCGATCGGCGCGCCGCAGAAGAGGTTCAACTTCCTGAAGCATTTCCGGGAGAAAAACATCCTGGAGTTGTGCCCCAATCAACAGCGCGGGGGTTTCGGATTCTGAAGCTGTGGGATGGAAAAGCCGCAACAATGCATGGTTGGCATGGGTGATGCGCCGGTCAGCGTTGAGGGAAAGTACGCCGGTGGGAATGCTTTCAAGGATTGTTTCGATGTGCTGGCGGCGCTGCTCCAGTTCACGACTGGAGTCTTCAATCTGTTTGCGGCTGCTCTGTAATTCTTCCGCCATGCGGTTAAACGAGCGAACGAGATCGCCGATTTCGTCTGCTGCGGGAACTTCGACGCGGTGATCCAATCGTCCGCGGGAAATTTCCTGCGTGGCTTCCGCGAGCGCGGCCACCGGCCGGGTTACGAGCTTCGATAAATACAGTGCCAGCCAGGTTGTGGCAAACAAAACCAGAACGGTAAGCAACAGCAGCAAATCCATGTAAGTTCGGCGGAGCAGGCGGCGCTCATGGCTGAGTTCGACGTAGCGTTGCTGGCTGGACTCAACTCGCTTGACCAGGGTTGAGAACTGCTGCGGCAATGGCATAGCCACAACGATGGTGTCGTGGCTGCCGACGGCTGCGCTGCTCACAATGTATTCGGTCTGCCCTAAAGTAAGTCGTCCCAATGCGATGGCATTGCTGGAAAGCTTTATTCGAAGAACATCCCATTGAGAAGGAGCGCCAAAACTTGCTTTGAGGTCGCCATCGTGTAGCGCCAGGGCAAAGCCGCCCTGCAATGTGGGTTCGTGCCTCTGCAATTCGTAAGTAAGAGAAGAGAAATCCTGATTTGCAAAATAATGCTGTGTGTCTTCACTGGACGCAATGGTCTGGGCTTCGGCACGCGCGTTTTGCGCAGCATAATTTGTTAGTAAAGAGGCGACTTCACCAGTTTCCTGCCGCACTTCTTCGACTGGGATGGAGAACCATTTGTCAATAGAACGATTCATCAGCCCGTAAGCAAACCAGAACATGATGATGGTCGGCAGAAAGGAAAGCAGGAGACTTGCCACCACCAGCCGGGCGCGGAATGACGAACCTAGAACGCCCATCCGCCGCTCGGCGAAGAGTTTTAAAAGGTTGCGCGCGAGTACGAACGTCAACGCGACGAACAACAGAAAAACCAGAACGGAAAGAGAAGCGAAAAACAACAGCTGTTGATTGGTGTCAGGGTTCAGAAAAGGCAGATCAAAAGAAGTTTGCGGAAGAATGACGGCAAAAACCAGCACAACCCCAATGGAAAGTAAAATAACGGCTTTTTTCCGGTTAAAAGTCTTGGCTTTCGCGCGAGTTGGAGTAGTTGCAGCCAGATTCTCATCCTGCCCTGGACACTCCGGAGGGCCGCCGGATCAGATGTTTTGTTCATTATATGGGAGTGGATGACGAACGCCCGTGAATGCAGGTAAGAGCAGGTTCTCGGGTTACCAACGTCCTTACCAGAGTCCATGTCCCCCGGAGGCATATTCTCTGAAAATGCCCATCTGACAGGCGTTTTGTTATTGCAGTTCATTGCGATCGTGGCCAGCTGAACGGTACAAGTACCAAAGTTACTGGTGAAGTAACGCATCTGCTGTGACAATTTGTGTCAACGCGCAAGCTCTACAAAATTCCCCCGTAAATTGTGGGGCACGCGTGTAAGCCGGCGTGAGTTCCGCCGTTTTAGATAGGAGATCGAGGCATGTCACAGCGGCTGGGAGATCTTCTCGTCAAAGAGAAGATCATTACACCAGAGCAGTTGCAACAGGCGACGAAGACGCAGAAGGAACAAAACTGCCGTCTTGGCGCCGCTCTCGTCAAACTGGGTTTTCTGACGGACGAGGACGTCACCAACTTCCTGTCGCGCCAATACGGCGTTCCTGCGATTAACCTCTCCTATTTTGAAATTGACCCAGGCGTTGTCAAACTCATACCACACGAAACCGCGAAGCGTTATCAGATTCTTCCACTGAGCCGGGTGGGAGCTTCTTTGACCATTGCCATGGTCGATCCGACAAACGTCTTCGCGATGGACGACATCAAGTTCATGACCGGTTTTAACATCGAACCGGTAGTCGCATCTGAAAGCTCGATTCTCGAAGGCATCGAAAAAGCTTACGGAACGACGACGAAAGAAGAAGACCTCGAAACCGTGATGCAGTCCATGTCGGAGATGGATGAAGCCGACGTCGAATTGCAGGCCGAACAGGCTGAGATGGAGCTTTCACAGTTAGAGAAAGCTGCTGATGAAGCTCCAATTGTAAAACTTGTGAATCTCGTACTGACCGACGCGGTAAAGCGAGGCGCCAGCGATATCCACATGGAACCCTACGAAAAGGAGTTCCGCGTTCGCTTCCGTATTGACGGTGTGTTGCAAAGCATCATGTCTCCTCCGCTGAAATTAAAAGACGCCATCACTTCACGTCTCAAGATCATGTCGAAGCTGGACATCAGCGAAAAGCGTCTGCCGCAGGACGGCCGCATCATGCTGAAGATGCAGCTCAACGGCAAGAAAAAGCAACTCGACTTCCGTGTTAGCACTTTGCCCACCCTGTGGGGCGAAAAAATCGTCATGCGGTTGCTGGACAAAGAAAACCTGCGACTCGACATGACCAAGCTCGGCTTCGAACAGGAATCGCTTACGAAGTTTGAAAAAGCTATTCTCAAACCTTTCGGCATGGTGCTGGTCACTGGGCCGACGGGTTCTGGTAAAACCAACACTTTGTATTCGTCTATCGCTCGCCTGAATCAACCTGATACGAACATTATGACCGCCGAAGATCCGGTCGAATTCCAGTTGGGTGGCGTCAATCAGGTGCAGATGAAAGAACAGATCGGTCTAAACTTTGCAGCCGCCCTACGCGCATTTTTGCGGCAAGACCCGAACATCATTCTCGTTGGGGAGATTCGTGACTTCGAAACGGCTGAAATCGCCATTAAAGCCGCACTTACCGGTCACTTGGTCCTCTCGACGCTGCACACCAACGGCGCTCCCGAAACAATTACACGTTTGATGAACATGGGAATCGAGCCCTTCCTTGTAGCAACATCGGTGCACCTGATCTGCGCGCAGCGCCTCGTTCGCCGTATTTGTAAGGACTGCGCGGAAACCATTGAAGTTCCTTATCAGACACTCATCGAGGAAGGCTTTTCGCCGGAGGAAGCCAAGACGGTAAAGATTCAAAAAGGCAAAGGCTGCACCGTTTGCAATAACACCGGCTACAAAGGCCGTTGCGGTTTGTATGAAGTGATGGAAGTGGATGAGTCCATCAAAGAGTTGGTCCTCGTCGGTGCGTCCGCTCTTGAATTAAAGAAAAAAGCCATTGAGCGCGGCATGATCACGCTGCGGCGCAGCGGACTTATCAAAGTCGCCGCGGGCATGACTACGCTCGAAGAAGTGGCTCGCGAAACTATTCACTAAGTTTGAGGAGATACGAATATGGGTCTGTCTTTAAGTGATCTGCTTAAGCGCATGTTGGAGATGAACGGAAGCGATTTGCATCTCACCACCAATTCGCCGCCGCAGATTCGCGTCCACGGCCATTTGGTGCCTCTGGACCTCCCACAGATGACGCCGGCGGAAACCAAGCAGTTGGCGTACAGCGTCATGACCGATTCGCAAAAGCACCGCTTCGAAGAAAACCTCGAAATGGACTTCTCCTTCGGCTTGAAGGGACTTGCCCGCTTCCGTGCCAATGTCTTTAATCAGCGTGGCGCGACATCTGCCGTATTCCGTGTCATTCCTTTCGAAATCAAATCATTTCATCAGTTGAATTTGCCCAAAGTTGTCAGCGCGATGTGCGACAAGCCGCGCGGCCTGGTGCTCGTCACCGGCCCAACTGGTTCCGGCAAATCTACAACACTTGCCGCGATGATTGACAAGATCAACACCGAGCGCCACGACCATATTCTGACGATCGAAGATCCAATCGAATTCGTCCACATGAATAAGAACTGCGTGGTCAACCAGCGCGAGTTGCACGCCGACACCAAAAGTTTCAGCGATGCTCTGCGCGCAGCGCTTCGTGAAGATCCCGATGTCGTCTTGATCGGCGAAATGCGTGATTTGGAAACCATCGAGTCCGCCTTGCGTATCGCGGAAACCGGCCACTTAACTTTCGGCACGCTGCACACGAATTCGGCTTCATCCACGATTAACCGCGTGATTGACGTTTTCCCCTCGCACCAGCAATCGCAGATTCGCGCCCAGTTGTCGCTGGTGCTGGAAGGAATCATGTGTCAAAGCTTGCTGCCTAAAGCCGATGGTAAGGGCCGCGCCATGTGCATGGAAATTCTTGTTCCCAACGCTGCCGTACGCAACCTGATTCGTGAAGACAAAATTCACCAGATTTATTCCTCCATGCAATCGGGTCAGGAAAAATTTGGTATGCAGACGTTCAACCAAGGCCTGGCGACATTGTATCTACAGAAGCAAATTACGTTGGAAGTCGCGCTAGCGCGTTCCAGCAACCAGGACGAATTGCAGGAAATGATCAATCGCGGGGCTGGCTTGATCGCAAAAAGCCAAACAGCGCCGATGAGCAAGGCCGCGGCACCGGGCAAGCACTAAGAGATTGCAGGAGCTTTAAAAGAAGTAAACCAGCATTGGAAAGTAGCGTAACGAGGAGAGGCTAACATGCCAGTTTTTACATTTTCAGGGAAAAATGCTTCGGGCGCAAAGGTTAGTGGCGAGCGTACGGCTGCGAACAAGGAAATGCTTGCGACCCAACTGCGTCGCGAACAAATTAACCCGGGCTCCATTCGCGAAAAGGGCAAGGAATTTGCCCTGCCGACGTTCGGTTCCGGCAAAGTTAAGACCAAGGAAATCGCCGTATTCTTTCGGCAGTTTTCGGTCATGATTGATGCTGGCTTGCCTCTCGTCCAGTGTCTGGAAATTCTCGCGGCGAACCAGGAAAATCAGGCATTCCAGAAAACCCTGACCGGCGTCCGCACCACGGTGGAAGGCGGTTCAACCCTCGCCAACGCTATGCGGCAATATCCGAAGATTTTCGACGATCTGACGACCAACATGATGGAAGCCGGCGAAACCGGCGGTATTTTGGACATCATTCTCCAACGTTTGGCGACCTACGTCGAAAAGGCCGTCAAACTGAAGTCCGCTGTGAAGTCGGCGTTGATTTATCCAGTTGCAGTTATCTCCCTCGCGACGTTGATCGTCGCAGCCCTATTGAAGTGGGTCGTCCCCATCTTTGCAAACCTTTTTGCTGGCTTGGGCGTTACGCTCCCTCTGCCTACGCGAGTGGTTATTGGCATGAGCGCTTTCATCGGCCAGTTTTGGTGGTTTATGATCCTGGGCGGCGTCGGCATAGTGTTCGGAATCAAGCAAATCCGTGCGAACCCCAAAGGCCGCTACATAACCGACAAGATGCTGCTGAAAACGCCGGTCGTCGGCATCCTGCTACGCAAGATAGCAGTTGCGCGTTTCACTCGTACCCTCGGCACATTGATCACATCAGGCGTTCCAATTCTGGAAGGCTTGAGCATCACGGCGCGTACCTCTGGCAACGCCGTCCTCGAAGAAGCGCTGATGAAAGTTCGTAAGGCCATCGAAGAAGGCCGCACCATCGTTGATCCTCTTCGCGAATCTGGTGTCTTTCCCAACATGGTGACGCAGATGATCGGAGTCGGTGAAGCTACCGGCGCCATGGATTCCATGTTGCAGAAAATCGCAGACTTCTACGAAGACGAAGTGGACGCGGCTACCAAAGACATGTTGGCCATGTTGGAGCCAATCATCATCGGCATGCTCGGTATATGCGTGGGCGGCATCGTCATTTCGCTGTATATGCCGCTCTTCTCGATGATCGCGAAACTGGCGGGCTAACAGAAAACATATCGCGGACGGACGGCGGGACCTCCGTCCGCGACAAACAAAGCGCGCTTCGCAATTCGTGGGCGGCTTCCAACTGCAGGCACGGCGTGTGGGCACGCCGGGAAATCCGGAATCATGCAATCTATGTTCGATGAGCGGCAATGGCTGGCGTGGCTGGTTAAAGTCCGCATTCTCATCCTCACATTTTTGCTGGGAATCGAACTGGCGATTTCTCAACTGACGCCGAGCGCTCTCCCGTTGCGTCTTTTCGTAGAAAGTATTTTGCTCTGGTACGCGATTTCAGTGTTTCATCTCTTATTGCTTTCCGTCTGGGATGAAATCCGGATGCAAAGCATCCTTCAAGTGCTCACCGATTTGGCGATGGTCACGCTGGTTGTCCATGCCACGGGTGGCGTGGATAGTTCCTTCAATTTCCTTTATCCGCTCGTCATCATCGTTGGCTGCATCCTTCTGCCGCGTCGGTGGGCCTATCTCATCGCTGGTTTTGCCTTTATTTTGTTTGGCACGGTGCTGGAACTCGCATATTTCGGTGTTATTCATTCCTATTCGCTCAGTCACCAGCCGCTCAAAACATTTCAAGCCATCATCATTGTCAATTTCTTTGCCTACCTGGCGGTTGCCTATCTTGCAAGCTTGCTCGCGGCCAAATTGCGGCAGGTGGATGTAAAGCTCAAACACACCAGTGGCGCTCTGGAAAATTTGCAGGCCTTGCACGAAAACATTATTCAGTCCATCAGCGGCGGGCTCATCACGACGGGAATGGATGGTCATATTACGTTCGTCAACGCCGCCGCGCAAAAGCTCCTCGACCGATTGGAACGCGAATTATGGGGCCAGTCGATTGACAAATTGTTTGTGGATGCATTGCCGGTGGCTCCCAGCGCCAGTATCCATAGTGAAGTGAAATATATCGCTCCCAATGGGTTCCGCAAGACATTCCGGGTTATGGTTTCCGAGTTGACCGTTCCCGAGCGCGGAGCCATCGGTTTGGTCTATACGCTCGACGACCTCACCGAAATCCGCCGTCTGGAACGCGAAATTCGTATGCAGGATCGGCTGGCCGCTGTCGGCCGTCTGGCGGCTGCAATCGCACATGAAATCCGCAACCCGCTGACGTCCATTGCTGGTTCGGTAAGCATGTTGTCCGAAGTTCCGGACTTGAATGACGAGCATCGCCAGCTCCTGCAAATTGTCATGCGAGAGTCGGACCGCCTTAACGCCATCATCACGGATTTCCTTTCTTATTCGCGTGGCAAGAGCTATCACTTTGCACCAGTAAATCTCATTCCGCTATTGGAAGACACGCTGACGCTTTTGCAACACCGCTTGAATGCGGAGGGCTCCGGCATTTTGATCGAACGCAATTATGCAGTTCCGGAGGCGCAAACATTGGCCGATGGTGATCGCCTGAAGCAGGTCTTCTGGAACTTCTGCGAAAACGCATTGCGCGCCATGGGTAAAGCTGGAAAATTGAAAATCTCCGTCGAAGCTGCAGGAGAAGATTGGCAATTGAGTTTTGCCGACACAGGGCCGGGAATTTCACCGCAATTAGTGGACAAAATTTTCGAGCCATTTCAGTCGCAATTCGAGGGTGGCACGGGGTTGGGCCTTGCCATTGTGTATCAGGTTGTTCAGGCGCACGAAGGAAAGGTTTGGGCGCGTTCAAAACCAGGGCAGGGAAGCGAATTCGTCATACGCTTGCGCCGGCTCGCCGCTGGAAGCGCCACTGATCACACGGGAAAGCTGTCCAGCGCAGTAATTGAAATGAAAGCCCGTGCGGCAGCCGTTGGAGCAGAGGAGGGAGCGCATGGCTAATATTCTCGTCTGCGACGACGAACGCTCCATCTGCGAAATGCTCGACATCGCATTACGCCGCGAAGGACACAAAGTTGAGACCGTCAATTCCGGTGAGGTCGCGAAACGAAAGCTGGACGGCGCAATTTACGATCTTGTTATTACTGATATCAAGATGCCTAATATCAGCGGCATCGAAGTGCTGCGCCACGCGCATCAAGTCTCGCCTGATTCCGCAGTGATTCTGATTACCGCGGTAGATGATTACGAAGCAGCCGTACAGGCAGTGAAAGCTGGAGGCGCGACCGACTACATTCGCAAAACACCCGGGTTGGTGGATGAGATCAAACTGGCCATCAACCGCTCTCTCGAAAAACTTTCGCTGAGCCGTCAGAACTTTGCCTTCAAGCGCGACGCTGCCGGGCGCAATTCTCTCGAAAACATTGTTGGGGTCAGTCCGGCCATGGAAAAGCTGAAACAAACCGTGCGCACAGTGGCTTCCACGCAAAGTACCGTGCTCATTTATGGCGAAAGCGGAACGGGTAAGGAACTCGTCGCGCGCGGCGTTCATGTATGCTCACCGCGCGCCGCCGAACCGTTTGTTTCGATCAATTGCGGCGCATTTCCCGAAACGCTCCTCGAAAGCGAACTCTTCGGTTACGTAAAAGGTGCGTTCACCGGGGCCAATCAGAATAAACGTGGATTGTTCGAAGTCGCCGATAAGGGCACCGTCTTCCTCGACGAAATCAGCGAGATGACGCTGACTATGCAGGTCAAATTGTTGCGCGTTTTGCAGGAGCGTACCGTTCGCCCGGTCGGAGGGACTGCCGAGATTCCGATTGATGTTCGAGTAATTGCTGCTACAAACCGCGATCTCGATCATCAGGTGGCGGAGGGCAACTTCCGCGAAGATCTTTACTACCGATTAAGTGTAATCCCCGTTCATGTTCCGCCTCTTCGTGAGCGCCGGGAAGACATTCCGTTGCTCGTCAATCATTTCCTCAAGAAGTATGCACCGGCAGCGGGCAAGCAGATCACGCGAGTGAACCCGATTTCCCTGGATGCGCTATGTGGATATGAGTGGCCAGGAAACGTTCGTCAACTCGAAAACACGGTAGAACGTGCTGTTGCGCTTGAAACGCACGAGGAGTTGCGAGCGGAACTTCCCGTGGAACGCGCAAAAGCTCGTGCCGCCGCAGCGGGAGCCAACGGTGGAGTCGTCGTTCCCAACGGCGCGGTATTGCCAGACGGTGTGGATATGGAAAAGTATGTCGCCGACATCGAAGTCTCATTGCTCAAGTCGGCCCTAAGTCAATCCAACGGCGTTCAAACACGCGCCGCCGATTTACTTAAAATTTCTTATCGTTCTTTTCGTCATTTAATGAAGAAATACGAGCTGTAACTGGCTTATTTGTAATTGTTTAGCGACTCTTCTTTAACTGCTGCTTCCACCCCAAGATTCGTGCTTTGTTCCCTTCAGCCTCTGCTTCAGGAATCATGCCTTTCTTCTGATAAATCACCGAAAGACTCGTATGCGCGAGAATGTCATCAGGATCAATTTCTGCAATCCGGTTCGCCACCGTAATTGCTTCATCCAACCGGTCGAGGTCTTGCAAGACCTTTGCTAGGCCGTGCATGGCTTCGGTGAAGGTAGGGTCAGCCTGAACAGATTTCTCGTATTCGGCGCGCGCGCGTTCTTTCTCGCCATCCGCGAGAAAATCCAGCGCAGCGTAGTAATGGTCTTCGGCCTTCTGTCGCGGATCTTTGCTCATACGGTGTTGCACATACAACGCAGGCTAGTATCATGAATATAACTCATGCCTGCCATGTTTCGTTTCTGGTGGAATGCAACTCGCGGCCATCGCCTCACGCCGTGGCGTAGTCCATATCTTTTGTGGCGCATAGAAACTTATTGCGGCGTAAAGATGAAAGATATTGGTTTTCTGGAATTTTGGGAGTTTATCTGGCACGAGCGCGCCAACCTCTGGCGCTTTCTCAAATGGACGGGTGAGATGGACCATTTCGTCCACCCTAAACCAAAAACGATGTAGTTGTAGGGTTTACTGTCCGGTTCCGGCCGCGCTTGCGCCTTCCAGCAGAACATTCACTTCAGCGCCTTTGCCCACGCCGACTAATTGAGCAGCTGAAGCTCGATTGGCGGCAATCTCAAGATATCCCATGCTGCCTAGAATCCCGAATACTTCGCCCGGTTCGCCCTCGGCATAAACCGTTCGTATATTGGTAATTTCTTTTTTGCCTACCGTAATCTTGAATGGCATGGGATCGAGCGCAAAAAGCGTAGGCGCATCCTGCGGAGTGAAGTTTGTGATCAGGTTGCCAAAGCGGTCCACTTTCAGCACGACTCCGCGCAGACCCTTGCCCGCTGCCGGCTTGGGTTTCGGCGCATTGAAGCGGACAAAATCTGTTACTTCCTCTCCGAATTTTTCTGAATCAACGCCCTTTCCCAAATAAGCTGCAATCGGCGCGAAGATGTCGCGGCCGTGAAAGGTATTGCTTACCGGTTGCAGGGAATAGTGCTCCGCCGTGACATGACGCACGTGCAGCCGCTCCTCGCGAGCGTAAATCAGCGACAATACGCCATTGTCCGGCGCTACGAAGTGATGCCGTTCGCTGCTTACCAGAATCGGCCGGCGCGCCGTTCCCACTCCGGGGTCAACAATCACCAGATGCACGGTGCTGGCGGGGAAGTAGGAATAGGCTTGGGCAATCGTCAAAGCGCCGTCGAGTACGTCAAACGCCTGCACCGCGTGGGAAATGTCCACGATTTGAGCTTCAGGGCAAATGTCCAGGATGACCCCCTTCATTGTGCCCACAAAGTGGTCGTTGAGTCCGAAATCGGTAGTCAGCGTAATAATCGGCTGGTGCGGCAAAGGCGAATCCTCGTGATTTTAATTGCGAAAACCCTGAAAAATCGAAAGTAACCTGTGGAGCGAGTTGCGTCAAGACACCGAGGTAATAGGGGTTTACTCGGCTGCCCTCGCGGCAAGCGCTTCGATCACCGCGATATTTGGCAGCAAGTCCTGTGGCAACCCATGCCGGGTCTGCAAATACTCCGGGCTGTTATAGGAGACCCAGACTTTTCGCTGCGTATCCTGCCAAATCAGGATTTTGAGCGGCAAATCAATCGCGCTGCTTGGCGAAGCCAGCATTAACGGTGTACCTGCCTTGGGATTGCCAAAAATCAGCAACTTGGTGGGAGGCATTTTGAGTCCGGCTTTTTCCGCTTCTCCGCTATGGTCCACCAGCGCAAAAAGCATCACACCCTTAGCCTGCAAAATGCCTTTTAGCTTTTCGACCGTTTCATCCACCGAATGATGACCGGGTAAATTGACGATGCCATTGCTGGAACTTGATGTCATGGGCGTGTCCTCGTTGTTCTTGGTTTGAAGTTGCGAGTCATGAGATTGCGCGGCGGCGTGTACAGATGACAAGTAAATCGTCATCCCAACGCCGACAAGCGCCAGAAAGACCGCTACGAGTACCGCCGCGGTGGGGCGAAATCGGACCTGCTCTCCACGGTCGAGCGCTTTAATCAGGTATGCAAAGCGCCACCCGGAAAATAAATTGACCACGACGCCCGTGGCGATCAGCGCCGTGCCAAACCAAAGCGACAGTCCGTAGGAGCGCATTGGCGCTGTATGTTGAATGGCTTGGAATTCTTGCAGGAAAAGGCCGAACCGCGCCACTACGAAACCGAATCCCATCAACGCCAGCCCCGTGCGAAGCCAGGCAAGATGCGTTCTTTCCGCGGCCAGATAATCGCTCAGGCTCGCCCGTGGTCCTACGCCTGAAGCGTTCATGCTTCCACTTTCCTATTGAATTGCATCCCAGCATAATAAGGCAACAGTAAATTATGCGCAGGGAACGTCGAATGAGTTAATGGATATCAATATCTCCCGAACCCGTCCGAATCTCCATCGGGATCCCGCCGCCGCGTACCTTGCCATGAACTTCTTTTCGCCCAATCGAGCCTTGCACCATCATCGGCATATCCACGGAAATCGAACCAGAACTGGTGTGAGCGTCTAAATCAAACGCCGCATCCGCCACCAATCGCAACTCGACTTCTCCCGACCCAGTCTTGACATTCCATGAGCCTGAAGGCTTTCCCTCCACGCGGATGCCGCCACTACCTGCTTCAGCCTCGAGCGCGCCATTCACACCGCGCAACTCGATGTCGCCAGAACCAGTTGTCACTTGCACTCGACCTGGCGCAGTCTGGCTTAAATCAACTGAGCCGCTGCCAGAATGGCCCTCAAACGCGCCCGCGATATCTTCGGCGTGTACCGTGCCGCTGCCAGTTTTCGTGTGCAAGTCGCCTTTAACCTGCCGGATTTCCACATCGCCCGAGCCGGTTTCTGCTCGCACTGTGTTCCCGATGTTGGAGACTCGCAAATCACCCGATCCAGTCTCGACTTCGATTGGCCCATTGATTCCGGCAATTTCCTGGTCGCCTGATCCTGTATGGGCATGGAGACGCGTATCGGAAGGAACTCTCAACTGATACGAAATCGAAATGTTGTGGCCGAGTTCGTTGTCGAGGTGGCCGATGCGAATCGTATTTCCGTTTTGCTGGATCGGAGGATTGGATTCAATCTCGTGAATCCTCGCGTCGTCATTGCCGCCGAGCCATCGGTTTGATCGGATTCGCGCCGTGATCTCGACTTTACCCGAGTCGCCGCTGGTAATTCGTACATCGCCCGAACCGGTGTTCACATCGAGATCAACCGTCCCGTTTACGGTAAGCGTTCTTTGAAACCCGCCTTCAGAAGAAGCGCTGGCAGGAGAGGATTGCAGCAGTATTACGCTTAGAGCAAAAGCCGCTGCGATGGCCCCAGAACGAAGAAATGAAGTGAGCCGCTGGGATTTCATAGTTGCATGCCTCGAAGTTGAAATGTCTGACTTCCCGCAAAAACTTAAGGGCACGGATTTTAAGCCCGTGCCCCTTGTGTCTCTCACAAGTGGCCTATTGCAGGACCACCTGATCGCCTTCCTTCAATCCGCTGAGAACTTCAGTCTTGGCTCCGTTCGAGATGCCGATGTTGACAGCAATTTTCTTCTTGCCATCTTTCTGCTTTGCATCAGGAATCTCAACCGAGGCTTTTTTGTCCTTGTCGTAGAGAATCGCGCCTTCTGGAATTTGCAGCACGTTCTTGTGCTCTTCCAGAATGATTTCTGCATTGGCGGTCATTTCTGCCTTTAATTCGCCGCCGGGGTTGTTGATGGAGACGCGTACTTCAAACGTCGTCACGTTGTCTTTCTCCACACCCATCGGGGAAATCTTGGTCACCACGCCATTGAAGGTCTTGTCCTTAAACGACTCCACTTTGATTCGCGCTGGTTGGCCGAGATAAACCTTGCCGATGTCGCTCTCATCCACTTTGCCCTTCACATACACCTGGCTGGTGTCGCCGAGTGTCATTACCAACGTCGCGGAAGAACCCAGCACCAGAATCGAGCTGACGGCGTCGCCGATTTCCACGTCGCGCGAAAGGACGATTCCGTCAATCGGCGAAGTAATGTCGGTATAGCTCAACTGCTCTTCCAGCTGTTTTAAGTTCGCATTGTCCTGCGCAACAGTGGCTTGCGCCTGTGCCATTTTCGCCTTCAGCACCGTTACTTGCGCCTTTGCAACATTCTGCTTATTCAGGGACATTTCGTAATTCTTTTCGGCGTCATCCAATGCGGACTGCGAAACTACACCGTCTTTCGCCATGCCTTGTGCCCGATCGTAGGCGCGCTTTAAGAGCGGAACATCCGGCCCTTCCGCATCAACCTTTGCCCGCTCATAGTCCGCTTGCGCGCTGGTCAGGTTCGCCTGCGCCGCTTCCAGCGCTGCCTTCGACTGATCTACGCCCGCCTGGATTTCCGCTTTGTCGAGCTGCGCCAGCAACTGGCCTTGCTTCACCTTATCGCCATACTCGACATAGAGTTTCTTCACCAGACCGCTGGCTTTGCTTTTCACTTCGACCTTCGTGATGGGCTCAACCTTGCCGGTAGCCACAACGCTCTTGGCCAAATCACCCTTTTCCACCTTCGCCAGCTTCGTAGGATCGATCTTGGTGCCGCCGCGCGTAAATGCAAACAACACGCCCGCGAAAACCAGCACGATGGCGACGACGATTCCAACGATAAGGAGCCGTTTCCGTTTCTTCTTTGCTTGATTGTTGCCGTTCACTTCTGCCTCCTGGCTTGTTCTTGAGTAATCCAGCCGCTGACAATGACTGTTACGAACCTGATATTGATTTTGTTCCTGAGATTTCTAAATGACCCTAAATCCGCCGCCTAACGCCATACATCGTGTCGGCTCACACTGTTAGACCGTCGAAATGCGGAAAGGGAAGCAGCGATTGTGCGCTTAACACAGGCAGCTAAACAAGAGGGGAACCAGAACCATTATCAGCCCGCATACGCGCTTTCGCTTATAAGCAATTTTATCACTCCACTTGCCCCATCGAGTCATGGCTAGTCCTTTGGAATGTTAGAATTACCCATCCATGATCGCCTTTGTGCTGCTGCGGGTGTTCCTGGTTCTGCTGCTGGTAGCGGCGAACGCCTTCTTCGCAGCCGCCGAATTTGCCCTGGTCAGCGTGCGTGATACCCGTATTCAGCAGCTCATTGCTGCCGGCCGCATCGGCGCCCGCACTGTGCAAAAACTCCATCGCAACCTGGACGAAGTGGTCAACGGCGTTCAGTTGGGCGTCACCATTGTGAGCCTGACTCTCGGCTGGATCGGCGAGCCGATCGTTGCCCACATTGTCGAAGGCATGGGATTTCTGGCCAATATGCCGGATGCCATCGTCTATGCCCATCGCATAGCCATCCTGCTGGCCTTCAGCCTGATTACCTGCATGCACATGATTCTTGGGGAACTTGTTCCCAAATCGTTGGCTTTGCAACGGGGCGAGCAAGTGGCCCTCGCCGTGGCTGCTCCCATGGATGCATTTCTAACCGTCATGCGCCCGGTCCTTTTCCTCATGAGCCGGATGGCAGCGAAAGTCTTGCGCATCTTTGGCTCGCCGCAAGCCCGGCAGGGCAGTATTCACTCACCGGATGAACTCAAGCTCATTGCCACTGCCAGCCGTCAATTCGGGCAGATTCCTGCCTTTCAGGAGCAAATGATTCATAACGCTTTGGAACTGGAAAACATCACTGTCCGCGAAGTGATGGTTCCACGCACGAAAATATTCTCCCTGCCCGGTGATCTCTCGCTCGATGAAGCCCACAGCCGCATTGTGGAAGAGCAACATTCCCGTGTACCTGTTTATGATCCGCAAAGCGGCCCGGAGCACATCATCGGCGTGCTCTATGCCAAAGATGTCATGCGCTGGACCCGTTTGCGGCTGAATGCCAATGCCGCTCTGGCTCCGCGGATCGCTGCCATGAAAATCAACCAGGTCATGCACGACGTACTGGTGGTTCCCGAAACCAAAGCTCTCAACGAACTGCTCGATGAATTCAAAGAACGCAAACGTCATCTGGCGATTGTTGTGGATGAATTCGGCTCTACCGCCGGCATGATTACCGCGGAAGACATCCTTGAACAGATCGTCGGCGAAATCGAAGATGAATTCGATATCGCCCCTCCCGAACAACCAGTATTGGAAGGGAAGATTGCTGTTGTGCTCGAAGGGTCGGCGAGTATACGCGATCTCGAATCGCAGTATGATCTCATGCTTCCGCGCGACGGAGGCTTCGAAACCTTGGCTGGCTTTATTCTGGCGCGCTTGCAAAAGATCCCGGCCAACGGAGATGCTTTCGACTATGAAGGCCACCGCTTTACCGTCGAAGAAATGGATGGCCACCGCATCGCCAAAGTGAGAATCGAAAAGCTGGAGTCGGCTATCGGGCAAGCCGGAGATTAATGGCCATGTGGGGACAGCCGTCCTCGGCTGTCCAGTCGAGCGCAGCTCGACAGACTACTGGGCAGGAAATGCATTGTGGGATTTAATAGCTAACGACTAATGCTGCGCTACATTTTCCAACGCGTCCTCTACACCCTGCCCGTCATCTGGCTCGTCGTCTCGGTTGTTTTTCTGCTGATCCATCTCGTCCCCGGCGATCCCATCCAGCAAATGCTCGGCGAAGGCGCGCCGGCCGCCGATGTCCAAGCCGCCCGGCACGCCTATGGATTCGACGCACCTCTCAGCCAGCAATATCTTCATTACTGGAAAGGCGTTCTTCACGGCGACCTCGGCCAATCTGTTCGCTTGAATCAAAGCGTGACGAAGCTCGTGTTACAACGCTATCCCTATACACTGCAACTTACTTTGGCTTCTATATTCGTTGCAGCTGTTTTGCTTGGGATTCCTGCTGGCGTTTATTCGGCGCAGAGACACAATCGTTGGGATGATCGCGTCATCAGTGTCGTCAGCTTACTCGGACTTTCGCTCCCCAATCTGGCTCTCGGGCCAATTCTCTTATGGTTATTCTCCATCAAGCTGGGCTGGCTTCCCGTCTCCGGTGCAGGCAGCTTTGCTAATCTTGTCCTGCCAGCACTAACCATGGGCAGCGCCCTCGCTGCCATTCTCACCCGCATGGTCCGCACTTCGATGCTTGAAGAATTAAATCAGGACTACGTCCGCACCGCCCGTGCCAAAGGTTTGCCTGAGCGCACCGTCGTCTATCGCCACGCCCTGCGCAACGCCATGATTCCCATCATCACCGTGCTCGGCTTGCAATTCGGCGCGCTGCTCGCCGGAGCCATCGTCACCGAAACGATCTTCTCCTGGCCCGGCATCGGGCGCCTGACCATCACTGCCATCGGCAACCGTGATTACTATTTGGTGCAAGGCTGCATCCTTGCGATTGGGTTGACCTACGTCGCGGTCAATTTTCTGACAGATTTTCTGTATTCCGTGGCGAATCCGAGGATTCGGCAATAGGCTACGCAGATTCTTGATCGTTGCAGGAATGGCCTATGAGGAAGAACGAACAGAAAGGAGCACGTCAAATTCCTGTATGGGCACCCTCTAGTATTGAATTGGTGTGAGGTGCGCCAAGCGACCGTGGTATTCTCATGGGCAAGGACTGTTATGAGCACTACAAAGCAGGATATCGAATCACTGTTGAGCCGCTTGCCGGACAATATCTCGGTTGAAGATGTTCAGTACCATCTCTACGTTCTCGACAAGGTGCGGCGCGGACTGGAAGATGCACGCGCGAATGGCACTCTTTCGCAGGAAGAAGTCGAGAGCCGTTTCAGCAAATGGCTCACCGAATAGTTTGGTCAAGGCGAGCCGTCCTAGACCTCGATACCATTATCGGCTACATCGCCGCTGATTCGCCCGCGTACGCGAGTGTTGTTCTCAAGAAAATAGTGAGTCAAACCAGAATTTTGATGAGATTTCCACGCGCCGGTCGCAAAGTGCCTGAGCTTGAAGATGAGAACGTGCGTGAACTGCTCGTCTATAGCTACCGAATTATCTACCGACTCAAAGGGGATGAGGCGCTCGTCGTAGCGGTCATCCACGGAAAACAGATTTTGCAGTAGTGAGAGCGGTTTGAAGCGTGACATTAGGCCGTCGAACTTGCAAAGGGCAGTGGCGTTGGTGGGACGGAGAGTGGTGATTGGGTTGGTGTGATGACGCCCGGCGGGACTACCACGGCATTTCTGGATTAAACACATTGCCCCTACAAGGCAAAGCTTTCGATTGAATGGGACCGTCCACAAGAATCGATAATCGTTACCTTCAAAGTTGCATTTTCCAAGAAAGCCTCTCGTATCCCACGCGCAACGAAGCACTCCCAACCTTCGGCAGCAACACCATGCTGCAAAGGCTGAGTAGGGAACCGCTTGAGCATATGCCGTAGATCCCGTATAACTGGCAGACCATGTTGCTTCTCGGCGAGCTTGATATGCTGTTGCCAGTTGGAAATGTCAGCAATTTGCTCCATACTGACCGCAGAGCTGTTACCCAAGAGAGCAACTTTCCAATCCTTGACCGTGGTTGGTACTTGAGCTGTGGTGAGCCCGCCCTTGGCATAAACCGACCCGTTGGTTCACGAAATAAATAGGTGCCTCACGGCTAACTTTTTTCTCTCCCTCAGTCTAAGATTTCTGTTGTCTCACCCGATCCCAGGAGATGGATATGTCACGATTTCAGTCGCTGCTCCCGTTTCTATTGCTCGCAACCTTGACTCCCTCGGCTTTTGCACAAGATGCCAATAAAGCGCCCAAAACTGTACTTGGTCCTTCCGCCGCTTTACTCGAAAGCTGGAATGACATCGGCCGCAAACTTACCGCCATGGCCGAGGACTTCCCCGAAGAAAAATATGACTTCAAGGCCACCCCTGCCCAGCGCAGCTTTGCCGAACAGTTGTTGCACGCTGCTGGCGCAAACTACTACTTCATCAATCCGGCCACAGGAAAGAAAGCTCCGGACGGCGATCCCAAACGCGCCGATTACAAGACCAAAGCCGATGTGGTCGCTTATGTGAAAAAGTCTTTCGGCGAAGGTGCAGACCTGATTAAGGGGCGGGGTGATCGAGGTTTAAGCGAAACCATGCCGGACATCGGTGGCGAACATCTTTACAGCTTCGGCGATGTCGCCTGGGGAACAGTTGAGCACTCCGGTGAACACTATGGCCAGTTGGTGGTTTACTACCGCGTGGCTGGCTTGGTGCCTCCGGAGTCACAGCCCAAGAAATAGATGTAGTATTTCAGTCGTGTCCAGTGTTGCCATTTCCTTTCGCCGGGCCGCAAGTCATAACACGCTTGCGGCCATTGGCGCTGTACTCATCACAATTTTTGTAATCTTCGCGCTCTTCGCACCGTGGATCGCTCCGCAAGACCCGGCCTACATCAATCTGCCCATACGCCTTGCCGGGCCGTCGTCCGCACATTGGTTCGGCGCTGATGAACTCGGCCGCGACATTCTTTCCCGCATTATTTTCGGCGCGCGTATTTCCATGCTGGTCGGCAGTGGCGTCGTCCTCATGTCACTGGGATTGGGTCTTATCATCGGCTCGCTTGCCGGATATTACGGCGGCACGTTCGACCGCTTCGTCAACATCGTTGTGATGAACGCCTTCATGTCGTTTCCCGGAATTTTGCTGGCAATCGCCTTCGTTGCCTTCCGCGGCCCCGGAATCTTCAATCTTGTCTTGGCTTTATCTCTCGGAGGATGGGTGGGCTACGCTCGTTTGGTGCGCGCTCAAGTTCTCGCCGCCCGCGAACGTGAATTCGTCGAGGCCGCCCGAGCCCTGGGCGCGAGCGATCTGCGCATCATTGTGCGCCATATTTTGCCCAATATCATTCAGCCTGTCATCGTGCAGGCCGCCATCGGTATGGCCGGCGCAATTCTTGGCGAAGCGACCATGAGTTTCCTGGGATTAGGAGTCCCTCCGCCAACTGCCAGTTGGGGAGCGATGCTCAACGACGGACGCGCCCATCTCTTTGACGCGCCGCACTTGGTGTTATTTCCTGCGCTCGCCGTGATGCTGGCCGTTTTGTCGCTCAATTTTATTGGAGACGCGCTGCGCGACTATCTCGATCCCCGCTCACGCATCGAGGCCGGATTGTAAGCTTCTGTGTGGGGCGCGGGTGCCCTCATGAGTTTTACAGAGGGCGGGTCCAATCTTCCATCTTCAAATGTTTTATCCGTTTGAATACGCGATCGTTGCTTACCAGGATGGCTT
>Ga0070734_10001535_pt1 | contig 32988 bp, 33 predicted proteins | sample Coa_R1_8_FD_66444 | JGI IMG/M metagenome (GOLD analysis project Ga0070734, IMG submission 66444) | Surface soil microbial communities from Centralia Pennsylvania, which are recovering from an underground coalmine fire - Coalmine... | ecosystem: Environmental > Terrestrial > Soil > Unclassified ...
ATCGCTTGCTTACGCGCGCGGCTCACAACGAGCCACGACCGTAAGGGAGTGATTTTTCGGGCGATCGGGCATCGCTTGCTTACGCGCGCGGCTCGCAACGAGCCACGACCGTGAGGGAGTGTTCTCGCTAAATACGAAGTCCGTATCAACGCAATGATGTACCCAGAACAGAGGCACGTCCTCAAATCTAGCAGGGGCGGGCAAGGGTCTGCCCCAGGCCTCCTTCCATGAATACACGCATTCTACTGGTTGAAGACGAGCCCGGTTTGGTGGTGACCGTTACCGACCTGCTGTCAGCGGAAGAGTACATAGTCGAATCCGCTACTGACGGGGAGTCTGGCTATGCCGAGGCGCTGACAGGCGACTTCGATCTCATCATTCTCGACGTCACCCTCCCGCGGAAGATGGGTATCGATGTATGCCGCGAACTCCGTCAGCAGGGCGTCAATACCGCAATCCTGATGTTGACTGCGAGGAGCCAGGTGATGGACCGCGTGATTGGGCTGAAATTGGGCGCGGACGATTACCTGACCAAGCCCTTTGCGCCTGCCGAACTGCTGGCACGAGTGGAGGCCCTGTTGCGCCGCCTCCGCAAGGCAGCGCCGATTCCCGTCCGCACCTTTCACTTTGGCGACGTGGAAGCCGATTTCGAACGCGCCGAGGTACGCAAACATGGACGATCGATTGCGATGGCCGCGAAGGAACTGCAGCTATTGCGCTACCTGGTAGATCATCGCGAACGGGTCGTCTCGCGGGCCGAAATCATGCACGAAGTTTGGGAATACAGCCGGGGCGTCTCCTCCCGTACAGTCGACGTACACGTCTCGTGGCTGCGTCAGAAGCTGGAAGATTGCCCGCAGTGTCCCAGACACATTCACACCATCCGGGGACGCGGCTATCGCTTCTCTCCGTAGCGTGTCCCGCCCAGCGTGACACCCCGCACGCGCCGCGCTACATTGAGGGGAGCCACATGTCCTACTACCAGCAGCACCAAGCCGAGTTTCTGGAAGGCCTCAAGACCTTTCTTCGCATCCCGAGCATCAGCACTCTGTCGGAGCACAAGCCCGACATCCGGCGCGCCGCCGAGTTCGCCAGAAGCGAGTTGCAGGCCGCGGGCATGAATAACTGCGAACTGATCGAGGGGGATGGCAATCCCCTGGTGTATGCCGAATGGCTGGGAGCTCCCGGCAAACCCACCATCCTCTTCTACGGGCACTACGACGTGCAGCCGGCCGATCCGCTCGACGAGTGGAAGTCTCCCCCTTTTGAGCCTGAGGTGCGTGGCAACGACATCTTTGCGCGCGGAGCCGTCGACGACAAGGGCCAGGTGTACCTCCAGATCAAAGCAGTAGAAGGTCTGCTGAAGACCAAAGGCAAGCTGCCTGTCAATGTGAAGTTCCTGCTCGAGGGCGAGGAAGAAACCGGCGGTGCGCACATCGAGGCATACGTGCAGAGCAAGCCTCCTCGTCTGAAGGCAGATGCGGCGGTGGTATGCGATACGGAAATGTTCGCGCCCGAGATGCCCACCATCTGCCTCGGCCTGCGTGGCATGGTGTACTACGAGCTCTTCGTGGAGGGGGCCAACCACGATCTGCATTCGGGCGTCTATGGCGGAGCGGCTCCCAATCCGATTCAAGCCATCGCGGAGATCTTGTGCGCGCTGAAGGATCGCGACGGACATCTCAAGATTCCCGGTTTTTACGACCGGGTGGTTCCGCCTGACGCAAAGGAGCGAGAGGCGTGGGCAAAGTTGCCTTTCAACGAGAAGGAGTACACCGAGAAGGAGATGGGCGCCCGCGAGCTGGTAGGCGAGCCCGGCGTACCCCTATTCGAGCGCATCTGGGCGCGGCCCACATTAGAAGTACACGGCATTCGCGGCGGGTTCACGGGAGAGGGAGCCAAGACGGTGATCCCTGCTCGCGCCACTGCCAAAATCAGCACGCGCCTGGTTGCCGACCAGCGCCCCGACGAAGCTGCCGAGCAGCTCAGGGCGGCAGTGAAAGCCGCCTGTCCCAGGGGCGTGACTGCCGAGTTGAAGGTGTTGCATTCCGGTGCTCCCTCGCTCACCAATCCGGACAATCCGTACATCCACGCCTCCGCCGCGGCGATGAAGGAAGTGTTTGGCCGCGACACGGTGTACATCCGCTCAGGCGGCTCGATCCCGATCGTCGGGGTCTTCGATCGCTACCTTGGGATCCCCAGCGTGATGATGGGATTCGGTCTGCCGGACGACAATCTGCACGCACCCAATGAGAAGTTCCATTTGCCGAATTTCTATCGTGGCATGGAGGCCGTAGCCCGTTACCTCGAGATTCTCGGAGAATAGAGCGCGCGACCGTGGCGCAGAGACTCTTCTCTGCCGTCTCGACACTCACGTCGAGACTTTTCGAGCCCGAGCCAATTCCGCAGATCGTGCAGCATCTGGAAGTACTGGAATCAGCCGGCCTGCTGACCACAGTCCCGCGAGGCAAATACAAGCCGAATCACCAGTACGGTTCTTCCGCAGGCACGAATTGGATCGGAATGTCGTGGAGGAAGGTCCGCATCCAGTTGGCATAATCCTCCATACCGGGCTGTTCCGAAATAACGTGGCCGAGCATGATGACGCCCTTCGCCATGCCCAGCGAAGTCGCGTCCATCACGTATTCGATATTGTCGAAACCACCGTCAGCTTCCTGCTGCTCGCCGCCGATCACGACGTCGATTTCAGCCGTTATGCGCGGCGTGGCGTATCCGGGACCCAGAAGGATCCTGCTGACCCGTGCCTTCGGATCGCCCACGCAGCGAAATGCGCGGGACCCGGTCAGGCGCTTCACCTGGGCCGCAAACTCTCCCAGGCTCGTCTCCGGAATCGTATAAACGTGCGGACCCATCGTCGCATTCTCGCCGCCCTGGACTCCCACCGAACGAAGCGATCCCACAACCGTGAAATCAGGCTTCATTGCGTGCATGTGGTCGTGATCGCGCCAGACGATCATGTCATTCTTCCGGATGTATTCGGTCTTGAGCTTGTAGAGCGGGTTTTCAATCAGGTCCCGGACATCGTCGCGATCGTTCCAAAAGGTGTCCTCGTGCGAGATCACCATGTTCAGGCCGGCTGCATGGGCGCGCTTGAGCATGCCGAAGGTCGCCATGACAGTGGTCGCGATGCCCTTGACGGTGGAGTCCGGATTCCCAACCTTAAAGGTGTCACGGTAGGAACGTTCGTTAAATGGCACTCCGCCGTTCTTCTTGATCAGTTCGACGACTTCGCGCGCGGTCATGAACTGGGCCTCCAGTATGGATCGCCCGCGCCGATCCACATTGCCGGGACTTCCTTTACCAAAGTCTTCAGCCATTCCGCGCAAACCCGCATTCCAGGCTCTTCGGACACCACCCGGCCGACCGTCACCAGTGTGCGCTTCTCGCCGGCAACGAAGATGTCTGCCGCGTAGTGCGTGTTCTCCCATTCCCGAACTTCACCGGCGACGATCAAATCCACCGTGGAGTAGCGCTGCCACATCGTTGCCGGAGTCATGACACCGGGGTGCAGCAGGATCCGGCGTACCATCGCTTTGCGATCCCCCACAGCCCGAAGGCCTCCTCGCAGTTTCAGCTTGCCGCGGATCAGCGCAACGGTCGCTTCCGCCGTCGCCGGCGGGATTTCGTAGAGGCCGTTATCGCTCTTCACCCGGTGCTTGGACCAGCCGAGAGCGCCAGCGAGGCCGGTGACCATATCGCTCTCTTTGCGGGCCTGCCAGTGGTCGCGCAGCCGGAAGACGACGAGGCCGTGGTTCTCGATAAATTCGCGTTTTCCGCTGATGACGACATCGTCGGCGCCAGGCCCGGCCGGTCCCCGCCCGGCTGCAGACGCGGCCTGCCCTTGACCGTCCGCCCGTCCGTAGTATGTCGGCTCATAAGTAAGAACCAGATTTGCGTTTGCCTTCGCCGCTTGCTTCAGAACGTCGAGCGTCGCTATGGCGGTAGTGGCGATTCCGTTCACCACTGTGGACGGGGCGCCCGCCTTGAAGCCGTCCGGACCGGTTGACGGCCAGTCACCACCCAGTTCGGCCTGAATGCGGCGGATTACGGCTTCGGCCGTCAGGGGCTCTGCGCCAGCAGCAAATGGCGCTACCCCGGCACTACCGGTCATCAGCGCGAATCTTCGCCGCGAAATCTGCATGGATTATTTCATCTCCACTCTGGCCGAAACCATGCTGTTATGTTATATCGCTCATCGCCCTGGTGGATTGATCAGCGGCGTGCCGTCGGACGCCATCCGGCAAGGCTAATTGCCGCGGAATCGCCGCAGACTGCCAACGCGCCGCGTTTCGCTCACCTTCATCTCGGCGCGATTCTGCGGGATTCTACCCGATTTCGAGTTTGATATTCTCAACTGAAGCACAATGATACGCAGGCAAGTTCTCTCCGCTGAGGCTCCAGGGTTCGTCCGTTCCGATCATCGGTGGATGCACTTTGGACTCAGTGCGGAACTGTCCACATACCTCGAAATCCGGTGGCCGAGTGCAAAACCGGACCAGACTGCGCACGTAGCCGAGAACAAATTAATCGTGATTCGCGAAGATTCGGAGATTGTGCGGCGCGAAAGTTTCAGTGCGGCATCGCGCGTGGGGTCCGGCTAATGCGACTCACCGTTGCGATCTTTTCAATTGGCATTAGCGTCGTCGCACCGGCGGCTCTGGCCGCGACGGGCAGCACTTACGTGGACTCGGCCGTCTGTGCCCAGTGCCACGCCGACAAGGCCCGGACCTACAGCCAGACTGGCATGGGGCGGTCCTTCTACCGGCTTACCGCGGAGACAGCGGTCGAAGACTTCAAGTCCGGCTTGCCGTTCTATCACCCGGTATCGGACACCTATTTCAACGTCCTGGTCCGCGGAGGGAAATACTTCCAGCGTCGCTGGCAAATCGGCTTCGATGGACGGGAAACCAACGTCGAAGAGAAACAGATCGATTTCGTTATCGGTTCCGGCAATCATGCCCGCACCTACCTGCACCTCACCAGCCGGGGCACGTTGCAGCAGTTGCCTCTTGGCTGGTACTCGGAAAAAGGCGGCTATTGGGGGATGAATCCGGGTTACGACAGAGCCGACTACCAGGGCTCCACACGCGTGATTCATTACGAGTGCATGTTCTGCCATAACGCCTATCCACGCATCCCGGAGGGGAGTGAGGAGCCGGCAGCGGAGGCCCGGTATGTCGAGCCTCTCCCACAGGCAATCGATTGCCAGAGATGCCACGGCCCCGGACAAAATCATGTGGAAGCCGCCGGAAGAAAAGGCGCCACTCCCGAGCAGATCCGCGCCGCGATCGTAAATCCCGCGCGCCTGAGCCCGGAACGCGAGATGGAGGTCTGCCTTCAGTGCCATCTGGAAACGACAAGCCGGCTGCTGCCGCATTCACTGCAGCGCTTCAACCGCGGACCTTTCTCCTACATACCAGGACAGCCTCTGGCGGATTTCCGCCTCGCGTTCAACATGCCTCCCGGCAAGAACGCGGAATTCCAAGTCGACCACGCCGGCTATCGTTTGCGCGAGTCGGCATGTTTTTTGAAGAGCGCCGGAAAGCTTCGCTGCACCACCTGCCACAATCCTCACGACATTCCGCGTGGCGAGAGCGCTAAGGCACATTACAACACTGCCTGCCAAAGCTGCCACAAGGTTTCTGCACAGACCCGGGTCGAGCATGCCGATGGCGCGAACTGCGTCGCGTGCCACATGCCGAAGCGCCGGACCGACGACGCCGTTCACATCGTCATGACGGACCACAAAATCGTTCGCGTGAAACCGGCCGGAGACCTGCTCGCGGAGAAGGCGGAGATTAGTGAATCCCCGGCGACCGGATATCGCGGCGAAGTTGTGCCCTACTTGCCGCCAACGCTGGCGTCGAACTCCGATGATCCGCTGTACGGCGCTTTGGCCCAGATCACCGATGGGAGCAATCTGACCGCCGGCCTGAACCGATTGGCCTCTTTGATCAGCCGTCTCCACCCCGGTCAGGCCGGTTTTTATGCCGGCCTCGGAGAAGGGTACCGGTCCGCCGGCGATCTCGCGAAAGCGATCCCCTGGTTTGAAGAAGCCGTGAGGCGCGCTCCGAATTCGGAGATTGTACGGCTCGAACTGGGCAATGCGCTCATGGAGTCGAAACAGTGGGCCCGGGCTGAAGCCTCCTTTCGCACGGCCACGAAACTCCGGCCCGACGATGCTGCCGCCTGGGGGCTGCTCGGTTGGGTGCTCTGGCAACAGGACAAGACAGCGGAAGCGAAGACCGACCTGGAGAAAGCCATCGAGCTCAATCCGGATGCCGCCGAGATGCACAACTACCTCGCTTCGCTCCTGATCGGATCGGGGGATGTGCCGGGCGCGGAAAGGCAGTTCCGCGCTGCCCTCGCGATTGACCCCGGAGTCGCCGAGTGGCAGACCAATCTCGCCCTTTTACTGGCGTCCCGCGGCGAGTTGGCCGAAGGCCGCGAACATTTCGAGAGGAGCATTCGCCTTGACCCGGCATACCTTCCCGCGCGCCTGAACTTCGCCCGGGTGCTAGCCAATCTAAATGATTTCGACGGCGCGGAACTGCATGTTAAGGCGGCATTGGCGGTGGATCCGAAACTGGTTCCAGCACACGAATTATGGGGATCGGTGCTTTCCGCCAAAGGCGATGCCGCCGGCGCCAAACGGGAACTCAATATCGCGTTGAGCCTCAATCCCAATTCCGGCCGTGCGCACTACGAACTGGGCGTCGTATTAAGCCAGTCCGGCGATTCCGCCGGCGCCATAGAGCACTTCAAGTTGGCCGCTCGCGACGCCGATCCGAACATCAGCGCTGGCGCTAACGAGATGCTCCGCCGGTTGCGATTGCCCTAAGAAAAATTGGCGATAGCGCAGCTCCAATCGGGGGAAAGCGGCACAGGCGTTCCCTCATGCCCCTACATCAAGGAAGGAGAACCGTCCGGCCCTCCAACCGCCGCTGCAGAATGTGTGCGGTTCCGCCGTCGGGCAGCGCACGCCCGAACGGCGTCTCAACCCACTCCGTGGATTCGCGCAACAGCCGTGGAAGGTCGGCCGCTTCGGTATTGAAAAACCGGCTCTCCGCCTCGCCCCCCTCTTTGTACACAGAATAGTCCGCCCCGTTCGTCTGGCCCAGCAGATCCTTGAGGCTTCGGCCGTAAGCGGTGGTTTCCACGCGCAAGGGAAGGCGTTCCTGCAGCGCGCACAGTTGGAAATTGTCAGCGTTGAAGAAGCCGCGGTCAGTCCCCAGGAGAAGCATCTTTTGTCCGGCATGGGGGAAGCGTGCATTTTCGGCGATCACCGTAAGGATCTCGTCCTGCCGCCATGGATTCGGAGAGAAGTGAATCGCGTAGCCGGCATCGCTTGCCGCGTACGGCCAGCCGAAGGAGACGGCCAAAAGGCTAATCAGTGGAAATGCGAGTACCACGACTCCAATCCACCGGCGGTTCTCGGTCGCGCAATCAAGCAGGCAGGCTGCGCCCAACGCGAACCCCGGAAGTATCGGTGCAATGTAGCGTACGTCCTTATTCCCACCAAATGCGAACACCAGGAATGGGGTCAGCCAAAGCAGGAGACACGCGGACTCTCGAAATACCTTGCTGCGACGCTGCAAGGCGATAGCTGCGGCCAGCACAACCACTGCGAGGTAATACTCCGATATGCCCCGATCCACAACAATTCCGAGATATTTGGAAAGTGCCGACAGAGAAAAGATTTCTCCGGTGCCCTGAATGACCGCCGACGCGCCGAAGCCGGCCGAAATGGCGTTCTCCAAGGTGGCTCGCCAATGCAGGACGTACCACGGCGCCGCCAGCAGGAACGCGGGTGCGAGGATGGCCAACAGCGTTCTCCCGCGGTCGCGCCGGCGAAGGAGAAGCAGCACCGCCATGGGCCCCACAAACAGCGGGAAATCGGCCTTCAAAAGCAGTCCCAGCCCGCACACCATTCCAAAAGCAAATGTGGCGACGGTTCTCTCATCGGCGGCCGCAACCAGCACCAACCAGAATGCCACCGCGACTGCCGCGGCGAGCGGATACTCCACCAAATACCAGCGAGAAAGCCCATAAAGCAGCGGCAGAGTGCCGCAAATGTAGACCGCCATCAGGCCGGTACGCGGTCCACGCAAGCGGCTCCCGATGGCCCATACCGCTGCGAAAAGCACAAGCATGGCGCCGATATTCACCAGGAAGGCAGCCTGCCAGTGGCGACCCGCCAGCCAATAAAACGGTAATGGGAGAGCGGTGATCAGAGGCGCCTTGAAGCTCAGCGAGGCAAGAAACTGCCCCGCAGCTCCGATGATCCCGCCATCGGTCCAGGCATCGTAAAGGCGCAGGCTATTGGCGAGGTACCAGGCGTCATCCCAGTTAGGCGGCGCTTTGTTCAACCGCAGCCAGGCCAGGGACACGATGGCGAAGAGCAGGAACAAGGCAACAAACGTGATCGCAATCCCAGGGCGGAACTTGTTCAACCTCCTGATGCCCCGCTTCGAGTAAGCGCGTGGACGAGCTCCACGTCGCGCCCGTTGCCGGCCGTGGAAAACGAGTGGCGTTCGTTCGGTACCTTGGCCGACCTCCTGAACTTCCCGCCCTCCGGATGGGCGCCCATAGCTGAAATCGCCACTGCTTTCCCGGATCCCACCTGACTGCGTTGAAGTCGTCGACACGATAGTTGAACCTTTTCCTTGCCTTCCTCTTGAGAGCGACTCTTACAGTGATGACTGGACAGACTAACTTACATGCCGGAAGCGCCTAACCATGTCAGCGGCGGGAATGGCCGAATCAGTTAGGGTGACACGGGAGCGACGCTGCCCTGTGCTCCGATGGAACGGCAATGCCTGCCGACAAACAGCGCCCTCACACACCTCGGTGAAGTAGTTGACAATTAGTGCTGGCGCTGATTTGAAATCCCGTGCCGGCGGGCATTGTCCGCGGGCTTGCTCTATTGGCAGTGGAGACGGGCCGCAGAGCGTGCAATGTCACCAGACATGTTACTAGCACTATAACAAGCTACAATGCGGGCCGACAACACTGACGTCTGTAAAATCGCTCCCAGCACAACTGACATTACACTTGTGGAATCAGCAGCTAACAATGCGGCCCGCGAGGAGCGAGCGGTAATACGAGGCACGCATGGAGTCACCCTGTTTCGGCACCGCACCCGGCAATTGGGGCGTGATCTTGGTCTGGTTGGTCCGCCGGACGGCGGAGGCTCCGGGCAAGACCTGGCACACGCCCCCTTCCAACCTACCCAAAGTCTGCAACGTTCGCCGCGCGCGGCTTGGTTTCTGACAGCCTATTGGATTCTGGCGTTGACATCGCAGGAGACGACGTCGTTGGGACCACAAAATGCGTTAGGATTGACCGTGCAGCGACGCACCGCAGGAAGCGTGAGAGGGGAGAGCATGAAGGCGAAAGGGATGGTTCTGACCGGTATACTCTGTCTGGCAGGCGCTGCCGGATTCCTGGTTGGACAAGAGAAGGAAGACCGAACGCTGTTATCGCACCAACAGATGACAGCCATCATTAATGAAGTTTCAGGCGAGCGCGCCATGCATCATGTGCTCGAACTGGTGCCGTATCAATTTGTCCGCCCGCCATCCGAGTATCAAAGCCATTTCCGCGAGGCGGAGGTAATGGCGAAGTTTGCCAAGGAATACGGCTTCAGCAACGTTGCGATCGAAGACTATCCCACCGGCCAGACATATCAGCCCGTTGTAGGCGAATTGTGGACAACCACACCCAAGAGCGTGAAGATTTACGACATTCACGACATACCGGAATCGCTTGCCTCGACGAATGCAAACGGAGATATCAGCGGCGAACTCGTCAACGTGGGACAAGGTACCGCTCAGGATTTCGAAGGCAAAGACGTCAAGGCTAAATTCGTGCTGTCGCTCGCGCCCAATGGTCTGGCCGCCATCTATAACCGGGCGGTAGCAGCCGGTGCAATCGGTATCGTGGGCATCAGCGCGATCGGCGCCGGTGACCGTTCCACGGACTATCCTGACGAAATCGTCTGGACAACCGTGAACGCCCAGCCGAATACCGCTGCGTGGGCCGTATCCCCGAAAGCCGCGCGCGAGCTCGAGACGCTGCTCAATCGCGGACAGAAGGTCACCATTCGATCCCTCACGAAGAGCGAACAGGTACCCAACAAACAGGAAATCGTTCATGCCGAAATTCCGGGCGATGGCAGCACCACGCAGGAAGTAGCCATCGGCGGCCACCTCTTCGAGTCATACATAAAGCAGGGGGCCAACGACGATAATTCGGGTTGCGCTCTGACCCTGGAGATCGGCCGCGCTTATCTCAAGCTCATCGCTGAGGGAAAGTTGCCGCGTCCCAAGCGGACAATCAACTTCCAATGGGTCCAGGAAATCAGCGGCACCAACGCCTGGTTCAAGGCGCACCCGGACAAGCAGAAGGTCATCATCGGCGACTTGAATTTCGATATGGAAGGACTTCGCCTGACGCAGAGCCGCAGCTATTGGATTCTCCAGCGCACTCCGGATACCTTCCCATCCTATATCAACGACATTGCCCAGAGCATGATGGAGTACATCGCCGACATTTCACGCGAGCGCGTTCGTTACCGCAGAGATGGTTATGGCGCGTCCCAGCCCGTCGAATCGCCCAATGGCAGCACCGATGCTTTTTACATCAAAATCGACAAACACTACGGCGCGAGCGACCATGTGACTTACATGCAGCACGGCATTCCTGCCGTGATGTTCATTACCTGGCCCGACATGTGGTACCACTCCTCGCGAGACACGCCGGACAAGCAGGATCCGACCCAGTACAAACGTGCGGCGGCTGTCGGGACGGGAGCCTTGGCCGCTCTTGCCTCGGGCACGGACGAGATGGCCGCCCGGATTCTCAGCGAAAACATCGGCCGCGGCTTGGCGCGCATGGGCGAGTCGCACACCAAGGGTCTGGCTTATATGGCCGATGCGACGAACGAGACGACGCTGATGGATGCCTACAAAGAAGCGAGAGTCGCGATCCTCCATCAAGCAGAAGTGGAGAAGGGCGTCGTGAACTCGGCAAGCATTTTGTGGACAAACGCCGACAACGGCAAGCAGAAAACGGCCGCGTTTGCGCCGATGATTGACCAGCGAGCCTCCGCGCTGTTGAACGAAGTGAAGGCAGCTTACCAACTCCAGGCCATGCAGCGCGGCGTGCCGTCTGCGGAACCCGTCATGACCGCGCAGGAACGCGAAGCCGCCAATCTCGTAGTCGAAGCCGTCGGCGGCGGTCAGCGCGGCGGAGGAGGTCAGGGTGGTGGCGGCGGTCAGGGCGGTGGTGGAGGTCAGGGCGGTGGCGGACGCGGCGGTGGCGGCGGGCGCGGTGCGAATGCAGGTCCCGCGGTTCCGCAGGAGATGAATGCCGAATTCACGATCCTGGCCAACCAACATAAAACCGCTCTGGAGATTCGCGACTTCCTATCCGGCGAGTTCACGCCACTGCCGCTGGCCGATTTGATGGCGGTCCTGCATGCGCGAGAAACTGCCGGCACGCTCAAACTCGTACCGAAAGCGGGCAAATAGAAAACGGTCGTCTGAAAATTAGGGCGAAGACGATTTCCAAAAGCTGGGATCGCCAGCGCTGTGCGCGGGCATACCGCTGCACAGAACTGGTGCGGCTCCGGAATCTACAGGCCTGCCTGATGACCGGCTACGAACGCCACCGCCGACATTGGCGGAGCCGGACATTGCACAGCCGAAAGGTGAGTAATCAGCTTCGCAGAGATCCTGGCCGCTCCCGGCGAGAAATAATAATTCGTCTCGCCGGGCCCAATGCCTCTAAAAAGTGTTGCGTCTTCCGGCGAACCGGCAGCCAGGAAGAACCTCTCAAAATGCCCTTTCATCTCCAGATGCTTTGCCGCTGCGATATCGTCCGCGCTAAAAGTAAGCCTGTACCAGTCGTTCATCGTTCCTTCCTTTGTAACACTTGCCGAATGACCGCGGGCCTCCAAGTTACGCGCGCAGCTCGCAAGCGCACTTATCGCGCGAACGTATTTGGGTAGCTTACGAGCCACGACCGTAAGGGAGTGTTCTTGCCTGAATACATGGCGCTATCAACAATCAACGAAACGACGTGCTTACCTCGCCGCGCTCCAAACCTTGAAATTCGTTTGGCCGACTGTACTGCAGTCGTAAGCTCGACGTCCACCCTCTAACGAGATTTGGCAGCGAATACCCCCATTTGCCCGCCATCGGAAGATGTACGAAATTTGCCGGAAGCGTGAGTTTTCTGGCCGGCATGGGCGTGTCCATCACGACCGTGCAAGCCCTAGCGTTCGTCCGGCCACGACACTGTGCATCTCCGCGAAGAAGATCTAATTCGGCTTCCCGATCCCCAGATCGCCGCCAAAGCCACCCGAGAGCAAAGGATAGTGCTCACATTCGATCTGCATTTCGGAGGCATTCTCGCTGTGGCGCGCACTGGAAGCGCCCAGCGTCGTCAGATTCCGTCTGCGAAATCAGACGCCCGCCGCCGTAGCTGTGAGCATCTCGCTCATCAGCGATCGCGAGAGCGAATTGGCAAGGCGTGCGATCGTCGTCGAGGACAGGGATTCCCGTCCGGCGACTGCCGATTCGAAACGGCAAAGGCTCGGCAGAACGCGGATGGACGCAGCTGGCACAAGCCCTTCATTATTCCTATTTCGGGAGGAGCGGGCGAAGATCCATTGCGTCGCTCGGTGACATGTCTCGAACACGTCACCTACTCCGCTCGCAGCGCCCGTGCCGGATCCACAGAGGCCGCACGCCGCGCCGGAATCAACCCGGCAACGCACGCCGCCGCCAGCAAAATTCCCAGCGCCACCGCCAGAGCTCCGCCGCTCACCGTCGTCATCTCATACAACTGCGACTTCACCAGCGTCACCCCGTAGAACGCCACCGGGACTCCAATCGCCAGTCCAAACATCGTCTGCAACAGCGCGCTTCGCAGGATCATCGCCACCACGCCGCTCCGCTCCGCGCCCAGAGCCATGCGGATGCCGATCTCGCTGGTGCGCCGTGCCACTCCATACGACGTCACGCCGTAGAGTCCCACCGCCGCCAGCAGCAGGGCCAACCCGCCGAAAAGCGTCATCAGCCGTGAGAGCATCCGCGCATCCGTGAACTGCTCGCCAATCTGCGAGCGGAAAGTCTGAAACTTTACCACCGACAGGTCCGGATTAATGCCGGAGAGGGTCTGCCGCGACAGGGCCTCCATGGTATTCATGGGCCTCGCCGTCTCCAGCACGATCGCCCTCACGTAGTGCAGAGTGGCCTTGTCGGCCGGCTTCCCTGCCGACGCCGTCTGCTGCAGCAGACGCAGGAAAAGCATCGAGTGGTCCTTCCACCGCACGCTGCCGTAGGTGGTGTCCTCGACCACGCCGATAATCTCGAAGTCGCCCGGCGAGTCCGTACCTCCCAGGTGCGCGCCTATCGGGTTCTCCGCTGGCTTGAAGTAGTTCTTCACGAAAGCCTGGTTGACCACCGCCACCGCGGGCGCGCTTGCGATGTCCTGTGGCCCGAAGCCGCGTCCCATCACCACGCGCGTACCCACGGAGTCGAAATACTCCGAGTTCGCCCAGATGTACGACGAGGTCTTATGCAGATCCGGCTGCCCCTGGATCCGGAACGACTCATTGTCGCCATAGGGCTCCATCGGCGTGTAACTGCTGAGACCGACTTTGACCATGCCGGGGATCTGGTGGAAGCGGTCCTCAATCGCCTGGTAGAGAGCCGCCAATTGCGCCGGAGAGTAGCCCGCCGACTGCGGATCGAAATGGATGATGTAGCGGTTGGTAGCGTCGAGCTTCATGTCAAAGTGCTCCAGCTTGCTGAGGCTCTGTGCGAATAGTCCCGCGCCCACCAGCAGCACCAGCGAAAGCGCCGCCTGTATCACCACAAGCCCGCGCTGCAGCACCGAAGCTCTTCCAGTCGTGCGCGAGCCGCTGCGCAGCGCATCCGCAGTCTGCGCGCTTACCGAGAGCCACGCCGGCGCCACGCCGAAGAGCACTCCGGTCCCGAGCGAGAGCGCCAGCGCAAATCCTTGCACGAGCAGCGAGGGGGTGGCATGGATGGGCACATCGCTGGAAGCCGGAAAGGCCAGCTTCAGCAGCAGCTCTGCTCCACCATACGAAACCGCCAGCGCCGCAATGCCGCCAAGCACCGCCAGCACCAGGCTTTCGGTCAACAGTTGGCGAACAATGCGGGCCCGAGCCGCACCCAACGCCGTACGCAGGCTCATCTCCGCCTTGCGTCCCATGCCGCGCACCAGCAGCAGATTCGCAACGTTGGCGCAGGCGATCAGCAGCACCAGCCCGGCGATCCATTGCAACAGGCGCAGGTTCGAGCCGTAAGCGGCCCGCATGTTCTGGATGCCCGCACCGCCTGGAGTAAGAGGAACCTGCACGCGATCGAGCAAAGTGCGGTCGTGGGCGTTCGAGAAATACTTGTTCGTGGCGAAGATCTGCCGCAACTGCGCGGAGAGCTTCTGCCGCAGCGGAGCGAGCACCGTACCCGGCTTCACCCGGCCAATGAGGTAGAGCCACCTCGCCTCCGGCTCATGAACGTAATCCTTGTCCCGCACCCCCGGCATCGACTCGATGGGTAGATAAATATCCGGCGGCGTGCTCTGCATGCGGTCTCCGTAGAACTGCTCCGGGGCGATGCCCACGATGGTCACTGGCTTGGTATTGATCCAGAAGGTTGAACCTACCACCGAGGAGTCGCGCGCATAGTCGCGCTCCCACAGGCCATAGCTCATGACGGCAGTAATCGGCGCGCCCTGCACATCGTCGCTGTCCTGCAGCAGCCGTCCAGCCGCCGCCCGCAGCCCGAATGTGCGGAAGTAGTTGCCGGAGACGAACTCCGCATTGACCGAGTGCGCGGGCTCGTGCGAGTGGTCGCGACGCACCACCAGCGGATTGAGCCCCGCCTGCATCGCGGCCAACTCTTCAAACTCAGGGTTGTTCTGCTTAAACCGCTGCCACGTGTCGGTGGAGTGGATCGAATAATTTACGTTATCCTCCGGGCCGCGATTCACGCAGCACTGGTCGGAGTCGCCCAAACGCACCAGAGACTGCGGATCGACCACCGGCAGGTCCTTGAGCAGCACGGCATTTACCAGGGTGAAGATCGCCGCATTGGCCCCGATCCCCAGCGCCAGGGTCAGGACCGCCGTGATCGTAAACCCCGGAGTCTTCCACAGTTGCCGCAGCGCGAATCGGACATCCTGCACCAGGCTCTCCAGCCATCCCCATCCCCACGTCATATAGCTCGTCTCCCGGATTACAGTTGGATTGCCAAATCGCCGATAAGCCGTGCGCCGCGCCGCCTCTGCGCTCAACCCATTCTCCACATGCTCCTGCGCTCTCAACTCCAGGTGCAGGCGCATCTCCTCTTCCAGCTCCTCCTGAAACTGCCGCCGATGAAACAGCATGCGCAGGCGGCGCCAAAGCTCGCGTGCCTCACTCATGACTCATCTCCTCACGCCGTCTGAATCACCCGCGTAATCGCACCGATCACGCGTTTAAACTGTGAGAGCTCCAGCGCCAGTTGTTTCCGCCCCGCAGGCGTCAGCTTGTAGTACCGCGCCCGCCGGTTGCCCGCTGTCACGCCCCACTCCGCCGTCACCCAGCCCTTGATGAGCATCCGCTGCAGCGCCGGATACAGCGACCCCTCTTCCACCTGCAACACATCGTCCGATGTGCGCTGGATCGAATCGGCAATCTCGTACCCGTGCAGCTCGCCATGTAGCGCCAGCGTCTTCAGGATCAGCAAATAAAGCGTCCCCGGAGGAATCTCATCACGTTGCAAGCAACACCTCAGCCAGCCAAGCTTTCTGGCATAGATAGGCTATGCCAAGAATCTTACTACCATAGGCAGACTATGTCAAGGAACCTTCGCGACTCTCTGGATTCTGATGAGCATCGGCCAAGATCGATCAAATCCAATGAATCGGGGATGTAGGGAGCCTGAGCGAAGTTGTACCGAGCCACTCCGTTTGCTAGCTTGGCCTAGATGCCGCCTGTGCCCGAACAACTCCGCAGGACCATCGAGGCGCTCTACAGGTCGGAATCGGGCCGGGTTCTCGCGACGCTCGTGCGCCTCCTCGGAGACCTGGACCTGGCCGAAGAATCGATGCACGAGGCGTTCGCTGCCGCTCTGGAGTCCTGGACGCTGGCAGGCATTCCGGACCAGCCACGCCCCTGGCTTATTTCGACGGCCCGCTTCAAGGCTATAGACGCTATCCGCCGCCGCGCGCGCTTCAACGGAGCACAGAAAGATCTGGTTGCTCATTTGGAATCGCGCGTCAACGACGCTTCCAGCGGGAACGGAGGGAGTGGAGATGAAGAGATCGAGGACGATCGCCTCCGCCTGGTTTTCACCTGCTGCCATCCCGCTCTGCCTCCCGAAGGGCAGGTTGCGCTCACTCTTCGCGAGGTCTGCGGCCTGACAACGGAAGAGATTGCCCGGGCATTTCTGGTTACGCCCGCAACGCTCGCCCAACGCATCGTGCGCGCCAAAGCGAAGATTCGAGAGACACCAATTCCCTACGAGGTGCCGACGCCGCAGGAGTTGCCGGAGCGGCTGGACGCGGTGCTTCAAGTCATCTATCTCGTCTTCAACGAGGGTTACTCGGCCGCGGCGGGAGCGGAGGTAACGCGCGCCGAGCTAACCGGCGAGGCGATTCGATTGGGACGACTACTGACCGAGCTACAGCCGGAGCCGGAGGTCCCAAAGTCGGAGATCCTGGGGCTGCTTGCCCTGATGTTGCTCCAGGAATCCCGGCGCGCCGCGAGAACGTCGCCGGCCGGCGAGCTGATTCTGCTGGAAAATCAAGACCGCTCGCTCTGGAACCGGGAGCAGATCGCGGAGGGAGTGGCTTTGGTGGAAATAGCCCTGAACTCCCGCCGCTTCGGCGCTTACACACTGCAGGCAGGGATTGCGGCCGTTCATGCGAAGGCGGAATCAGCCGCTGCGACCGACTGGCGGCAGATTGTTGCGCTTTATAACCAATTGATACGAATTCACCCTTCGCCAGTCGCATATCTAAATCGTGCCGTGGCAATTGCCATGCGCGATGGTCCAGAGGCCGGTCTGGCGCATGTCGACGCGGTGTTGGCACGTGGCGAATTGGCCAATTATTACCTGGCGCATTCAGCTCGTGCCGATCTGTGCCGCAGGCTCGGCAGAACCGCTGAGGCTCGATCCTCTTATGAGAAAGCTCTGGCGCTGACCCAACAGGAACCCGAGCGGCAATTCCTGCAGGAGCGGATTCGGCAGCTGAAATAAAAATTGGAGTGGCTGTCGATTTTCGGCCTTCCGAACGACTATAGGGCAGCAGAACGATGCGCTACGTTTCCTGAGTGAACAGGAAACGAGTCATCGGGAACAAATCACAGAAACCAAGGAGAAAAAGTCATTGCCACAATATCTGGTTGCTAATTACCTCCCCGACGACTTCGACCCGTCCACCGTAACCGCAGCGATGATCGAAGAGATCCACGCCCTCAACCGCGAACTGATTGCTGCCGGCGTGAGGAAGTTCGCCTGCGGCATTTCCCCGGCCGCCAGCGCGAAAACGTTGCGGGGACAGCCCGACGGTACCGTAGCCGTCACCGACGGACCGTACACCGAGACCAAGGAACACATGGGCGGATTTTGGATACTGGAATGCGCCGATCTGGACGAGGCACTCGCGTGGGCGCGAAAGGGTGTCATCTTCTGCGATGCGGTGGGCGAGGTGCGCGAGCTTCTTTTCTTCCCGGACCCGAACCGGGCAGCGCAATAGTCTGACCGACGGGACTTCGGAATATGCACCGCCTTGAACATGGGATGAACGAGCCAGCGCGAAGCTACGCCGCTGGCTCCCACCCCGAAGGAAAGGAGAAGAACAGTGAAATACCTCTGTTTTGGCTACTACGACAAACACAAATTCGATAGCATGACTGACACCGAGCGAAACGCCATGTTCGATGCATGCTTTGAATATGACGACCATCTTCGCGCCAGCGGGCACTGGGCCGGTGGGGAAGCGCTTCAGGGGCCGGAGACCGCCCTGACCCTGCATTGGAAGAACGGCAAGGTGGCAGCCACCGACGGCCCGTATGCCGAAACCAAAGAACAACTCGGCGGCATTCTCGTCCTTGAGGCGCGGGACATGAATCAGGCCGTACAGCTCATCAGCCAGCATCCGGCGATGACGTATGGCAACATTTTCGAGATTCGGCCAGCCGGGGACATGAACGATATCATCAAGGCAAGTGAGCAGCGACGGAAACGGGTCGTCGGCCCCTGAAAATGCCAAGAGGAACCACTCGAGCCCGTGCTACCAGGCGCGAGTGTACGTCGCGCAACTGCACAGAAGGCGCGCCCCGCGGGCTCAGGAATGTGTGCCGCCGATTTGCAATCTGCGATTTCCTAAGGCGCGCCCGATGCGTGCTCCCAAGATCACTGTCGCGACAATCGCCGCTCCGTGCGCCCCCAACGCATGCCACGGGGTCGAGAACGGGCATGCAATGCGCCATCCCGCATTGATCGCGAGACCCGCCCCTGCGCCATACAGGGCGCCCGCCACACTTGGCCGGGTCGCGATCGCGTTTCGAAAGACGCAACTGAAAAACAGGACCAGGATGCCCCCGGCTACCGTGCTCCCGATCCCGCAGGCGAGGCCCATGATCCATGGCGAGACGCGCAGGATTTCGTTGATTCGCGGCGGGACGGGCAGGATTGGGTTCCCGGAACTTGTCGAGAAGGTGATGAGGGTGACCAAGACTACAACCAGAGAGGCAGCGGCCGCAACGGAATAAACGATCTGCCTCGGCAGCCGGCCAGCCGGCGTGCTTTCGTGCGCCGCGATCCAGACAAGGGCAATCGCCAATGCAAACTGCGCGGAGGAGGCGCCCCACGTCAAAAGCGGTCCCAGTTTCCCTGAGTCGGCGCGGGATCCGATAGCCAGCAGAATCAGCGAAGAAACCAGGAGAGCGAGAGGGACCATTCGCAACGCCAGGTGGAACGGTTGCGGCGATGGTCTGACGGGCCTGAGATCCCTGGCGATCGCCCGCATCAGCGATTCGGGTGGTTTCTGTGGCTGATCCCTCATACACGAGCCCTTTGAAGAGTGTTCAGCGCCATGCGCAAGTCTGCCATTGCCCGACTGGCGCGCGCGCGAGCCGCCGCGGCGCTAATGCCCAGCATTCCGGCAATCTCCTCGAAACTGAACCCCCACTCATGGTGCAGCAGCAGCGCTTCGGCTTGATCCGGAGCTAAATTCGCAAGACATTTGCGGATCTCGTCCTGGGAGCCGAGCCTGTCAGCTTCCGGAAGCACCGGGAATTCAGGCAAATCCTGGCGCGATTCATGAACGATTGCGAAACGCCGGGCCGCACGCCGATTCATCAGGAAAACATTTCGCGCCAAACCGAAGAGCCAAGGTCTAACCGCATACGCCGGGTTGTATGCGGCTCGCGACCGGTGCATTTGAAGAAAGGTTTCCTGCAGCAGATCATCGGCGATTTCGGAGCGCCCTGCCAAATGAGACAGATACCGGCGTACCCCCGGTGCGAGCTGCAAGTAGATCTCCTGAAATGCTTCCACTGATCCGCCCTGGTAGCGGACCATCAGGGCGCGAAGTTCCTGGTCTCCTTCGCTCACTATTAAGCTCTTTGCCGCATGAGGCGCGTTTGTGACCGGTTTTCAGCCAGAATCGATCATTCGTAATCGTGTCACAGGCGGAGCGCTGCGGGCAAATATCAAGACAGACGAACGTCACGAGAGAATTCCTGGCGCTTCGCAAACTGAATCGAGGTGAATCCATGAAACTTTTACTGCCTTTCCTTTTGTCCGCGCTTCCACTGGCATCCGTGGCGCAATCGCAGCCGCCTGCCGGTGCGCTAACACCCAAGACGACCGAGGTGATGGTCATCATGACAGCTAAGCAAGGCGTCACCCGCCAGGAAATCATGGCCGTGATGCCTGACGAGATCCGGGCAACCGTGAAGCTCTATCTCGAAGGCAAGATTCGCCAGTGGTACTCCAGGGGCGACGGCAAAGGCGTGATTGTTCTCCTCGACGCGAAGACACTTGAAGAAGCCCGCGCCATCATCGACCCCATGCCGATATCGAAGCTGGCTTTGGTGGACCACGAGTACATTCCGGTAGGTCCTTTGATGGCCCTGGCTTTGATTGGTAATGAACCAGCCCGGCAGTAACGAATTGGCGGCGGCCATCTCCAAAGAAGGGCGCCGCCGGAAAGGATCGATTATGCCATTTCCAGCTTTGTTCGGAATCAGTGTAGCGTTCGGCCTGGCGGTTTGGGGAGCGGTGGCTTGGCAGTATATTTGGCCCTTGCTACAAGAACGTCCCAGCCCCGATAATCTGAAGCCCATCTTACTGCTGCATGGCTTCAGGTTCCTCGGATTGGCCTTTGCGGTGCCTGGTGTGGTATCTCCAGAGTTACCGGCCACATTTGCGCAACCCGTAGCTTACGGCGATCTCATAACCGCGATTTTGGCGATGCTCGCTCTAGCCACCCTCGGAACCCGTACGGGAATAGTGGCAGCCTGGGTTTTCAATACCTTTGGAACGGCGGACCTGGTCTTGGCTTTTTACCTGGGAGCCCGCATCTCGATTCCAAGTACCCAGGGCCTGTTAGGGGCCGGTTATTTCATCCTGACGGCCTTCGTGCCTCTTCTTTTCATAACTCACGGCCTGGCGTTTCGAATCCTGCTGCGAACCAAGGTTGTCGACCTGTCGCGCAGCAGGCTGAGTGCGGCCTGACGATACTGAAGCGCCCGCTGTGGCATGGCTGTCCAGCGGGCGCCATCTAGCCCTCAGGCTCACGGCCGCGGCTCTTAAGCTACCCAAATCCGTTCGCGCGATAAGTGCGCTTCCGAGCCGCGCGCGTAAGCAAGCGACCACTAATCAGAAGGCGGCGACGCTCCCTCACGGTCGCGGCTCGTAAGCTACGCAACTACCTGCGCGCGATAAGTGCGCTTGCGAGCCGCGCGCGTAAGCAAGCGACCACTAATCAGAAGGCGGCGACGCTCCCTCAGTTTCACGGCCGTGGCTCGCTACGAGCCGCGCGCATTAGCAAGCGATCTGCGATACGCCAGCGGACTTCTGGAGCCACGACTAAGGTGCCGTATGGAACCAAACCGGTGGATGTGCGTGTCAGGCCCATTTAATGACGCGGCGCAATCAAACGATCGAGAGCAGTCGTCGGCTGTTTCGAGCGGATCGACGCGCTACCCGGGGAATGGTATTCACCCAGCAGATTCGCCAGACCTTAACGGATCGCCGGCGATCCGTCCAGACCTTGGCGGGAGCACTTCGAAACAAGATCGTCACGCCGCTCAATGACGTGCCGTCGATAGTGTCCATCGTAGGATTGGGACATTTGCCTGTGCCTGCGAGAAAATGCGGTTGCCGGGTATGCCTAAACTTGAAGTGGCAATTGACCAGATTCACCGATGGCTGCGTGACCATGCGCCACACCGGGAGTCCTGCCGCAACCCCCTCTGACGCGACAGAAGACGGATGAGCTCTTAGGCAACAATCTGGTAGCGCCCAGATCTGCCAGAGTCATCTGATTTGGTTCTGTCCGCCCAGGAAATTGCTGATGGAGCGAATCCGGTCTCAAGATCCTCAGCAACAGTTTCGCGTGGGGAGAGCAACTCGGCCCATATGCGAGCTGTTCCAGCGGCACATTTTGTTCCGATGGTTGGTCTCGAAGTATCCCGCGCTGTCGACCCTACGCCGCTCCCGCTCACGGGTGAAGGTACAGAACCTCCTCCCGGCTACACAGCGCGCGAACGCGGGCCGGATGCTGGTTTTACAACCAGTCCTCCACGCGCGAGCGCGATTCGGAACGGTGGTGCTTTCGTTGTAGCGGACCAGGAAGTTCAGCAGCCAGGCGTTGGCTTCCTCTTCGGTAGCCGGCTGGTGGAAGTGGTGGACGGTTTCGTGCATTTCCTTCATGTGCGGAACAGCCCCGCCACCTTGCCCTGGGGACATGCGGCGTTTACGGTTGAAACATAGATCGGATTCTGATATATCTAAATCTGAGCGATATGGATGATATCGAATCCTGGCTGCCGCTCTCGACGGCGGTGCTTCATATCCTTCTGGCGCTGGCCGGGCAGGAGCGCCACGGCTACGCCATCATGACCGAGATCGCCCGCCAATCCGGCGGACGCTATAAGGTTGGACCGGGCACGCTGTACGGCAACCTCGACCGTCTGCTTGAGCACGGCCTGGTGGAGGAGCACGACCGGAGGCCCGCCGATGACGATCCTCGGCGGCGCTATTACCGCTTGACGAAATTTGGCAAACGCGTCCTGAACGCCGAGGCCGACCGGCTCGCGCAGGTGGTCAAGGAAGTGCGGACGCATCTGGCACCGGCGACAGGCAGAGCGTGATGGCAGCGCGTTTCTATCGATGGCTGGTTCGGCTGCACCCGCCCGCGTTCCGGGACCGGTTCGGGGCGGAGATGCTTTGCGTATACACAGAAGCGGACTGCGGCGAGCGCCCGCGTCTGTTAGCGGACGCCGCCCTCTCGTTGGCGCGGCAATGGCTGGTGCGCTCTCGCTACTGGATCGTCGGCGGGGCGGTCCTCGCCGCGTTACTGCAAATTACAGTGACGGGGACTGTGTGGCTTGGTGCAGCGCGACGCGCGCTGACCCGCTGGCTGCCAGACCCGGCGCTCAGCAAGGACTCATCGGCCCAGAGCGGAGTCTTGCTACTTGGCGCTGGCCTGGTATGCGCAGTGCTGTTATTGATAACCGCATTGTCATCGCTCGTCGTCCGCGCCCCGCGCCGCAAATAGTGGGGGAGAGATGAACTGCCGGATCTACGCTGCCGTCTGTCTGATCTTCTGTCTGACTTCGATTTGCGCGGCCCAATCGCCCGACGCGCGTCCGCATTTCGAAGTGGCCTCCGTGAAGCGCAACCTCAGCGGCTGCGCCAATGGCCGTGGTGGAAACGCCGCGCCGCCTCCAGGACGGCTGCGCGTCTCATGTATTGCAGTGAAGGACCTGATCCAGGCGGCGTACGGCACCTTCGCCAACGGCCCTACCCCGGCGCCGTTCGTGCCCGACGTCGCCGGCGCGCCGGATTGGGTCGATACGGACCTCTACGATGTCGACGCGGTGCCATCCGGCCCTGCCACCATCGATCGGATGTATGGCCCGATGATGCAAACGCTGCTCGAGGAGCGCTTTGGCCTGCGAATTCGGCGCGAGGCGCGCGAACGTTCCGTGTACCTGCTCAGCGTGGCTCCCGGCGGCGCCAGGCTCAAGCCTACGGCGCCCGGATCCTGCGTCTTGTTCGATCCCACGCATCCCCCGGAACAGCCGCGCCAAGGCCAGCCGCCGCCGGCACTGTGCGGTCGCGGATCCTACCAGCTGAATGGCGTGCGGATGTCGGTTGAGGCCTACGGAGTGAGCATGGCGCAGTTTGCGGGCCTTACTCTCGGGCGCGCAGAGCTTGGACGGCCTGTAATCGACCGCACCGGGCTCGCCGGACAGTTCGACATCCACTTCGAGTTTCGCTCGGATCTGGGGGTTCCGCTCGATGGCAGCGAACCGCAGGATTCCCCTGGCTCGATCTTCAGCGCCATGCGAGAACTCGGCCTGAAGCTCGCGGCGGGAAAGGCTCCGGTGGATGTCCTGGTTGTGGAGCGGATCAATCGGCCGACCGAGAACTGAGCGTCTGAGAAGAACAACCCGGCGGAGTTTTTCGGAAGCGGCTATTCAGGAAGGGGTTGTAACCCCGAACCCCGGAAATTTCACAAGTCGCCAACCATCGTAAAACGAAAACTTCGGCGCTTCCCGGGAGTGGCCCACCTCTGCTCTGCAAGAATGACCCAGGCCCCCTGTCGGCGACGCCGCATTCGTGTGGTGAGGCACCGAAATTCTGGAAGAGGTCTGCTCACGCTGCGGAAACTCTTGCCTTTTCTCTTGACACAATCAGTCGGAATCCGATATAACAATATCCGACCATGGACGACGACTTAAGGCCGTTCCTGCCTCTCGCTCCTGCGGCCCTTCACATTTTGCTTTGTGTTTCTGCGGAAGCCCGTCATGGGTACGGGATCATGCGGGAGGTGGCCCGTCAGTCGGATGAGCAGTACCAATTGGGGCCCGGTACTCTCTACGACAATCTCCAGAAACTCATGTTTCAGGGGTTGGTGGAGGAGGCTCCGCTTCCATCGGGGGGACGATGACCCCAGACGGCGATACTACCGTCTAACCAAATTCGGGCGTCGAGTTCTGTAGGCAGACGTATCGCGCCTCAAACAAGTTGTGCGGGAGGCAAGTTTCGCTCTGCGAGAGCCACATCCGAGGAGGACATGATGGTGCGCAAGCTGTATACATGTTTACTCCAAATGCACCCGCCGGTATTCCGGAGGCGATTCGCGGCAGAGATGCTGTGCATCTTCGACGAGGCAGCGCTATCCACGGGTGCCTTTACCCTGATCGTCGATGCGGTCGCGTCGCTGGGCCGCCAATGGATTTTGCGTTCGGAATCCTGGAAGTTGGCCCTGGCCATCATTGGCGCTTGCCTACAGGTTACCGCCGGAGGTTTGATCTGGGTTGCACTCGGACGCCCGAGCCCGTTACATGGAAGCACATTATCCGTTCCCGATGCCGCTGCACTGGTCCAGCTAATGCGATTCATCGTAGCTGCGATTAGTGGGATTGTGCTGATGGTTGCCGCAGCCTCGCTCTGGATGAAGAGCCTTGTTCGAACACGGTCCCGGGATCTGAGATTGGGAAGATGAAGCGAGCGGCTCTGGTGTTGGTTGCGCTGGCCCTGCTAGGGATCGTATACGAGCAGATACGCGAACGTAGTGACCGGAAGCGCTATCCGCAGATCGGCCGATCGGTGGACATCGGGGGCCGCACGCTCAATATCTACTGCTCTGGGGAGGGTATCCCGACGGTGATTTTTGAAGGCGCAGGCCACACCGCCGGGTATGCTTGGATGGGGATGCAAGTCGAGGTCGCGAGATTTACTCGCGCTTGCTGGTACGACCGCGCTGGCTATGGCTGGAGCGATCCGGGCCCTTCGCCGCGCACGTTCAAGGCGATCGCGAATGATCTCCATTCGCTGCTGAGCGCCGCCGGAATTTCTCCCCCATACGTGCTCGTGGGCGCCACCGCCGGCGCATTCCATGTGCGGGTATACACCGGACTTTACCCCGGCGAGGTAGCGGGAGCCGTACTCATCCATGCAGACGATCCTGACGTCTTTGCGCACGAGCCGGAATTCATGAACGGGGGCTTGGCCAAACTGCCCCCGTTCATCCAGCGCGTCGGTTGCGCTGTTCTACGCCCGACCATGCTTCGGTTCGGCTTGCTTCGGCTGATGGGAAATCCCGGTGGGGGACGGCCTTTCGGGCTCGCGAATTTCGATTTTAAGCCGGCACAACGGCAAGAGCTGCTCTTCTTATCGAACAATCCCGCTACGGCTCAGACCGAGGGCGAGGGCTGTGTCCTGGACGAGAGCATGGCGGAAGTGCGCGGGGCCGGCAATTTTGGGGACCGTCCTCTGTATGTGCTTACCGGATCGACACCGTTTCGAGCACCGGGTCCACAGTACGCCAAAGCCACAGAATCGCTGAATGATTACTGGTTCCACGAACTGCAGCCGCGGCTGGCTGCACTTTCGACGCGTGGCCATCTCGTGATTGAAGAGAACGCTGAACGGCCACAAGCTATTACCGGGGCCATTCGCAGCGTGATCACTGAGGTCCGCGGGGCGCAGTAGAGAAGGCAAGAGCCAGCCAGCCCGAAAATCCACCAGCCACCCCGAAATCAAACGTCTCGTGAGCAGAGGAGTTTGGCGCGTCGGCTACGGACACGCCGGTGTCTGCTCAAAGGCTGCGAGCAGCGCTTTCATCCCCGGCAGGCTCGGCAGCGGTATTGCAGTGAGTTGTGCCGGAAGGAGGCACGAAAATGGGCACGATGGAAGGCTCAGCAAACCTACCGCCAGACGACAGCCGGTAAAGCAAAGCGCAATGGCCAGAGCCGCCGCTACCGGGAGCGCGTCAAAAGCCGGAAACCAGCAGAGCCGGAGGCAGTTGTCGAGTGTGCGAGGGTAATCACTCAGGAACAATTTTTTCGAGCACACGTGCGACCGGCCGGGGTGCTACGAGCGCTTCCCGCACTAGAGGCGAAGTCCCTTGCGGCGCTTCTGTTGTGCAGCATGCCGGCGAGCGCTAGAGCGCGTTCAAGAGCGGAGCAGCGCTGGCGACAGGCGCGCATTTAATCTGGACATATTGATCGGCCGGCAGAACTTCCCGTACATTCAGGCTGTCGATGCAACTGGAGTTTCATCAGCTCGACCGGCGGTCGGAGCATTTGCGTGTGCGCCACCCGGCGCGCCAGCGGCGGCTGTTGGGGTCGCTAGCGGAAAGCGGCCAACAAACACCCATAGTGGTTGTTACGGCGGAAGGCCGGCAATAGTCCTACTGCTCGAAGGGCTTCTCCGTCTCAATTGCCAGCCACGCTCGCGCTACCCGCTCGGTCGGAAGCCAACCCACCGGGTAGGGCGGAGCTTTTCCTTCCGTCACCGCACGAAAGCTCTTCAGCTTCGGGTCGGCCAGCAATCCCGACGCCTCATCCAATGCCTTTAACCCGTTTTTGCCGAGCCTCAACGACATCACATCCTCGAAGAAAATGATACACACATCACGCGACCGGCCAACAATGTGGGCCGCGCCCGGTTCTTCGGCGATGGCCCAGAGCGCGCCCCCGCGCCGGTTGAGCGCGAACAGCCCACGGATGATGTCGACGCGCGAATCCAGGTCTTTGCCGCCGATGAAAAGCATACCCGGTACCGCTCGTGCGGCGCGGGGTGTGAGCGCAGTGTAATAAATCCCGCCCTTATTCACGACGAACGCAATCACCCTCTCCGCCTTCCATGCCACGAATTCGTAATTGAACTGGCCGCCGGCCGACATTCCCCATAACAAAAACGGAGCGCTCGCGAGTTCCGCATGCTTTGAACGCGTTGCGAACGCCGCCACGGCGTCGAGCAGCGCCTGCCCGCTTCCTTGCGACACATTGGCGTACTCTTCGATGAAATTCTGTTCGTGCGGCTTGTCGGTGAAACGGCAACCCACCAACGCCAGGCTGTGCCTTATGGCGAAGGCCTGCCACACCGGGTCGTCCACACTGCTCCGTCCATCCCCATTCGAACCAGGCACCAGGATCACCGCAGCGGCAAGCGAGGCCGCGCCATCCGGGTACCATAGGCGGAATTCGGCCTTGTCATAATTCTTTCCGGGAGGGGCCGCTTCATCGAAAGTGGCGGCCGAAACTGCGGGCAGTAAAGCCGCGGCAAACACCAGCGCCGCCGGCGAAACACGTCGATTGAACACCCAAACATTATAATGACCCGGCATCACAAAAGATCACAGCTTAGTACACGGTTTCAGAAACGGTCAATACGTGCGCTTGCGAGCCGCGCGCGTCAGCAAGCGATCCTTCGATACGCCGGCGGACTTCTGAAACCAAGCACTTGAAACACCGACGATCCCAATGTTGCTGCTCGCCTGTCTGTCTCCTCCTCGTTAACGCGCGACGCCTACAAAGGTCGAGTCTCCGGCACCCGACCTCCGTCCTAAATCCCATCCACCCTCAATTGAGTCATAATCGATCCCATGCTTTCGTGGGAAGCTCTTCATCCCTTTCCCTTCAAGCCTGCTGGCGGGATCACGACTGCCTTCCTCGGCATCGCAAAGACCGATCTCCGCGGGGCGGCGCAACACGTTTGTGGATTGCCATATGGCCGCAATTCCGATCCCACTGATCCCATGATCGTGCTGGCGGAACAGCGAGGAACGTGTAGCACGAAACACGCACTTCTACGGCGCTTGGCCATCGAGCAAGAACTCGACATTGCGCTGGTTCTCGGAATTTATGAAATGACGGAGCGCAACACGCCGGGAGTCGGGTCAGTTTTGCGGCGGCACGGCCTTAGTAGTATCCTCGAGGCGCACTGCTATCTTCGAGCCGGAGATAAGCGTATCGATGTAACAAGGGCGCCCTCGGAGCGTCGCAGTGAGCCAATCGAGCGTTTTCTGCATGAAGAGGAGATTGATCCAAAGCAGATTACGCACTACAAGACCGCCGTGCACCGGAAATTCCTTACGCAATGGATGGCTGACAACGGCGGTCTGCGCGGGCTGTCAAGCGAGCAGGTTTGGGCGATTCGAGAGGCATGCGTTGCAGCATTGAGCCAATAGAGCAAATCTGGCCATCTCCTCCCGTGTGACGCTCGCACGGAACGTCTCCTAAGGCCCCCCTAATGGATTACTCCCCCGTAACGGGCATGCCACAGCCGATCCTCCCCTGCAGCCGTTCCGGACGCCAAGCCTGGGACTCATCGTTCCTAATCCGGGAGTGGCACTTCTCACAGTAGACGACTACACGTTGATGTGGATCGTTTCCGGGGTGCCGGCACCTCGCCCAAAGGGCGTAGGTCAATCACGGAACCTGCGCGATTTCGGACATTACCTCCGCGATTTCGGACATTCGTTTGGGCGATCCACGCAAAGACCAAGCCTTGCGAACTGCAATTCCAACACGTTATGGCCGGACCGGGAATTGCATAAGGTGCCAGGATGCGGGACGTCCGATTCGGCTTGAGAATGTTAAAGAGCAACCCGGGTTTCACGGTCCTCGCGGTACTTACCCTGGCACTAGGTATTGCTGTGAACACCACCGTGTTTTCCTGGATCTACGCGGTGCTCTTGCACCCGCTCCCGGGCGCGCACGATGTGCAGAATCTGGCGCTGATCGAAGCTACAACGCCGGATACCGCTAACTCGTACCTCGACTACCGCGATTACCGTGACAATCTGAAGCAGGTGGCCGCTGTGGCGATCGCGCGCTTCACGCCGCTCAACGTGGGCGACGTGGTCCGCACGGAGCGTGCGTGGGCCGAGCTGGTCTCCGCCAACTACTTCGATGTGCTGGAGGTGAAACCGGTGCTCGGACGGACGTTTCTGCCCGAGGAAGGGGGCGAACGCGAAGGTGCTTACCCGGTCGCTGTGATCAGCTACCGGATGTGGCAGAACCGGTTCCACGCCGACCCGAAAGTGCTAGGCAGTGCGATTCGGCTGAACCGGCACGAGCTGACGATCATCGGCGTGGCGCCGCCGGAATTCCACGGGTCGCTTGGAGGCGTGGTGCTCGATCTCTGGATGCCGGTGACCATGGCCACCGCAATGGGGACGGGCGCAGGCACGCTCCATTATCGCGCTACCCGGGACATCGCTTTGACGATTGTGCGGCTGAAGCCGGGTGTCACGGTCGAACAGGCGGGCGCGGAAGTGGAGGCGTTTTCGCGGCAACTCGAAGCGGCGTATCCCGCGACGAACCGCGGTGTGGAGGCGCGCGTCACGCCAATCTGGAAAAGCCGTAAGGGAGCGCAGGGCCTGCTCATGGAGCCATTGCGAATCCTCATGGCGGTGTGCGTGCTGCTCCTGCTGGTTGTGTGCGCGAACGTGGCCAACCTGCTGCTGGCCCGTGGGGTGTCGCGGCAGAGAGAATTCGGAGTGCGGCTCGCGCTCGGAGCACGGCGCAGCAGGCTCGCGCGGCAGCTCCTCACGGAGACGCTTCTGTTGGCCGGGGGCGGAGCTTCGATTGGAGTGCTGCTGGTGATGTGGATGGGCCAGTCGCTCTCCAAACTAATGCCGGCGATGGATATTCCGTTCGACTTGGGCGGCGGGTTAAACGTGCCCACACTGGGATTTACCGTGGCGATCGTTGTGATCGCTACGCTGGCCTCGGGCACGGCGCCGGCGCTATTGTCGGCGCGGGCGGACCTGACTGAGACGCTCAATGAAGGCGGCCGGGCTGGAGGCGCCGGGACGAAGTCGCACCGCCTGCGGGGCCTGCTGGTGACGGGGGAGGTGGCCATGGCGATGGTAGCGCTCATCGGGGCGGGGCTGTTCTTCCGCAGCTTTCAGAACGCGAGCAGCGTACAACCGGGATTCGATATGACCAACATGTCGACGTCGCAGTTCTATCTGTCCAACGCGGGCTACTCGGCCCAGGAGCAGCGTATGTTCTGCCGCAAGTTGCGCGAGCGGATGGAGACGCAGCCTGGCGTCCTCGGGGTGACCTACTCGGACGTGGTCCCGCTAGCCAACCCGGGCAAAGGGATGCCTTACCATCAACTCGAGGTGGACGGCTATACTCCGCGCAGGGACGAGCAAATGATTCTCGAGCGTGCGACGGTCCCTCCCGGCTATTTCAAGCTGATGGGCATCCCGCTGTTGGAGGGTCGTGACTTCACCGAAATGGACGGAGAGAGTAAGCCGATGGTGATCGTCGTCAATGAGACATTCGCGCGCCAATTCTTTGGTGGGCGCGATCCAATCGGCCAAAAAGTTCGCGTCGAGCACCACCCCGCTACCGTGATCGGACTCGTCAAGGACAGCAAATACGGCGCGCTGATTGAGGCACGGATGCCGTTTTTCTACATACCGTTCGACCAGTGGTTTTTCCCGGGCCTGAATTTCGCGGTACTGTTGAAGACCAGCGGCGACCCGATGCTGCTAACGCCTGTGCTGCAGCGGGAAGCTCTCGCGCTGAACCCGGACGCGGTGTTTCACACCAGCCGAATGGAAGACGCCAAGGAGGCATCGCTCTACCCCCAGAGGGTGGCGGCCACCCTCTTGAGTGTCGTGGGAGCGGTGTGCCTGGTACTGGCGGCGATTGGGCTTTACTGCGTAATGAGCTACGCGGTGAGCCAGCGGACGCAGGAACTCGGCGTGCGGTTGGCGCTGGGCGCAAGCCGGAGCGATGTGCTCGTGCTTGTCGTGAGGGAGGGCCTGCGGCTGACGATGCCTGGACTGGCCGCCGGGATTGCAGCGGCGCTGGGAGCGGCGCGGCTCGTCGCCGGGATGCTGTTTCAGGTGAGCGCGGCCGATCCGGCGACGTTCGCGGCGGCGGCCATGTTCCTGGGGCTGGTTGCGGGGATCGCCAGCTATCTGCCGGCAGTTCGTGCTACCAGATTGGACCCGATGCGAGCAATCCGGCGCCAATAACCCTTACCTCCTCGGAAGCCGCCGCATTCATGAACGCAGGGCGTGGAAGACTCGGATCCGCCTTTTTCTCCCTTCCCGAAAGGTAGGATGCCTCGGCCAGTCTATGCTCTGCTCGGCCCGAGCGATGCGGAATTTGGAGTAGATCCACCCACCACCGGAGAGTTGCATCCTCGCGTCAACTTAACAGAAAACGCGCAAACCGCGGAAGTGCCGGCCTTCGCGGGCTCGTTCCAGTTGCGATGCCGACTTATGGGGAGTAATCGGGCGTCGTTCGGCGTCGTGTCAGGCGCTCATTCATAAAAAGCGAGTTCCGGCATCGGATAGTGCTTGCGGTTGCGCGTCCAGAGCCTCGCTCCTCTCTCCACAGCGCTGGCAGCGATCAATGCGTCGCCCAGCTCAACCGCGTGGCTCTTGCGGTAACGTCGCAGGTATTCTCCGGCGCGACGGCCCAAGGCGGCGTCTATCGGGACGCAGAGCAGAGCGTCGAACAGAGCGTCGAGCGCGGCATATTCCGGCGGGCGAGCGCCAGCCCAGAGTTCGGCGGCGCTGACGGCGGAGTAGAGGATCAATGCGTCGGATTGACCAAGCTCGAGCCACTGCGAAACCATGGTCTTGTCCCGGCCTCGCGATACCTCTATCAGGATGTCCGAATCGGTAAGGACGGTCACCGGTCGCCCAGGCGATCGAGCCTTGAGCCTCGACGCAGTTCGCTGACTTCTTCGCTACTGTCGGCTGCCCTCGCGCGGGATTTTCGAATTCCCACGAAGCTCTGCATCGCTACCATACGCGCTTCCTGGCGTCCGAGGTATCGCTCCCGCGCGGCCTGCCGGACCAGCGCGGAAATCGTCGTCTTCTCGCTGCGGGCGCGCGCATGGAGCGCTCCCCAGAGCTGGTCGTCCAGAAACAGTTGCGTCCGCCTCATGATGTATAGTATACATCGTCATTTTGGGTGCCCGTCGCCCGTCCGCTTTCCAGTTCGGAAGCCGACTTCTCGTTCTTAATGCGGCATCCGCACTTCTCAGTGTCTGGCGACTTTACGTCAGTGTGGGCCGTTCCAATGCCAGCTGTCCATTCCCCATGGCGAAAAACATCATCTCCTTTTAGGACATAATTTCGCGACAAGGTCGCGAGCGATGCCATCGCTGCGACCACCGCTATTTGGCCAACATTTTGAGTCCGACTTTCGAGAGACTGAGGGCCCTGATTTCAGGCCCTTACGCCAGTGTCTCAAAGCTTGCCCATTCCGCAACGGCAGCAACCAGCCAAAAGCGGACCTCTGGTTATTGGTCACACCGGCAATGCGACGCGTGGATCGTCCAATCTCATTTCTGCGGACCGCCGGCTCATGCTACTCTGAAGAACTTTGGAGTTCTGTAGCATGGCAAAGCTCGTTTTCGGAATGCAGCAGTCCCTGGACGGCTACGTCGACCACCTGAAAATAGGACCACCCCCTCCCGCGCTGTCTCGTCACTTAATCGCGCAAGTGCGCGGCCAGTCCGGCTTTGTGTGCGGTCGCGTCATGTACGACATAATGCGTTATTGGGACGAAGACCGCACTGATTGGGACGCGGAGGACCACGACTTCGCGGCGCTATGGCGACGCCAGCCGAAGTGGGTCGTGTCGCGTTCGCTGAAGTCAGTCGGCCCCAACGCCACACTCGTCGAGGATGACCTCGAGGCGGTGATACGTAGGATGAAGGCCCAGCTCGTTGGGGAGATTGCAGTCGCCGGACCAAACCTGGCAAAAAGCCTAACCGACCTTGGCCTCATTGATGAGTATCGACTCTATTTCCGCCCCATGGTGCTTGGTTGCGGCACGCCATTCTTCGCCGGCCCCCGGCCGCCGCTCCGCCTGGTGAGCAGCGATCTCATTGGCGAGGATGCGATCAGGTTAACGTACGTTCCCGCTTAGCTGCG
>Ga0070734_10001537_pt1 | contig 32960 bp, 28 predicted proteins | sample Coa_R1_8_FD_66444 | JGI IMG/M metagenome (GOLD analysis project Ga0070734, IMG submission 66444) | Surface soil microbial communities from Centralia Pennsylvania, which are recovering from an underground coalmine fire - Coalmine... | ecosystem: Environmental > Terrestrial > Soil > Unclassified ...
AGAGGTCGGGCGCTTTGCCGTACTTGTTGGTCACATCCTTGATGTCTCGGGGCATCCGCTCTTTGTCCACATCGCAGAGGGCCGCGACCGTAACCTCCGGCTTCTCCATCAGTTGGCGCATATCGTTCGCGCCCATGCCCCCGCAGCCGATCAGGCCCAGCACGATCTTATCATTGGCTCCGACCCGCTTATTTTCAGGCGTTGGCTCCGCATGGACCGGGAGGACGCCCGCGGCCAATCCCGCCCCAACAAGCCCCGCCCTGCCGAGTAGGTCCCGCCGCGTGATGCTGTCGCTCTTATCGCTCATACTCCTTCTCCTTTGGAAGACATGCCCCTTATTTCGCCATGGGGATCCCTATTTTCCTCCCAAAGGACAAAAACAGGGCCTGGCGATTGCCAGGCCCTGATGCGTGAGGCAGGGATAGATTACGCCTGGGAGATGAGCTGGCGGAGTACGTAGGGCAGGATGCCGCCGTTCTGGTAGTACTCGATCTCGATGGGTGTATCGATGCGGAGCGTGACCGCGACCTCCTCCGTGTCACCGTTGGCGCGGTGGATGACGAGCGTGACGTCCTGGCGGGGAGTGATGCCACTCTCGTAGCCGCGCAGGTCGAAGGTCTCCGTACCGTCCAGGCCCAGGGATTGGGCGTTGACGCCCTCCTTGAACTGCAAGGGCAAGACCCCCATGCCAACCAGGTTGCTGCGGTGGATGCGCTCGAAGGACTGGGCGATGACCGCCTTGACGCCAAGAAGGAGGGTCCCCTTTGCGGCCCAGTCGCGGCTGCTGCCCGTGCCGTACTCCTGGCCGGCGAAGAGAACCAGAGGAATGCCTGCCGCCTGGTACTTCATGCTGGCGTCGTAGATGGACATCTGCTCACCAGCGGGCTGGTGGAGCGTAACGCCGCCCTCCACACCAGGGACCATCAGGTTCTTGATGCGGACATTGGCGAACGTGCCCCGCATCATCACCCTGTCGTTGCCGCGCCGCGAGCCATAGGAGTTGAAGTCCTCGATGGCGACGCCCTTCTCCTGCAGGTACAGGCCGGCGGGAGAACTGGCCTTGATGGCTCCGGCGGGGCTGATATGGTCCGTGGTGACGCTGTCGCCGAAGATGGCGAGGAGCCGTGCATTCTTGATCTCCTTGACGGCCTCCGTCTGCATGCTGAACCGGTGGAAGTAGGGCGGCTCCTGGATGTAGGTGGAGTGCGCATCCCACTCATACACCTGGCCCACGGTGCTGGGCACCTCCTGCCAGAGCGGGTTCTGGTCGGCGAAGTCGCGGTAGAGCCGGCGATAGGTCTCCGGATCGGTGGCGGTTTGGAGCGCCGCGCCGATCTCCTCGGTGGAGGGCCAGATGTCCTTCAGGAAGACCTCGCTGCCGTCGTTGGCGCGGCCCAGCGCCTCATGGCTCATGTCGATGTCCACCCGGCCAGCGAGGGCGAAGGCGACGACCAGCGGCGGGCTCATCAGGAAGTTGGCCTTCACGTTCTGATGCACGCGGGCCTCGAAGTTGCGGTTGCCGGAGAGGACGCTGGCCACCACCAGGTCGTTGGTGGTGACGACCTCCTCCAGGTGCGGCTCCAGCGGGCCGGAGTTGCCGATACAGGTGGTGCAGCCGTAGCCGACCGTCTGGAAGCCCAGGGCGTCCAGGTAGGGCTGCAAGCCGGTCATATTCAGGTATTCGGTGACGACGCGGGAGCCGGGAGCCAGGGAGGCTTTGACCGCCGGGCGCACCTTCAGCCCCTTCTCGACCGCCCGCTTCGCCAGCAGGCCCGCCGCCAGCATCACGCTGGGATTGGAGGTGTTGGTGCAGGAGGTGATGGCCGCGATGACCACGTCGCCATGGTGCAGGTCCACGGTCGCCATCGGAAACTCGTCGGCGGGGATGTCCTCCACCCTGTCGGGAGTGGGGCGGTTCTGGATCATCTCGAGTTCGGTGATCGTCGAGGTATCACGCGCGCTCTGGTGGGATTCCGTACCCTCCGGCACCGTCTCCTCGCCCTGCTCGCCGCCGCCCGTTAGGGGAGCTGCAACGCCGTTTCCGTCCAGGCCCGTGCGGACAAAGAAGTGTCGATTGGTCTCCGAGGGCGTCTTGTTGTAGCCGTTCTCGGCAATCGGCTTGCTGAGGAGGTCCTCGAATTTGCTCTTGACCTCAGAGAGCAGGATACGATCCTGCGGGCGCTTCGGCCCGGCGATACTGGGCTGTACCGTCGCGAGGTCGAGTTCGAGCAACTGGCTGTAGGCGATCTCGCCCGACTTCGGCATCCCGAAGAGGCCCTGTGCCTTGAAGTACTGGCGGAAGGCGTCCACCTGGGCGTCGGAGCGCCCGGTGGCGGCGAGGTAGCGGCAGGACTCCTCATCCACCGGGAAGAAGCCCATGGTCGCGCCGTATTCGGGGGCCATGTTCGCGATGGTGGCGCGGTCGGTGAGCGAGAGCGACGCCGCCCCCTCGCCATGATACTCCACAAACTTACCGACGACCTTGGCCTTGCGAAGCATTTCGGTGAGGGTCAGCACCAGGTCGGTAGCCGTGACGCCCGGACGGAGCGCACCGCTCAGGTGGACGCCGACGACATCGGGCGTAAGGAAGTAGACCGGTTGGCCCAACATGCCCGCCTCCGCCTCGATACCGCCGACGCCCCAGCCCACGATGCCCAGGCCGTTGATCATCGTGGTGTGGGAGTCCGTCCCTACGAGCGTGTCCGGATAGGTGATCCCATTCCGCTCCAGAACGCCCTTCGCCAGATACTCCAGGTTCACCTGGTGGACGATCCCGATGCCTGGGGGGACTACGCTAAAGCCATTGAAGGCCTGGGTGCCCCACTTGAGAAACTGATACCGTGCCTGATTGCGCTTGAATTCCATCTCCATGTTGCGCTGGAGGGCGTCGGGGATGCCGGCGAAGTCCACCTGGACCGAGTGGTCGATCACCAGGTCCACAGGAACCAGAGGCTCGATCAGGCCGGGATCTTTGTCCATGCGGGCGACGGCGGAGCGCATGGCCGCGAGGTCTACCAGGAGGGGGACGCCGGTAAAATCCTGCAAGACGATACGGGCAACCACAAAGGGGATCTCGTCGGTCCGCTCGGCGTGGGGCTGCCAGTTCGCCAGGGTGCGGACGTCCTCCTCCTCGACGCGGATGCCGTCCACATTGCGCAGCACGGATTCAAGTACGATCCGGATACTGATCGGGAGCCGGGAGATCGGCCCGACTCCTGCCGCTTCAAGGTGCGGCAAGGAGTAGTAGCGACTGGTCTGCCCATCGGCAAACGTAAATTGCTGGAGGGTATTGTGGAGGTTATGCGGCTCTGCCATCTTTCTGCCATCCTTCCGGGTGAGAATTTTGTGTTTGTTCGTATAGGATTGTACCTCCGGACGATCTATAACACAAATGAATTTTTCTCATCGGAAGCATGACGAAATGGTATGGTTGAGAGTTCCCCCTGCCCCTCTGCGGAAGAGGGGCAGGGGATAGGCGGAGCCGCAGGGGTAGAACTATGGGATAAAATCCTGATTGATGGGAGGGCCGGCAGGGATGGTCGCGGTGATCTGCACATAGTAGTCCGTGTGCTTCTCCTTGCCGCCCACCGAAAGGATACCATGCTGGACCGCGCGCTGGGTCTCCTTGCTGGTGGAGTCGGTGACGCCCAGCAGCATGATGGTGCCGCCATCGATTACCAGGCCGGCGTTCTCGGCTTTCATCGTGTTGGCTGGAGGGACGCTCAACTTGCCGGTGAGCAGGATGGTTCCGTCGCCGATCACTTGCGGATTGATCTCCAGGGTGTAACCTGTCTTGCCAATCGAGACGGAGAACGTCGCGGGATGTTGGGAGAGCGTCATGATCATAGGGGTCGAGATCGTCTCCATTTTCAGTGCGCCATTGCTCTCATGGATCATTCGGATCACTCGGATATTGAGCCGTACCTGGATAGGTTGGACATCGAGCCATTGAATGAGTTGGTACGCCATGAGGAGGTCGTCCGGATCGCCGGTCACGATGAGGCTGTTCGTTTTCGCATCCACCGAGAGCAGGATGCTATCGGGTAAATCGGGGAGTGTCTGTCCCGCTTCACCCTGTCCGGTTATTAGCTGCCGGGCGACTGAGGCCGCATCGGCGAAGCGGAGAGGGATAATGGTCGTCTCGGGCTTCACTTGGGCCAGGGCAGGCAGGCCGCAGAGGCAGAGAAGCAGGGTCAGGATGGCGATCAGTTTGTTCATTATCTCCTCCCAGGATCTTGAACTTTTCCGATAGCAGCGTTCGGGCGCTTGACAGTGTCTTGACAGTGTTCCTCTCTGTTGGATGTGCCGACGTGCATAAAAGTCACAGCCTTCGCGAAAAAAAATTACGGCACCTGCTTGCTTTTCTACAGTCAACCCCTTATACTGTCTGTAACCGTCTCTCCGTCGGCTTCGTATCACAGGCGTTGCGACTTCCTATCGCATCCAATGTATCTCTTCGCGAGGGATCTGCGCCATTCCTGCGTCCTCAGAAAGGGGCGAAACAGATGCCGTTTCTGTTTATGCATACGGTGCTTCGATATATTTCTCATGGCCGCTTCTTCCGTATACTCTTCGCGGTCTTTCTGCGGATCGTGGCGGCGCTCTGCCTGATAGGCGCCCTCGCAGCCGGGGCCGGCATCCTGGGCGCTGTCGGAAATATGGGGGGCGCGGTCACACTGGGCGGGGTCGCTTTCTTCATCTGCCTGCTCTTCGGAGCTTATATGGTGGTGCACACGATCCTCATTCGGGCTACGGAGATCACCCTCCTGCCGGATTCGGATTTCGTGGTCCTTCCGATCATCGGGCTCTTCCTGAGATTGCTAGGCGAGGTGATGGCTTGCGCCTATACCACCCTGGGCGTGGGAGGCGGCCTGTTGTTTCTGTTTGCAGGGACATCCGTTCCCTCCAGTCTCCGCACGAATATCCCCCTGGCTGGGAGTATTCCCTTTGTAGAAGCGGGCGGGTTTCTTGCCGGTCTGTCTTACTGCCTGGTCAATATGCTCCTCGGGTTTCTTGCGTTGACGATCGGCTATCTGCTCTCGGAGGGCTTGATCCTGGGAGTAGATATAGCTGCGAATTTGAGGCTGATGCGCCAGGCGGTGACCGGAGTTTCGGCAGCGCCTGCCGCCTATCCGGGAGCGGGTGGCGCGTACTCTGCGCCCCAGCCGCCCATGGGGCCGGTGGCGCAGCCGACGCCTCCTCTGCAGGGGGCGCAGTGTTATCAGTGCGGCAACCGCTTGGTGCCGGGAAGCGCATTTTGTGATCGGTGTGGCGTGCGGGTCAGTTGAGCGCGCAGATATCCAGAGATCCACGATGAGGCTCAGATGGAACTACACGAACTCGAAGCATTTGTCGCCGTTGTGACGCAGCGCAGCTTCACCCGCGCCGCAGAAGCCCTCTTTCTGACCCAGCCCGCCGTCACCCGTCAGGTGGCCGGCCTGGAGGCGAAACTGAAAACGCGGCTGTTCGACCGGCTGGGGCGCACGGTGCAGTTGACGGCGGCGGGGGATGCACTCTATCGCTACTCGGTGGAGATCCTGCGCCTGGCCAGGGAGGCTGAGCGGGCTGTCGCCGATGTGGCGACCGGAGCGGCGGGCCGCCTGGCGGTCGGTGCGAACAATACCACGGCGACCTATATTCTGCCTCCGCTGCTGCGCCGGTTTCGCGAGGTCTATCCGGGGGTGGAGCTGAGCGTCCATACGGGCGTGTCCGCACAGATCGAGGAGATGGTGCTGCAGAACGCGGTGGATGTCGGGCTGATGACCGGCTTTCGCGAGCATCCGGGGCTGGTCGGCGTGGGCGTGACGGAGTATCAGACCACGGTAGTGGTCTATCCGGGCCACCCCCTGGCGCGTAAGAAGGAGGGCGAGGGGGTGACGGCCTCGGAGTTGACGGGAAGCCCTTTGATCCTGATGGAGGAGGGGACCAACCTTCGGACCTATATAGATCGGCTGCTGTCGGCGGCGGGGGTCGAGGAGCGGGTCACCATGGAACTGGACAATGTCGAGGCCATCAAGAAGATGATCGAGGCGCAGCTCGGTATCTCCCTCTTGCCGATGGTCTCCGTCGAGGCGGAGGTCGCGGCATGCCGCCTGGTGGCGCTGCCGCTGGCGGATGTTCCGAATGCCCATCGGCCTATCACCGCCGTCTACCGTCACGACAAATATCTCTCCGTCGCGCTGAAGGGGTTCCTTGATCTGGTCCGGAGTTCGCGAGACGGACAGGGACCTGGCTAACGGAGCTTAACGAAATTTTTGCGGCAGCCAGCCGTGCATAACGCACTCCCGGAGGCTCCATTCCGGAGCGGATTCGTTCTTGTAGGTCCAGAAGAACCAGCCCTGCGCATCGGAGTAGCCGGTCAATTGGGCGTCTCCGTAAGCCCGCTTCGCGTCATCGAGTCGCTTGTCGGCAAGCCCCTTGAGAGATTGGGGATCGAGCGCGCAGGACCACTCCCCCACAATCGTCGGGAGTTGCTGCTGCATTTTGGCGATCTGATCCCGGCGTTCGACAGCGGCTTTGTGCACATGCCCCTCGATAGTACGCTTCTTGTCCTCGTCTACGTAGCACTGGTAGAGGTGGGTGTCGAGCAGGACGTTGGTATAGTCCGGCTCGGTCATGAAGTTCGCCCAGTCCATGGGCCGGAACCCATCGTGAATGACGACGGCGACCCGCTCCTTATCGGTATGCAGGCGAACGCGCTTGTAGGCTGCCTGATAGAAGTCCTTGAGGATCTCGATAGGCACATCCCAGCGCGGCTCGTTGAGCAGTTCGATCCCCATCAGGTTGTCCCGCTTGCCATAACGCTGGGCCAATCCCTCCAACACCTGGATCGTATAGGCGATATTCGCCTTACTGGTGTGCCACCCCAGTGTCCCCTGCCTGCCGCTATGATCCCAGCCGTTCTGGCTGCCGGGCGCGCCGTGCAGGTCGAGGAGCACCTTGAGGCCGTTCTTTGCCGCCTGATCGAAGGCCCAGTCCAGCATCTCCGGGGCGGCATGGAAGGGTTTGTCTCCGTTCAAGACCCAGTAGCCAACGGGGATACGGACGGCGTTCAGCCCATGATCGGCCATCCATGAAAAGTCGTCGGAGGTGAGGAACGATTTGCGGTGATGTTCGAGGCGGGGCGCTGCGCCGGCACCCAGGCTTTCGCAAAAAGTAGCCTCATCGGGTGCGTCCGTACCGGCGAACAGGCTAGGGGTCAACCACTTCTCCAGAACCAGCCATCCGCCCAGGTTGACGCCACGGAGCTTTGCCGGTTGCGGCACGCCGTGCATCAGGGCTGGCGTCGCCTCCACGTGGGACGCACTCAGCGCGCTGATCCCTGCGGCAGCCACTCCACCTAAAAATGCGCGCCGATTGAGACGGTTTCGAATCTGGCCTGCTTCCCCTGGTTCCATGCTTCTCTCCCTCCCTCTCCAAACAGTATACCCATTCTCCCGTTGCGGCATGTAGCGAAGGAGAAGCGATTTTGGGAACCTCTCATGGTTTTGCCGAGTCTTATCACCCCGCGTGCCGACAACTCCCTAGGTCGGCACACGGGGGGCAATTCAGGCATCAGAGAGTGTGGTCAGAGACCAAAGACAGGAGGGCGATATGCAGACGAAGTTGAATGCGACGCCGATTCAGGCGCATACCAAGGGCGAGTTGAAGCGCTTACGGAAAGAGGGGTTCGTTCCCGTCTCCATCCAGCATCGGGGCGAAGAGACGCTCCACTTTCAGGAGGAGGCGAAGCCGCTGGACGATTTTATCCAGCACCATGGTGAGGCAGGATTGCTGAGCCTGATGATCGCGCCGGAGAACCGGAACCAGACCGTGATCGTACATGGGGTGCAGCGGGATCCACTTACGAACCGGCTGCTGCACGTCACATTTCAAAAAGTCGAACAGAACGAGCCCATCAAAGTCCATGTGCCCCTGGTTTGGCATGGCCAGCCGGAAACGGTACGCCTTGGGACGGCCTTTGTCCAGCAAGCACTGGAGGCCGTGGAGATACGGTGCCTGCCGAAAGACCTGCCGGAACACCTGGCAGTAGACATCGCGCACATGAATTTCGGCGACGTGCTGCGTGTCGCCGACCTGCCGGGGTCGGACAAAATGGAAGTGCTGACACCATCGGATACCGTGCTGGTAACGCTGAAGAGCCGGATCGTCCATGAGGTCGAAGAGGAGCCTGAGAGCGAGGTGACACCGGAGCCCGAATCGGAAACCGAGGTAATAGAGCGTTGATTTCGGGTAGTTACGGGGATTCGGACGGCGTGTCGGACGAGCGCAGTAATTGGAGCGGCTCCGTCTCCCCGGTATGGTAGGTAGGACGAAGCAGTTGGCCCGTCGGAGAGGTGAGGGAGGACGAGGGGCGCAGGTAGACGTTGGCCTCGTCCCCCCGCTTCTTGCGCTCGTCCAGACGAAGCAGCACTTCCAATGCCTTGTCCTGGAGGCGCGTTGTCTTCGCCTTTTTGGCGATACGATCCACATAGGGGATCGCATGGCTTGTGCCGATCTTGGCCAGGGCATCCAGGATCTTGAAGGCCAGATTGGTGTCCGGATACGTGAGGGCATGGCCCAGATTGCGGATGGTCTGCTCCCCCAATACCCCATAGTGGCTCTCGGTCAGGTTCGGCAGTAGCGTATGGAGCGATTGCGCCGAGGCTTCCCGGATCAGTTCGCTGGGATCGAAGAGAGTATGCGCCAGTGCCCCCACGCTCTCAAGGACGCCAAGCCGTCCCAGGGTTTCAGCGGCTGCCTGGCGGACAACATCATGCTGGCGCGTGCGGATCTTCCCGAAAACCATGTTCAGAGGCACGGCTGCCGCGCTTGCGATGGTACCCAGCACGAAAATCATCTGCAGGAAGATCGCTAGCCAGGGCTCTCTATCGTTCTGGGCCACGATCAGGGACCAGAGCAAGGAGACGGGGATCGCGACCGCATAGCCGCAGAGGAGGCCGCGTCCGAACCGCTGCCAGTAGGTGCCCCCAGGCTCCTCTTCCAGGATCTCCTGCAGCATGCCGGCGGCGGAATCCCGCTCCTGATCCGTGAGTTGCACGCGCCCCAGCGCCCAGATGGCGACGGTGCGCTCCCGCATATAGTGTGCGCCGGTGTGGGTCAAAGCCGTGATGAGGGTGTGTACCGGGTCTCCGGCGCGGTATCTTCCGCTGAGCAGCGCCTCGGCGATGTGCTTCACCGGCGTCTGCCTGCGCAGATACGCCAGCAATTCGTGGATCTGGACATAACTGTCCTGCGCCCAGGTCGGGGCGTGGGCAAACTCTGCTCCGGATGGCATTGGCGCCGGAGGCATGGGCGGCGGAGGCGCGTAGGGCTGCCATTGGGGATTGGGCGTCGGTTCCATACTGGAGAGACGAAGCATATGTAACATTGGGTTTCACCATTTTTCTCCGAGGTTGAAACCTCGTTCTGAAATACAAAGTCCACGTTCGTGGACTGCATTCAAAACCCGCGCCTGCGAGTTTCGCTTTTCAGCACGAGGATTGATCCCCGTGGCATTGACGCCGACTCGCGTACACGCTATAATGTACTATCATTTACGGGATATGAGCGCCGTATGCGGGGGAAAAGGTGCAGGAGAAGAACGGGAAAAACGGCCATAGCCACGTTGCGGAGAGTACCGAAGTCGCGCCGGAGGAGATCGGCGTGGTCGTTCGTGGGTCTCTCTCCGATGGGCTGGAGATGCGCCTCGCGGAGGGGAAGAGCGTGGAAGACCTGCGCGTCGGCAAATTTGTGGTGGTGCAGGGGGAGCGCTATCGGTTCTTCGCGATGCTCAGCGATGTGCAGCTCTCTGCGGCGCACCCCGGCGTCCTCATGAACCCCCCGGCTCGCGAGGATCGCCTGAGCCGCGCCGTCCTGACCGGGACCAGCACCTTCGGAACCATCAAACTGCGCCCGATGCTGATGACTTCCCACGATGCCGCCGTGGAAGACGAGAATGCGCTGCTGCCAGTGAAGACGGTGCCCGCCCACTTCAGCCCCGTAGCCGAAGCGAGCCGGGAGGATGTCGGAAGGGTGTTCGGCGATGAGCGGCGTGATCCGAAATTCTTCCATGTGGGCGAACCGCTGGATATGGACACCCCGGTCTGCCTCAACCTCGACCGCTGGGTGGAGCGCTCGAATGCCATCTTCGGCAAGAGCGGCACGGGCAAGACCTTTCTCACGCGCCTCTGCCTCTGCGGGGTCATCAAGGCGGAGAAGGCGGTCAACCTGATCTTCGATATGCACAGCGAGTACGGCTGGCAGGGGACCACGGAGCAGGTCGGTCGCAACTCCGTGCGCGGACTGAAGCAGTACTTCCGGAACCGGGTCCAGATCTTCACGCTCGATCCCGAATCGGCCAAGCGACGCGGCGTCCATGTGGATTTCCCCGTCTACATCCCCTACAGCGCGGTCACGGTAGAGGACATTCTGCTGCTGCAGCGGGAGCTGAACCTGAACGCCACCGCTGTGGAGACCTGCTACCTGCTCGTCCAGCGCTTCGGCGAAAAGACCTGGCTGGAGACGTTCCTCAAGATGGATGGCGAGACCATCAAGGAGTTCGTGGGAGAGAACAACGCGCACTCCGGAGCGATGATGGCCCTGCAGCGAAAGCTCAATGTGCTGGTGGAGGACTGCAAGGCGTTCCTGCTCCCCTCCGTGCCCGGCGACGACGACGCGGTGCAGCATATCCTGCAGACCCTGCAATCCGGCCGCAACGTGGTGCTGGAGTTCGGGCAGCACGACCGTGTCAGCCAGTACATGCTGGTCGTGAACATCCTGACCCGACGCCTCCACACCATCTATCGCGAAATGACGGAGAAGGCGATGGGCAGCGACGGTCAAAAGCCGCGCCCGCTGGTCATCACCATCGAGGAAGCGCACAAGTTCCTGGCGTCGCACCTGGCCGATCAGACCATCTTCGGCACGATTGCCCGCGAGATGCGCAAGTACAATGTCACGCTGCTCATTGTGGATCAGCGGCCCAGCGGGATCGACGATGAGGTGCTCTCACAGGTGGGCACCAAGATCTGCTGCCTGCTCGACGATGAGAAGGACCGGGAGGCCGTTCTGGCCGGGGTTTCGGGGGCGAACAGCCTTCGCACGATCCTGGCCGGCCTGGAGACCCGGCAACAAGCGCTGATCTTCGGCCATGCCGTCCCGATGCCGGTCGTGGTGCGTACCCGCCAGTACGACGATGCGGCGTTTCAGGCTGCCATGCGCGAGGGCAGTGCGGAAGCGCCCTTCGACGAGACCGCCGAAGACCGCCGGGTGCGCTTGACGCAGGATCGAGAGCTGGACTTTGCATGAAACAAAACGCACACCCACACCACAAAGAACCTAAATACACACCGAGGAACGTAAACTATCCACCCCATGAGATACTCTGACCTTCGGCTACCGGCACGCCGGGAAGCGGGCTGCCTGACCCGCCGGATCTGGCTCCCCGCGCTCTGTGCAGCGCTCGTTACGGGGGTGGGAACCGCATCCCGTCCCGCACTGGCGGACGAGAGCGCCCTCCAGATGCAGGGGCGGCGGTTTACGGAGCAGGATCTACCTGTACCGTGGGTGAGCGAAGATGCCGATACGCTCGTTCTACCGCTCACAGCAGAGCCGTACGATCTTTCGGATTGGCGACCGAGCGACCTGCAGACACCCATCGGAGGGGGGCAGAAGCCCATCACCGTGGGCAGATTTCAGGTGTTCCAGGTCCGAACCTTCCACGGCAGCCTGAATAGCCTCTCGTTTCACGCCGAGGGAGACCCCACTCAGGTCGACCCGAAACTGCGGGATGTCCTGATCGTCTACACGGATCCGAAGACCAACAAACTCACCACGCTCTCTGCCCAGACCGTGGATTACGATGACCAGACGCGTAAGGTCACCGCCGTGGGCTACGGCAAGGTGCTTGCCAACGGCATGGTGGAGCATCCGATCACCCTCAAGCGGGAAGATGGGACGTTCACAGGAAACCGCATCGAGTACGATTTCGATGATCGCATCGGGCTCGTCGAACAAGCCCTGGTCCAATCGGAGTTCTTTCGGCTCAGCGGCGAGAAGATCCAGGCGAACAAGGATGGAACCTTCACGGTTACGCGGGGTCACTTCACCACCTGTAACAAACATAAACCGGATTATGAGGTCGCTGCGGCACACCTGACGGTCTATCCGAACCACTATGTTTCGGCGCGAAATATCACGCTCTATCTGGGTGGGGTGAAACTCCTTCCCGTTCCCTCCTATAGGCGCAACCTTCAGAGCAGCAGCCAGGTGGCCGGCCTGATCAAGCCGGGGTATAACAGCAAGGACGGCCTTACACTGCAGACGGCGGATACGCCGATCCAGCAGACGCACACCACGTTCGATTATGCCGCAAGCCTCAACTTCCGACGGTGGCCGACCGGTTTTCTGCTCTACCAGCACGACCTGTCGCCTACCCCGAGCGATGCACTGCCGCCCCGTGGCGTCCTTCCCACCCTGGGAGACCCTCTGCGCGGGATACTGGAGACCATCGCGCCGCCCACATATCGCGATTATGCGGAAGTCCGCACGCTGGAACCCTATCCGCGTCGCTTTACCGTGTATAGCATCCTTTCCAATGAGCAGTTTATCTTCAACCGGCGTCGCAACGACCTGAGCCTATCACGCTTCCCGGAATTCGGCTTTCGCTACGCCAATGTGTTCGGACATTTGCCGCCGGCATCCGTATCGCCGATTCCTGTAGAGACGTCTCTCCTGGAGCGTGTGCCCAATGCGCCCTTCCTGCTCGATATATACGGCTCCGCCGGCGTACTCCGGGAGCAGCCTACCAACATAACTGCCGGGCGTTTCGCGAGCCGGATCAATCTCGCCAGCCAGCCAGCGCCGATAGGAAGACGCCTCTCGTTTCGCGCGGGCATCTCGGACTGGTTCAACGTGTATACCCAGGGATCTCTGTACAATATCGTCTCGCCGGAAGCGGAAGTGGACTATATCCCGACGTCCACCTCGGTCTTCAACATCGCGTATCGTTACCTGGACGATAACGGCACGACGCCGTTCGTCAGCGATATGCGTGACATTCGCCATGAGCTGCGTCTGCAGTATCAGGTAGGCGGCCCGATCACTTTCGGCGTTGTCGGCAAGTACGATATCGAACGCTCACGGCCTTATGATGCCGAGATAGCGGTTGTGCGTAATCTCGACTGTATGCAATTTGGGGTGGCGTACCGTTTTCGTTCTTCTCAGTTCAACCTCATTTTCAACTTGATACCGCCGGGGCGTAATCGGACGCGCTAAGGGTGCAGGGGCGGATGCGGCAGATAGGGGGTGAAATCAGATGGAATACCGGTCTTTGGGGCGAACGGGCGTGCAGGTGAGCGCGCTCTGCCTGGGCTGCATGAACTTCGGCGATACCAACAGCGGGACGGATGAAGAGCTCTCCCTTCGTATCATTCATCGGGCAATGGAGCGGGGGATCAACTTTCTGGATACCGCCAATGTCTATGGGCGGGGGAGAAGCGAGAAGATCACAGGCAAAGCGCTGGCGATGGATGGGCGGCGCGACCGCGTCTTTCTCGCCACCAAGGTCTATAACCGGATGGAGGACCAGGACCCCAACGCGTGGGGCTCCCATCGGTTTCATATCATGAAGGCCTGCGAGGATAGCCTGCGCCGCCTGCAGACGGACCACATCGACCTCTATCAGATGCACCGCCCCAAGGCTTCGATCCCCATTGACGAGACGCTCCGGGCGCTGGACGATCTGATCCGCCAGGGCAAGGTACGCTACATCGGCACCAGCACCTTCGCGGCCTGGCAACTGACGGAATCGCTCTGGGCAGCGAAGGAGTTGGGGTTGAACCGATTTGTCTGCGAACAGCCGCCGTATAACCTGCTGGATCGGCGGATCGAGCGCGAACTCTTGCCCTTCTGTCGCACCTATGGCTTCGGCGTTATTCCCTGGGCGCCGGTAGCGGGGGGCTTACTGACGGGTAAATACCGGGTCGGTCAGCCGCGTCCGTCCGGGGCGCGCTACGAAAAAGGGGCTTTCGCCAATCGGGACAACGACCGTGCCCTGGAGCAGATCGAGGTCTATGTGCAGTTTTGCCAAGAGCGGGGCTACTCCCCGGCGCACTTCGCCCTCGCCTGGTGCCTGGCGCAGCCGGGCATTACCAGCCCGATCATCGGGCCGCGCACCATGGAGCAGTTGGAGGACTATCTGATTGCCCGAGAGCTGACCGTCACCGAGGACGACGCCCGGCGTGTCAATGAGATCTTCGAACCGGGCACGCACGTCAGCAACTACTACAGCGCGGATTTCGGCCCCAATGCCCGATGGCAGTAGGGGTGAGGAGACGGTGTGGAACCGGAAACCCCACAGGAGGAGACAAACCATGAGGTTCGGCCTGCCCCCCGTCTCTGGATGGGCTATGTCATCCCGATGGTGGCGTTTGTCCTGTTGACCGCCGGAGAGGGGATGCTGCCCAAGAGCTGGTATCTCGGGCTCTACACGGCAAAAGCCTGTGTGACGGCAGCGCTGCTGATCCTCTATCGCAGTGTCTGGAAGGATATTCGTCCGGATTGGCGGGTGCTCCCGATTGCCATCCTCGTGGGCATCGCCGTGTTCTTCGAGTGGATCTTTGTTGACCGGATCACCCCCCACTTTGCGCTCCTCGGTGCGCGCACTGGGTTCGATCCGAATACGATTCAGGAGCCTCTCCTCCGCGTCTGCTTTGTAGCGGTCCGCCTTACAGGATTGGCAATCCTCGTCCCGATCATGGAGGAGCTTTTCTGGAGATCCTTCCTGCTCCGGTGGCTGACCGATCCGGACTTTGCCAAGATCCCCATGGGAACTTTCTCGTGGGGCGCTTTCGCTATGGTAGCTGGAGCCTTCGGCCTGGCTCATCCCGAATGGCTGGCCGGGATCCTCTGCGGGGTGATCTATAGTCTGTTGTTGCGTAAGACGAAGAGCCTGCTCGCCTGTATTGTGGCCCATGCGGTAACCAATCTGGCGCTGGGCATCTATATTCTGGGCACGCACCAGTGGTACTTCTGGTAAAGGGCAGGCACGGGGGCCTGCCCCTACAACTCTGGGCCGTAGGGGCAACCCCCAACTCTGGGCCGTAGGGGCAACCCCCAACCCTGGGCCGTAGGGGCAACCACAGGGGGTTGCCCTATAGGAAACCAAGGGAAAGATCAGCTCATCTTCATTTTTTTCGGTGGAGACGCCTTGGGATCGCGGGGAATGATGCTGATCGTCCCATCCACTTCCAGTACGGCCAGTTCCGCCTGGTTGACGGAATTCAGTCCATGCTGGCGTAACGCTGCCATTAACTGTTCCTCCGTGATATGCTCACGTCGGAGATGGTCCGCGACCAATTCGCCATCGTGAATGAGCATGGTGGGGGAGCCGATCAGGTGCTCCTCAAGCTTGGGGGCGCGAACAAAGAGGGCGGAGAATAGGCGACCTGCCAACAACAGGACCGCTGCGGAGACGATCCCGACCGCGAGGTCGCCGCTGCCCTTGGTCATGGCGTTCTGCACCGCGTTGGAGAGCGCCATGATAAAGACCAGATCGTAGACGTTCATCTGGCCGATCTGCCGTTTGCCAAGCAGCCGGAAGGCGAACACGATGAAGAGCATGACGACCAGGGTGCGACCGGCGATGACGGTGAGGTCATAAATATCGGAGGGTTTCACGGGCGACTCCTCATGGCAGGCGCAGGGCGCGGTAGTGTTTTTTGGTGCGCTGGACCTTGGCATCATTGGCAACGACGCTGATCGTTCCGTCCACTTCCAGGACACACATATGCGCCTCTTCCAATTGATCCAACCCATGTTCACGGAGCGCCGCCAGAACCTGTTCGCGCGTGACCCCCTCCTTCCGCATGCACTCTTCGACGAGTTTGCCGTCGTTCAGAATGAGCAGAGGCTCGCCCACCATCAGCTTTTCAAGCCGCTTGGAGCGGGCCATCGCGATGGTGAATAGCCGGTTCAGGATGAGCAGGGTGGTCGCCCCGACCAGACCTCCGGTGAGCGTGTTGTCGTCGCCGACCATTGCGTTCTGAACCGCGTTGCCCAGAATGATAATCAGCACCAGATCGTAGATGTTCATCTGGCCCAATTCGCGTTTGCCCAGGAGCCGGAGGCCAAGGATGAGAAAGAAGTAAATGAGAGACGTCTTTCCGGCGATCAGCAGCAGAGTGTGTCCATACTCCGTGTTGGTGCCATCATGGTGAAACATATCTGCAAAAAAGCTACCGAACGGATAGAAGACATCCGCCAGCCAGTGTGCCAGCATGCTTTAACTCCTTCATATGCTCTTTGGGATCCGATGCCTATAATCGATACATGTGCATTTCCAGGATAAGCGAAACGCACAGGAAGAGAGTTCCATTGGCCGAAAACGTTCACAAATTAGGGATCGTAGTCTTACATACGCTATTGATCTATGTTTTTCTCATCACGATGATTCGCATCTTCGGTCGGCGTCAATTGGGGCAGTTGACGCTGATAGATCTGGTCATCATCCTGATTTTAGGCTCCGCCGTGGAGACGGACATGATCGCCGGGAATGTCTCGCTGGAAGCGGGCTTGGTTTCGGCAACCACGCTGCTCCTGGCGAACCGATTGTTTGCCATTGTCCTCCCCCGCTTCAAACGTCTCCGAAGCATCGTCGCAGGCAGCCCGGTACTGCTGGTCCATAACGGCCAATTCGTGGATGAGCATCTGTGTCGCATCGGCATGACGCGTGCGGATGTGCAGGAAGCCATCCGGCAGCATGAGAAGGCGGATGTATCCCAGGTGCGATACGCGGTTTTGGAATCGGATGGGACCCTCAGCCTCATCCCGATGGACGCGCAGGTCCTGACGACTGCGCATGGGACGAACCCGGACGAACGAAGCCACCCAAGCAAAACAGAAAAAAAGAAATAATTTGTTCCCGGCTCGGCTGGTATGCAGGGACTGGGTTCCAGTAGATCGAATTTAACGGAAAAGCCTTCGGATCTACGGACCAGGGAGAAGTGGGTACGCGACGTCGCGCTCATCCCAACTATTGTACCTTTTGCGTTTGCATTACCAGGAGCCAGCTTATGTGGAACAACATTGTCGGGCAACATATCCGACGCACAAACCGCAACCTGATCGTATGGAATGTCTTGCTTCTCATTCTCTTGTTGCTGATAGCAGCAGCCAGTTCACGTTACTACGCGAACTTCTTTCAAGGTCCCTACGCCATTTCCCAGGAGCGATTGGCAGCACTCCAGAACCCGGACGATGCCTATCGCAACTATATCCGCATTACCCCGGATCGGATCACGGATAGCGGCGGTAAGGAAGTCTATCAGACGCAAGATAAGTATTCGGGTAAGGTGGAAAGCGAGCGGGTCACCTCACACTACCTGCTCTGCGATGTGGGAGACCGTGTCCTGCTGGTGAAATCTGGCAGCGAGGATGAGCACCAGAGAGAGTTTATCGGCACGCTGACGCCTATTCCGACAGAGGTACAGAATGAGATTATCAATCCTACCTGGAATGAAGCTCCTGAACTCCGCACGCGCATGCTGCCCTATATGATGGAGGAGGGAAAATATGAGTTTGCTCCGCAGTTCGGTCTCGTGGTCGGCGGTCTCCTGTTTCTTATGGCGGCATGGAATCTCTTGAACGCCGTGAAACGCTCGAACCCGATGGAGCATCCGATCGCCAAGGGGCTGGCAGCCTATGGGAACCCTCTCGATATTGCGAATACTATGGATCGTGAGGCGAGTTTGCAAGCCTTCCAATCCGGAGGGGTGATGTTGACGCAGAACTGGCTGCTCATGCCCTCCACCTTCGGGCTGATGGTATGGCCTCTGGATCAATTGGTATGGATTTACAAAAAAGTGACGCAGCACCGCACCAATGGAGTACCCACCGGCAAGACGTTCACTGCGGTTCTGTGCCCTCGAAATGGCCTCTCAAAGGAGATCCAGACCCAGGATCAGAATGTGGACCAGATACTGCATGAGATACTGCAGCGTCGCCCCTATCTCTTCGTAGGGTTCGGCGATCAGATCGCTCAAGCCTGGCGTACCGATAAGGCCGGTCTGATTGCCGCGCTGGATCGCCGGAAGTGGCAGATGGAACATCCGGAGCCGCCCGCCGCACCTGCGGAAGCATCACCGGAGCCTGTAGCTCCTTCCGAGCCGACCTTCGACCTTTGAGTATCGAAGGGCGCTTAAGGTGCGCCGGCTGCAAGGCTCTGAAAATAGGCGGCGCTGCGGCGGACGCAATCCCACTCCTCTGCAGCGACCGCTTCGGAGCCATCCCCACGCTCCCATGCGCTGGAGTAGGGCTCCTCCGAGGGGCGTCCTTTCGCCCAGAGGATCTGAAGGGCCGGGATGAGGCGTGTGGAAGGCGTGGGCGGATAGCAGGCCCACCAATCCGCTTCAAGCAGGGGAATGGTGCGTGTTGCCTGGGCCGCGATCTCGATTGCAGGCAGAATGGTGTGCCCGTTCCCCTTGAGAATGTCCAGGATTGCGGGGAAATCTACCACACCGTCCCCCGCCGCACAGCGTACCAGGCGATAGCCCTCCGGCGCAAAGTGGATGGTATAGTCCTTGAGATGGGCATGGCGGATGAGCGGTGCGATACGCTGGGCGAACTCCACCGGGTCCTCGCCTACCGAGAGCGGGTTGCCCGCGTCCAGGGTGATGCCATACGCGGGACTTTCGCCGCTCATGGCATGGAGGCGAAGCAGGTCGTCGCTGGTGGCATCCTGGTGGTTCTCGACCGCCAGCGCGATCCCCAGCGTTTCAGCATGGGGCAGCACCTCCCGCAGCCGTTGCGCCAGCGCTTCCAGATAGGCTTCCCAGCCTCCCGTCAGTCCGCGCCGATCCCCGCAGAGGATATGGCTCAACGTGGCCCGCACGACCTTTGCCCCCATCTCCGCCGCCAGCGAAAGGTAGTCCCGCAGATGCTGCGCCGGGTTATCCAGGATCGCCCCATAGTCCGCAATTAAGTCGAGTTCGCGCTTCGCCAGTTCCGCCCGTAGATCCCCCGCAAACGACGCGACTTCCACGACCGCGCCATCGAAGGAGGGCACGCGCGCTGCCAGCGGAAACTCCACGCCGGTCAAGCCCCTCTCCTGCGCCGCATCCATCAGGCCCAGCGGGGTCAACGGCTCCGCGATGCGCTCCCCAGCCTGTGTCGGCAAATAGCCCATAAGGTGCGGCATGCTATATGCGCACAATGCCACCGGCGTCTTCTGTGTGGACAATTCCGTCATCCCTCTTCTCTTTCCACTTTACTCCCATGGGGAGTTAGGTCACGACGGTGAGAGCACCATCCCCCCGCAGACGGCGATGACCTGGCCGGTGATGTAGTCGGAGAGGTCTGTGGCGAGGAACTCGACGACCCTGGCGCAGTCTTCCGTCGTGCCCATGCGGCGCAGGGCGATCATGGCGGTGTAGCGCGCCACCTGGTCCGGGCTGTTGCGGTTGAACTGCTTGTTGGCGCGGGAGGTGAGCACCATGCCGGGCGCGATGCAATTGACGTTGATGTTATGCGGCCCCAATTCTCCGGCAAGTACGCGCGTGTATTCGCAGACGCCCGCCTTCGCCGTGCAGTAGGGGGCGTTCTGGCCCAGCAGATTGCCCCGCAGGCCCGCCTGCGACGCCACATTGATGATCTTGCCGCTCCCCTGCGCCTTCATCGGCACGGCGGCAGCCTGGCAGCAGTAGACTGTGGCATTCAGGTTCAGGTCCAGGATAAAACGCCAATCGTCTTCCGGAACGATGGAGGCGTAGCTCCGATCTACCGGGCGGAGCGCGCCGCCCGCATTGTTGACGATCACATCCATGCGCCCGAAGGTCTCCAGCGCCTGCGCAAACATCCGGTCCACCGCCTGCTTGTCGGTCACATCCGCCTCGATGCCCAGCGCCCGCACCCCCAGCGCCTCACACTCCGCCATGACGCTCTCCGCCGTCAACTCCTCATCGAACTCCTGCGCCGAATCCAGATGCAGGTCGTTGATGACCACATCGGCCCCCAAGGAAGCCAGTCGTAAGGCATAGGCGCGCCCCAAGCCGCGCCCTGCGCCCGTTACCAGCGCGACCTTACCGCTCAATTTGCCCATGTCGCCTCCCGCGTCGGAACTATCTTACGGAAAAATTCGTCGTATGAGAAGCAGACTCCTGCCTGGCCGTGGAAGAAACAGGCATTTCCTCGTTTGACAGCACACCCGCTCCATGTTACAATGGAAGCACAGAGAGGGAACCTACCGCATGTCCGCCGATCATGCCAACTCGGCTGCTTGTCCTCCCACCCGTTTGCTGGGAGCGCATATGCCCACTTCCGGAGGGCTCTATAAGAGCCTGCTCGCGGGCAAGGCCATCGGCTGTACTGCCGTGCAACTGTTTACCAGCAACCCCCGCCAGTGGAACGCGGCGACGCTGAAAGATACGGAGATAGAGGCGTTTCAGGCGGCCCGAGAGCAGACCGGCATTCCCTTTGCCGTGGCGCACGATTCCTACCTGATCAATCTGGCCGCACCCTCCGCAGAAGTGCTGGAGCGCTCCCAGCAGGCGTTCCGTGCGGAACTGGATCGCGCCGAACAACTGCAGCTCCAGTGGGTCGTGACGCACGCGGGGGCGCATCTCAATCAGGGTGAGTCGGAGGCCATGGAACGCCTGGCGGAGAGCCTGCGCCAGATCCTCGCAGCTACCGATGCGGAAGGGTATCGGGTGGGCATCGCTCTGGAGACGACCGCCGGGCAGGGGACGGGGCTGGGCTGGCGCTTCGAGCAGTTGGGCCAGCTCTTGCGCGATGTAGGCGCGCATCCCCGGCTGGGGATCTGCCTGGACACCTGTCATATTTTTGTTGCGGGCTACGATTTGCGCGATGAGGCCGCGTATGAGCGCACCTGGGCGGAGTTCGATCAGCAGATCGGGCTGAAGAACCTCAAGGTCATCCATGCGAACGACGCCAAGAAGCCGCTCGGCAGCCGCGTGGACCGCCATGAGCATATCGGCAAGGGCGAGATCGGGATCGAAGCCTTTGCGCGCCTGGCAGCGGACCCGCGCCTGCAGCACGCGCCGATTGTGATCGAGACGCCCGATGCCGAGATCATGCACGTGGTCAATCTGGCGAAGCTGAAGCGCCTCGCCGCCGGGGAGCCCTTGGATATGACGATCCGTGTCCACTTTTTCGGTCACTACAGTGACTATTTTGCCGGGGAACCTCAGAGCGTGACGCTGCCGGAGGGTGCGACCGTGCGGGATCTGGCGGACCATCTGGCAAAGCGGGATCCGCGCCTGACGGGGCTGGAGCGCTCCTGCCGCTTTGCGGTCGATGAGGAGTACGCCAATCTGGATGCGATCCTCACGGAGGAAGCGACTGTAGCCGTGTTGCCGCCCATGAGCGGCGGATAACATATACGGAAAGCGGAGAGAGTATGGCCGAAGGGCGAATGGTGACAACACGGCTGGATGTCGCGGCGATGGAGGCAGCGGTGGCCGATGTGGCGAACGGCGCCATCTGCTCATTTGTGGGGCAGGTACGACGCCAATCGCGGGGGCGGGAAGTGAGCTACCTGGAGTACAATGCCTATGTCCCCATGGCGGAGAAGATGTTGCTACGCATCGCCCAGCAGGCCGAGGAGCAGTGGGGCTGCCAGGTAGCGATCCAGCATCGGATCGGGCGCATCGAACTCGGGGAGGCCAGCGTCGCCGTCGCGGTAGGCTCTCCCCATCGGGCGGAGGCATTCGCCGCCTGCCGCTGGTGTATTGATACCCTGAAGGAGACCGTTCCTATCTGGAAGAAGGAAGTATGTCCGGATGGAAGTTTCTGGATCGAAGGCGAAGAGGCACTGAAAGCAGACAACTCTTGATCTCACAATCTCGCAATGCTGCAGATATTTTGGAAAGTATCCGTCGCGTAACCATTATCCTCAACCCGACCTCCGGGCGAGGCCAGGGGGCAAAACGCCACGACGAAGTGGAACACCTGCTCCATCGCTCCATCCGGAATGTGTTCGACGTCGTCTCCTGGCGCGTAGTGGAGACGACCGGGCGTGGGAGCGCGACCGCATTGGCAGCGGAGGCTGCGCAACAGGGGGTCCATATGGTGGTGGCGGCGGGGGGAGACGGGACCGTGAGCGAAGTCCTCAATGGCCTCGTCGGAACCGAAACGCGCCTGGGTATCCTCCCACTGGGAACCGGAAACGATTTTGCCCGTACTCTGGGTATCGGTACCGACCTGAAACTGGCAGTCCTGACGCTCTTTTATGGCAATCCCAGGAAGGTGGATGTCGGCAGGGTGCATGGGCGGTATTTTCTGAACGTCGCCGGCTGCGGATTCGATGCGGTTTGCGCCCAGCGCGTCAACCAGGGGTATCGCTATCTGCATGGGACTGCTGCCTACCTCGCTGCGGTGTACCAATCGCTCCTCTCTTACAAACGGAGCGAGATCACCCTGACAGTGGATGGCGAGACCCGCAAGCTTAAGGCAATGCTCTGCTCTGTCGCCAATGCCCAGACCTATGGAGGGGGGATGCGGATCGCCCCGGACGCACGGCTGAATGATGGCCTGCTGGATGTCTGCATCGTGACGACGGAGAGCAAGTGGGAGTTCCTCAAAGCCTTCCCGCGCGTCTTTCGTGGGACGCATGTCACGCATCCGGATGTGATCCTGCTCCGTGGGAGAGAGATCCGGGTCGAGAGCGATCCGGTTCTGCCGGTTCTGGTGGATGGCGAGGTGCTGGGAACGACTCCCGCCGATTTCTCTATTCTGCCACAGGCCATTACCGTAATGACGCCGGAGATCCCGACGGGGACGGCATTTCTCGAAGAGCCGGAGCCGCCCGTGCGACGCTTCCGCAAAAGTGCCGGCTAGGTTTGTTTCACGGCGTTGAAACGCCGTTCTGATACACAAAGTCCGCCTTCGCGGACTCTCTGTTGAACCCGCGAAGGCGGGTTTCGTATTACAGAACGAGGTTTCAACCTCGGGACATTCGCATTCCAGGAGGGAGCAACGTGGGCCGGGGCATTCTCTTGGTGCTGGTCACGCTGGCTTCGGGGTTGCTGCTGTACCTGCTGCTCGCCCCGCGCTTTTTGTCGTCACCCGGACCGACCGCCTCGAACGGCGGAGGGACGCCCCCCCCGATCAATGCCTCTTCCGCCTCCGCTTCCGGCGCGTCGGGCGCAAATGCCTCGGCACCGCCCGGTAACGGAACCCCCGCACCTCCTGCTGCCAATGTCGAGTCCGCGCCCGCTGTGGTGACCCCGCGCAGCAGCCAACAGCGCGAAACCGACGACCGTGAGTCGAAGCGCAGCCCCTTCTATCGCTGGATTCGTGAGAATATGAAGGATGCGCTGGTGGGCTGGCAGGCATCCTCTCAGGACCCCGCGACCCTGGAACTCTATTCCGCCCGTGATGATCCCGATGTGGTTACCCAACTGCTGGCCAGTGTCGTGCAGCCTTATGCCGCACATTATGGCTTTAATCATGTGCTGTTTTATGTGCCCAATCCGGCGGGCAGCATCGAGCACTATCGTCTCAGTGCCGAGGCGCAGTATGAAGACGGTGTGTGGAAGCTCTTCGCTAAGTGATCGAACCTTCTTATGGCTATCTCGCGTTCCGATTATGATGGGTTGCTGATTGTGGACAAACCGGCAGGCATGACATCGCACGATGTGGTGAATGCGGTCCGGAAACTGTTTCACACCAAGCGGGTAGGGCATACCGGGACCCTCGACCCGGATGCGACAGGGGTTCTGGTCCTCTGCCTGGGGCAGGCGACGCGCCTGGCGGAGTATCTCAGCGCGGCCCGCAAACACTACGTGACGGAGGCGCGCTTCGGGATCGAGACGGATACGCAGGATGCCTCCGGACAGATCACGACGACGCACGATGCGGCCCAACTTACCGAGGCGGAAGTCGAAGCGGTTTTGCCCCGCTTTCGGGGTACAATACTCCAGATTCCCCCCATGGTCTCCGCGCTGCATCATCAGGGCAAGCGGCTCTATGAACTGGCGCGGGAGGGCGTGACGGTCGAACGCGAGGCGCGGCAGATCCACATCGTAAGCCTGGAACTGACCGCCTTTATACAGGCCGAACACCCGCTCGCGACCCTGGAGGTGACCTGTTCGACCGGAACCTATATTCGCACGCTGGTGGCGGACATCGGGGCGGCGCTGGGCGTTGGCGGGATGATGCAGACCCTGCGGCGCACCTGGGTCGGTGCGAGCGAGGCGACCGCGTTTACCCTGTCGGAGGCGTATACGTTGGACGCACTCCGAGCGCGCGCACAGGCTGGAACGCTCGGCGAGGCACTTATGCCCATCGTTTCCGCTCTGCGGGATTGGCCGCAGGTTGCTCTGTCTGTGGAGGCGTTAGCACGGCTGCGTAACGGACAGTACCTGGCGTTGGCGGAGTGGAAGGGACCCGATAGAGGAGATGAAGAACCGGTGGCCGTTCTGGACGATGCCGGTCAATTTTGCGCGGTAGGGCGCATTGCAGAGGGGCGACTGTATCCTGTGAAGGTATTGACCTCATCATGAAGGTTTTGGAAGGGTTGGAGACGATTACGACGCCGTATGCCCATTCGGTTGTCGCTATCGGCACATTCGACGGCATCCATGTGGGCCACCAGGCGATCATCCGGACTGCCGTCGCGGAGGCCCACAAACAGGGGCGTCCGGCGCTGGTTTTTACATTCGACCGCCATCCTGCGGAACTGATCGCCCCCGAACGCGCTCCCGGCTACCTCACCACACCCGCGCAACGTAATCGCCTCATCGCCTCATTGGGAGCCGATTGCCTGGTCATCGCACGCTTTGATAGGTCCCTCTCGGAGAAATCGCCCGAAGCGTTTGTGCGTGAGATCCTCAAGGGCTTGCTGGGCGCGGAAGAGATCGTGGTCGGAACGAACTTCTTTTTCGGCAAAGGGAGGGCCGGGGATGTGTCCTGGCTGGAGCGCCATCAGGCTACTTTCCGCTATAAATTAAAGGCGCTGGAACCGGTGTTTGTGGGCAATAGCTCTGCCAGCAGCAGCCGCGTTCGGGAGTGCCTGCAGGCGGGCGATGTCGCCGAGGCCGAAACGGTGCTGGGACATCCCTATCTCCTCGCCGGAACCGTCGTCGAAGGCCAGAAGCTGGGCAGAACGCTTGGCTACCCAACGGCCAACCTTGCCCTCAGCTACCGCCAGGTCGCTCCTGCCGATGGCATCTATGCCGTGCGCGCCATCCTGGACGATGGACAGATGTATGGTGGGGCATGCAGCATCGGGAACCGCCCGACCATCGAAGGAGCGGGACGCTCCATCGAAACCTATCTTTTCGATTGCAACGCCGACCTCTATGGCCGTGGGATGGAGCTACGCTTTTTCCTGAAACTGCGGGATGAAGTGAAGTTCGACTCCCTGGATGCGCTCAAGGTGCAGATGGCCGAGGATGTCGCGCAAGCCCGCTCGCTCCTCGATACCCTCCCGGACGATCTGTCGCACACCCTCGCAGAAAAGTGAGGAAAATCGCCGCATACCCCCGCTATGAGACGAACAACATTGCCTGCCGACCTGTCTAAGGAAAGGAGATTGACCTTTTCAAGCTCATGAAGGATGGAGGAGGCAATGGAAGATCAGATTATCATGCAGGCGAAAGGCGCCAATGGCACATTGCAACTGCTGCCGGACCGGATCCGAATTGTCCGTGAAGGCTGGCTCTCTAATCTCTATGACCGCCATTCACACCTCGATCTGCTGTTGCAGCAGATCACCGCGGTCGAGTTGAACGTGACTATCGGCGGATTGGCCGGCTATCTGGCCTTTCATGAATGTGAAGGCTCGGATGCCTATGAAGACTACTGCGTCTCGTTTATCAAGTCGCAGCAGCATCGCTTTATCGCGATCCACGAGGCCATCGAGGAGCGCCTCGCCGTCATCCGAGAGCGTATGGCGCAGGATAGGGTGACCTACTACGCCCGTGCCGAAGTCTAAACACGTAAGATTACAGCATCGCAGGATAATTCGGTGGGCATGACGAATCCTCGTCGAAAGACATTCCCTGGAAGGAGAGGAGGCGTCATGCCCACCGATTTTGCCCGTTATAACGACGGAACGTTCAATCCGCCGCGCCTGCGCGTGCAGCATTCGCTCTGGTCGCTGCGCAACTTACCGATGAACGCGCCCGTCGAATGGACGCTGGAGGAGAAGTTCCAGCGCGTGAAGGCGGCGGGGTTTGAGGCTGTTGAGTGCTGGCTCTCTGGAACCGACGAGCGCGAACATAAGGAGGCGCTTGACGCCGCCGGGCTGCGCCTCGTGCTGGGGCACCACCCCCACACGCTCGATGATGTGCACCAGACGGTCCAGCGGGCCGTGCGCCTGGGTGCGGATTTCGTCTTTGCCCAACCCCTCGACCCCTACTGGCCCCTCCCCGAAGCGGTCGCTTTTCTGCGGGAAGCGCGCAAGATCGCCGCTGAGAACGGGGTGGTCTACTTCATCGAAACCCACCGGAACAACATCCCGGAAACGCTGAACCAGGCGCTGGCCCTGGTCGAATTGATGCCGGAAATCTGCTTCACTGCCGACCTGTCCCACTTTGTCGTGGTAGGAGAGTTCTACGGCTGGAAGGAGGAGCGGGCCGTCGAGCGTATGGCCCCGGTCCTGGAGCGCACCTACCATGCCCATGGCCGGATCTCCAACGGCGAGCAGGTGCAGGTGGATGTAGGCGACGGCTCCGGCCCGACGGCGCAGTTCTTTGTCACGCTCTGGGCTACGGCGATGCACTTCTGGCTGAAGGAGGCGCAGCCGGGCGATGTCTTCCCCTTCGCCAGCGAACTGGGACCTCCACGCTATGCCATCACCACACCGGACGGCAAGGAGTTCAGCGACCGCTGGGAGCAGAGCCTGGTGATGAAACGTCTGGCAGAGCAGGCCTGGGCGAAGGCGCAGAGCGGCGATATTTCCTAGAGAAAGAAGTCAAAACCATGCCCATTTTGCGTTATAATCTCGGTCCGATGGACAATAATACCTATCTCATCGTTGACGAAGCGACGAAAGATGCAGCCCTCGTAGACCCCTCTTTCGACAGCGAAGGTCTCTGGCCGGAGATCGAGGCGATGGAGACGCCCCTTCGCTATATCTTAAATACCCACGCCCACTTCGATCATATCATCGGCAATGGGTTCTACTCTCTCCGATCCCGTGCGCCCATCGCCATCCATCGCGCCGACCTGCCGCTCCTCCGCAGCCTGCCGGAGCAGGGGCGGATGTTCGGGCTGCAACTGGACCCCTCGCCCGAACCGACGATCCTCCTGGAAGACGAACAGACGCTGACCCTGGGCGAGACGACCATCCGCGTGCTCTTCACCCCCGGCCACGCACCCGGCCACGTCGCGTTTCTCGTCGGCGATTCGGTCCTCTCCGGCGACTGCCTCTTTGCGGGCAGTATCGGGCGCACCGACCTGCCCGGAGGCTCCTATCAGACCCTGATGGAATCGATCCGGACACGCCTGCTCACCCTCCCGGACGAGACAAAGGTACTACCAGGACACGGTGAACCCACTACTATTGGTGACGAGCGCCGCACAAATCCCTATCTCCAGGAGAAGGAGTGGGCGTGAGAAAGATTCCAGCAGGCGGGGGGAGCGAAGCGAGGGGCCGGCCCCCGGGGCAGGAAAGCAAGAAGCCAGGAAAAATGCAGCAGAGACGATTTACTGTCGGATGCACGTTGATCGTTTTTATGCTGGTCTTTGGTCTGCCTACTGTGCTTCTTTATCGGGAATGGCAGCAGGAAAGCAGGAACCGTGCCCTTATCGCCGCCATCTACCGAAATGACGCGAAGGCAGTTAATTCCTTGCTTGATGCAGGTGCGGATCCGAATACCACTGATGATCGTATGTACCTCCTGGATCATGCGCCGACACCCATGGTTCAACAATTCCTTGCTCAATGGGTAAACCGACTAAAAGGCAAACAGCCTCTTCCCTCGTATGGCCATTCCGCTTTGTGGGTGACAATCCTTGATCGCCATTTTTTTCCACTCGACTGGCCGAATACCTCGCCATCAGTTGGGCAGCATTTGCTTGAAAAGGATGACGTGCCCATCCTTCGAGCTCTGCTCGACCATGGAGCCAATCCCGACACGAAACTCCATGAGGAACATGCTGATCTCCTGACGAACCAGGCTCCGCCTCTTGTCTATGGAGCCCTGTTAGGGCGTCTTGAAGAATTGCGTCTGCTCCTCGATCATGGGGCAGATCCGAATGGCACAGACGCCCGTGGTGGTTCTGCAATCTTGTGTGCCGGCAAATCTGGTGCATCGCTTAATGGCGTTTATAGCCTCCAACCGAACAGGTTCGCCATAATATCTCTCTTGCTGAATCATGGAGCCGATGTCAATCTCAAAAACAAGAACGGCACAACCCCCCTTATGCAGGCAGCCGGTTATGGAGATGCGCCTCTGGTGCACTATTTGTTATCTCATGGGGCCGATATAAGCGCGAGAGACATAGATGGTCACAGCGCGCTTCATCGGGCACGCCAAGATGAATATGTAACTGATGACCCGAGAAGGGAAGTCCAGGAACTGCTCAAACACATGGGAGCGAAGGACTGAATAAAGGGGAAAATCAGGTTGTTCTCACGGCACTCAAGTGCCGGTCTACGTTTGCAAAGTCGGCCTGCGCCGACTCAACCTAAAAGCCTCTCTCCCCAGCGAGGTACGAGCGGTAGCGGGAGAGGGGTTGGGGTGAGGGGAAATCCGCCTTGCCGCTAAACCTCTTTAAGTTGCTCGGCGAGGGCTTCGGGAGTGGTGACGGGGAGCTTACAGGTGAAGTTTTGGCAGACGTAGACCGTCGGTTTGTCTTCAATGGGCGGGCGTCCGTTGAGAAAGCCGATGCCATGCCCATGGTCGTCGAAGCTGGGATCCGTCAGGCCGAGGATCTTGTTGGGCAGATAGGGCTTGAAGATTTCGCGTCGCATCGCCGGAAGGATCGGGTCCTCTCTGTTGACGCGCAGGCCGATCTCCAACGGGCCGGCAAGGTAGAGGTCGAGTGCGCCAAGTATACGGGCGAAGCCATAGGGGTGCTTTTCGAGGAGAGGGCCGATTTTGCGCAGGATCTGGGCAGCCTTTGCCATATAATCGTCGTGGTGATGCTGGTTCTCATAGGAGCTGAGCTTGAGCAGCAGTTCCATGGCGACGGAGTTGCCGCTTGGCGTGGCGTTGTCGTCCCAATCCTTGGGGCGCTGGATCAGTTGTTCGTGGTCGTCGCTGGTGGTGAAGAAGCCCCCCTGATCCGCGTCCCAGAAGTGTGTGAGCATCGTGTTTAGCAACAATTTCGCCGTCATCAGCCAGAGTGGGTCGAAGGTCGCCTCGTAGAGCCTCAACAGGCCTTCTGCCAGAAACGCGTAATCCTCCAGGTAGGCGTTAAGCTTCGCCTCCCCGTTGCGATAGGTCCGATAGAGACGAAACGGCTCCCCACCATGGTGCTGCTCCCCTCGGACGATCATATGTTCGAGGAGGAATTCGGCGTTTCGGATGGCGGCTTGGAGGAAGTCTTCGCGGTCGAATACTGCTGCGCATTCGGCGAAGGCGGAGAGCATCAGGCCGTTCCAGGAGGTCAGAATCTTGTCGTCGAGACCCGGTTTGACCCGCTTCTCCCGCTCGGCGAAGAGTTTGACGCGCCCGGCATCCAGGATCTCGGCTGCCTGCTGCAGGTCCAGGCCAAACTTTGCAGCGACCTCCGGCGCATCCATCACCACCCGCAGAATGCTCTTCTCCTCCCAGTTACCGTGAGGCGTGACATCGTAGAAGGCGCAGAAGATCTCGGCCTCCTGCTTGCCTAAGATCGCCTCGATTTCATCCGGAGTCCAGACGAAGAACTTGCCCTCCACGCCCTCGCTATCGGCGTCCTGAGCGGAATAGAAGCCACCCTCCGGGCTGGTCATCTCCCGCAGCACATACTCCAGCGTCTCCTCCGCCACGCCCCGATAGAACGCCTTGCCGGTCGCCTGGTAGGCGCGGCAGTAGGTCTGCGCCAGTTGGGCGTTGTCGTAGAGCATCTTCTCGAAGTGGGGCGCCAGCCACACGGCGTCGGTGCTGTAGCGGTGGAACCCTCCGCCCAGTTGGTCGTAGATCCCACCGAGCGCCATCCGCTGGAGCGTCTTCTCTACCATGGCGAGCGGCTCCTGGCGCTTGCTGCGGGCGTGATAGCGCAGGAGAAAGTCCAGATTGGCGGGCTGGGGAAACTTGGGGGCGCTCCCGAAACCGCCGTGCTGCCGGTCGAATTGTGCGGAGAGGGTGGTAAACGCGTTGTCGAACAGGGAAGGCGTGAGGAGCGTATCGGGGAGATTGGCGAGGAGGTCGTTGCCACGGGCGAGGCTATCCAGAAGGTCCTTGCCCTGCTGTTCGATGGCTTCGCGCTGGCTTTTCCAGGCCGTGGCGACGGCTTCGAGCACGCGGGGAAAGCCGGGCCGACCATACTGGTCCGTCGGAGGGTAGTAGGTGCCGCCATAGAAGGGCGTGCCTTCCGGCGTCAGAAAGAGCGTCATGGGCCATCCGCCCTGCCCGGTGAGCATCTGCACCGCGCTCATGTAGATGGCGTCCACGTCGGGGCGCTCTTCACGGTCCACCTTGACGTTCACAAAGTCCCGGTTCATCTGGGCGGCAATCGCCTCGTTCTCGAAGCTCTCCCGCTCCATGACATGGCACCAGTGACAGGCCGAGTAGCCGACCGAGAGCAGGATCGGTTTTCCGGTGGCTTTTGCTTCGGCGATAGCCTCTTCGCCCCAGGGATACCAATCCACCGGATTGTGGGCGTGTTGCAGAAGGTAGGGGCTGGTCTCTGCAGCCAGTCGATTGGTGTGTTGGGGCGCGGTCATGGGTATGTCCTTTCAAGGATTGAGGACATTGTACCCGTTTGGGGAAGACGAAAAAAAGGGCTGAAGGCGGGAAGGTTGCCTTCAGCCCACGCGCTATCTCCCCCGAGCGCAAAATGAAAATCTATTCGATGCGCGTACCGCGCCGCCACAACAGGACGCCGATCAGCGTAAGTGTCAAACCTGTAAGGAGTGTCAATGGGCCAGTGATAAGCAACATTCCAAGATCTCCCTCACCCGTTGACGCTGGTGGCATCTAGCGGGACGGCTCAGCATTTGCATCTTCTGTTCTAATAAAGCACGCACTCCGCCGAAAGATACATAGGGGGACAAATATTTTTTCAAAAGGCTTTGAGAAGCGATTGGTAGCGAAAGCAGGGATTCGCCGGCCCTATCGCGTATACCTGTGCCTACAAGCGATGCTCGGTGGAAGAGATAGGAAGTGAGAGGCGATTTATGGCGACAGGGCGACCGTTGTGGGGAACGGATGCGCAGGCGGAACGCTTACAGGAGCTGCTCAGCGAAGATCCGGAGCAGAAAGAGAACCCGCTTCGGCGCGATGTACGCTCCCTCGGCCGGCTGCTGGGCGAGATCCTGAAGGAGCAGGGCGGGGAGGCGCTTTATGAGCGGGTCGAGCAACTGCGGCAACTCGCGATCCAGCATCGGGAGAGCCAGGAGACCCAGGGCGATACGGGGGCAATTGGAGAGGGCTTGTCCCGCTTTGAACAGATCGTGCGTGCGTTGACCGTAGAGGAGGCGTATCGCGTTACCAAGGCATTTGCCATCTATTTTGAACTGACCAATCTCGCTGAAGCCAATCACCGCAAACGTCGCCTGCGCGCGGGGCGTGTGCTGGCCAACCATAAGCCCCAGCCAGGCTCCATGCGGGGCACCCTGGAGCGCATGCACCGGTACGGGATGGGGGCGGAGGAGGCCCTGCAGCACCTGCGCCAGGTCCTCATTGTCCCTACTTTTACCGCGCACCCCACGGAAGTCGCACGGCGCACCGTCCTCTTCAAGCGCCGCGCCATTGCGCACGAGATCGAGCAGATTGACTGGCTTCCGCTCACCGATGCGGAGGCCGGGGAGCGGGAGGCCGCTATCGCCGCCGCCATTACCGCGCTCTGTCAGACCGATGAGGTGCGCCGCCGTGCCCCGACCGTGCGCGACGAGATCCGGATGGGGCTGGACTACTTTCCCAATGCGCTCATCGGAACCCTGCCCCGCCTCTATAGCGAGATCGCCGATGCGTTTCGGCGTGCGTATGGCGAGGAGGTATCTCCCTACGACCTGCCCGAGGTCGTGCGCTTTGGGTCCTGGATCGGTGGGGATCGCGACGGCAACCCCTTCGTCACACCGGACGCAACGCGCGAAGCACTGGAGCTTGCCCGCCATACGATCCTCACCTACTACATCACCGCGCTGCTGGAAGTCATCGAGCATCTTAGCCCCTCTGTGCGTCAGGTCCCCGTCTCGCCGGAATTCGCGGCGGCGCTGGAGCGTTACAGCGCTCAGATCTTTCTCTCCGAATCCGAATTGCGTACGCGGTCAACCGACGAACTCTATCGCAAGTTCCTGGCCTATGTAGTGCGCCGCCTGCGCGCCGCGCGTGACCATCGGGACACGATTGCCTATGAGGCCGCCGAAGCCTTTGCCCAGGATCTCCAACTCCTGCGCGGCAGCCTCGTCGCCAATGGGGGCGCGCGTCTTGTGCATCTGCTGCTGGATCCTCTGCTGCGTCAGGTAGCGACCTTCGGCTTCCATCTCCACACCCTCGATATTCGCCAGCATGCCCGTATCCACACACAGGCGGTCAAAGAGCTGGCAGCGGGAGAGCAGGGACGCGCCGCAGGCGGGGAGAAGCGCGGAAGAACGCTGCCTGCACCGCTCTCGGAGGAGACCCGCATGCTGATGGATACCATGCGGGAGATTGCATCCCTCAAGCGGATCTATCCTCCGGAAGCCATGCGCTCCTATGTCATCAGCGGGACCACCGGCATCGAGGACATTCTCTCGCTCGTCTGGCTGATGGAAGCCAATGGCATTGCCGTTGCCGCGACTCCCGCCTCAACAAGCAATCAGGGCGCGGCAAGCAGCGCCCCTACGGATCCAGGACTGATGCCTGTCCCCCTCTTCGAGTCCATCG
>Ga0070734_10001538_pt1 | contig 32953 bp, 25 predicted proteins | sample Coa_R1_8_FD_66444 | JGI IMG/M metagenome (GOLD analysis project Ga0070734, IMG submission 66444) | Surface soil microbial communities from Centralia Pennsylvania, which are recovering from an underground coalmine fire - Coalmine... | ecosystem: Environmental > Terrestrial > Soil > Unclassified ...
GCCCCGTTTAGCATCGCCTTCAACGCGGGATTGGCTCCACTCAGGTGACGGGCGAACTCTGTGAGATGTACCTGTGTACGGCGATCGAGCATCGTGGTCACAACCGAGATGCCCACGCTGCCGCCCATGTTGCGCGCGAGATTCATCAAGCCCGAAGCCGCATTGTTCTTTTCACGGGGAAGGAATGCGTAGGCCGCCGTGTTGATGGGTACAAATAGGAATGCCATACCGACAGCCTGTAGCAGGCGTGCCGTTGTCGTCGTTCGAAAATCGATATCCAGATCGAAATTCGTCATATGGAACAAGGACGCGGAAAGCACAATCAACCCAAAGACCAGCAGCCATCGCGGCGAATAGCGCGATAGAAGAAAGCCCACCAGCGGCAAGAGCAGCATGATGGTAAATCCGCCGGGCATGAGTGCAAGGCCGGCTTGTTGCGCCGTGTATCCGAGCAGAGTTTGCATGAACAGCGGCAAAAGCAATGTGCTGCCGAGCAAAGCGAAACCCAGCATGAACATCAGCAGATTGGATATGCCGAACGTCCGTTCGCGGAACAGATGAAGATCAATGATCGGATCTTTGTTGTGCCATTCCCAATAAATCACAAAGATCAAGGAGGTGACGGCGATCAACGTCATCCAGACGATAAAACGGGATTCGAACCAGTCATCGCGCTGTCCTTTATCGAGGACAACCTGGAGTGTGCCCAGGCCAAGCGCAACGAACCCCAGGCCGGTGAAGTCGATGTGAGTCTCAGCCAATTTGCGCCGGCGGAAGTATGGAGGATCCTGGATCAGCCTGGAAGTGAGCAGCATCGAGAGAATGCCGACAGGAATATTGATGAAGAAGATCCAGCGCCAGGTGAAGTTGTCGGTGATCCATCCGCCGAGGGTTGGGCCGATCGCCGGTGCGGTCACGACGGCAACTCCGTAGATGGCAAATGCCATGCCGCGTTTTGCCGGCGGGAATGTGTCGGCCAGAATTGCCTGTTCACTCGGCTGCAATCCGCCGCCTCCGGCGCCTTGCAGGATGCGGCAAATAATGAGGACGGCCAGGTTCGGCGCCAGGCCGCACATGAAAGAGCTGATCGTGAACAGCGCCACGCAGCCCATGTAGAAATTCTTGCGGCCGACGATCGACGAGAGCCATCCGCTTAGAGGAAGAACGATTGCATTTGAGACGAGATAAGAAGTGAGGACCCAGGTACTTTCATCCTGGCCAGCGGAAAGCCCGCCTGCAATGTGCGGCAAAGCAACGTTGGCGATGGAAGTATCGAGCACTTCCATGAAGGTCGCCAGAGTCACGGCCAAGGCAATGATCCACGGGTTGACCGCAGGCCGCCAGGCATCAGACTGATCCAGGGTCGCCGCACCTGCGCTCATCTACGAATCCACACCTTTGGGGTAACAGACATCCCGGGGCGCAACTGATGATCATTGTTCGAGCCGGAATCAAGCACGATCTTCACCGGAATTCGTTGCACAACTTTGACGTAGTTTCCAGTGGCGTTCTCGGGGGGCAACAAGCTGAAGCGGGCGCCGCTCGCGCCGGCAATGCTGTCGACGGTACCGTTGTATCTACGGCCATTGGCATCGACCTCGAGGGTAACGCGCTGTCCTGCCCTCATATTGCGGAGCTGCGTTTCCTTGAAATTCGCAGTAATCCAGATGTCGTCGAGGTTGATCACCTTCATCAACTCTTGACCGGGAGCGACGTTTTGTCCGACTTCGACCGTGCGATCGCTGACGATGCCGTTTACGGGAGCGACAATCTTGGTGTACTGCAGATTTAACTCGGCCTGATCGAGATCCGCCTTCTTGCGCTGCGCCTCAGCCAGCGCAGACTGCGCTCGCGCGCGGGTGATCTGCATCTGCTTGGGAGCCGTATTGGCGTAGCGCTGGTTCGCTTCCGCCTGGACCAGTTTGCCTCTCGCTTGCGTCACTTGTTGCTGGGCCGCGTCTACGTTGGCTCGCGCGGCCTCCACGTTCGCGGTGCTGGCCCGTGCGGCGGCAGTTGCCTGGTCGTACTGCTGCTGAGAGATCTCCTGCTTGTCGACGAGCTGCTTGTAGCGACCGAGATCGTTCTGTGCCTTCACGTCGTTGGCTTGGGCTTCCGCCAATTGAGCTTTGGCGGCCTGCAGCTGTTGTTCAGCGAACTGGATCCCGGCGCGGGAGCTATTGACGTCGGCTTCGCTAGACGACACCTGGCTGCTGGTGTTGACATCGGTGATCGGAACGTTGACTCCCGCCGCAGTCGCGGCGGCCTGTGCATCGGCGAAGTCGGCCTTGGCTCGCTCGTAGGCGACTTGATAGTCCGCAGGATCGATTTCGACCAGGACATCGCCAGCGTTGACATACTGATTGTCGCGAACGTTCAGTTTGGTGACGTGACCGGTAATTCGCGCGCTGATCGAGTTGATATGGCCGTCGACCTGAGCGTCATCCGTAGACTCGTAGCTAGTAAAGTAGCGATAGACGAAAAAGCCGACGACCAGAAGCACCACCAGTCCAATCAGGACGGCAATCCGAAAGCCCGGATTAGAGGCACGCGAAAGACGCGTGTGAAAGTCTCGCTCCGTTGCAGGTAGCGGCTTGTGTGGGGATTCAGGCTTCTCGGGTGCTGCCGGCGGAGTCTGCGTTGTGGTCGGCTCCATATATTTATTGATTGCCTTTCAAGTATCGCTTTACGCCTTGTTCGGCATCGCCAATAGCGTAAGCCAATTCGACTTTTGCGAGATTATGAGCATAAAGACTTTGAATATAACTTTCGTGAGCGTCGGCAACAGACTGCTGTGCCTGTACTACTTCAAGGTTGTCAGTGACGCCTGCGGAGAACCTGTCCTGCGACTGCGTGAGCGTCTGCTCGGCTAGATCGACGGAGCTGCGTGCAACCTCGACCTGCTCGGCCGCCGCGTTGAGATCGAGCAGCGCAGTACGTACTTGGTAATCGATTTGGCCGCGTAAGTCTCCGAGTTTAGACCGTGCTTGCCGTAATTGTGACTCAGCTTCGAGGACATCGGCATGCACGCGGTTTCCTGCAAACACTGGGATGTTGATTCCCCCGAGGACCTGCCATGTTCCGTTGGATTGAGACGGATTGACCCCAATAAGGCCATAGTTGGCACCCAAGTCGAGAGTAGGATAGTGCCCGGCAGTCGCGGCCCTTCGGCTTAATTCGGCGCTCTGCACCAGGGCCAAAGCCGCTTTGTAGTCGGCCCGTTCTGCAAAAGCACGCTGCAGATAGGTTTCGAGTGGCTGCGGAGTTATTGCTTGATAGGGAGCTTTCTCGGTTAGAACAAACTTCTGACCAGGAGGCAATCCAATGACACGGGCTACGCTAAGAATCGACTTGGCGAGATCGTTGCGAGCGACGATGAGCTGTTGCTGGCGATTCTGCAACTCGACCCGGGCGCGTAACGCATCCACGGCTGGTATGAGACCCGCAGTCTGTTGATCCGTAGCTTTGTCTGAGAGAGCCTGAGCGGTCCTGACCTGGGCTTCCGCGGTCTCCACCCTTGCGGCGGCTGCAATCTCCTCCAAGTAGGAGTTGCCTACCGCGAGGACCACCACTTCGCGGGCATCTTTAAGAGAAAACTGCGCTGCTTTAAGGCCGACGGTCGCGGCGCGCTCCTGCTCCAGAGACTTGAAACTGAAAATACTCTGAGTGAGATTTGCGCGCAGGTCGAAATAATTAAAAGGTCCAATGACGCGAGGTACCGGCACGTGTAAGACGTTTCCCCTCAGGCCGAGAGCAGTAAGGCTCTCCGTCTCCACATTTTCCAGGCCGCGAATACTGACACTCGGGAGCAACTCGGCCAACTGATGCCACCGCTCGCCACGCGCGGCGAGGGTTTGATCTGAGGCCAGAAGCAATCCAAGGTTGTTGCGCAAGCCACGGTCGATTGCGTCTTTGAAGTCGATCTGCAACACCTCAGGCGTGGCAGTTCCTTCAGGAGCACTTCCGAGAAAAGGGCTTTGCGAACCGGGCAATGATATGGAAGGCGACGTTGGGGGTGCGGAGGTAGATTGCGACTCCAAACGACGTGGGGAAAATGTGGCGAATATCAAAGCAAGAGTTAGAAGAGCGGGGACTTTCAATGAGCATCTCATTCTCAATTTTTCTGATCGCGCGGCGACAGTTTAACGGGATGGGCCGGCGTCTATTCCGTCCTATAGCATAACTCTTCGTCTTTGATTCGTTTACGAGCCTTCGCGATGCAACGATTCGGCTCGAAATAATCGGAACCGAAGGTTTCAAAACGGGAAAGGCGCGTGCTTTTCACAGAGTAAGAATACGTTTACCTGCGAGTGCATAGCCTTCCGTACTTTGCTCGTCTTTCGCCCTCACAGTAACCTACAAACGGTAACAGTAACTGAGGGGCTGAACGAGAAATGCAACGACGTGCACTCATCCTGGTTGTTGTAGTGGTGGCTCTGACGTTCATGGCGGCGAGCGCGCAAACCGGTCTGCCTGTATCGGATCGAAAAGTGGCAACACGCGTGACCGCGGTATACCCGGAATTAGCGAAGAAAATGCACATCCACGGGGCGGTCAGAGTGGAGGCCATTGTGCGGCCGAACGGAACCGTGAAATCGACGCGCGTGCTGGGTGGAAACCCTGTCCTGGTGGACGCCGCGCAGGATGCAGTAAGCAAGTGGAAGTTCGAGCCCGCACAAGCCGAAACCACGGAAGTAGTCCAACTCGTCTTTGAGTCTCAATAAAGCCCTTGTTCACACAGTCTTTCTCACGCCCTTTTCGGGTGACTTAGGTCATCTTGAACTGGAGTAACCTTTCCTCCAATCTAGGGCTGAGGGGGCACAATCCCTTCTCTTCAATTAAAGACCTCAATGAGCACGGCTGCCGCAACTGATTGGACTCGAATCCTGTCTGACCCGGACCTGGTCCGGCAGGTGGGAAAACTGCTGCAGGCCTATCGCGAGGCTCCGCCTGAGAAACGCGAACAAGCCCTGCTGACGGCCATGCGAGAGATCAAGGCCGGAGCGAACTCGGGCAAGAACAGTAGTGGCACGCAGGCGCAACCTGATCTGCACCCCACGCCTTCGGTCGCTACGACGGTACCTCCATTCGAGCCCGATTTTTTCAGTCCAAATTGGGGGAGCGACCGTCGGAGGCACCCTCGTATCAAGTGCTTCGTTGCGGTTGAGCTGCGAGTCGATGAAGGTCCCAATCCGATTTGGGGAAATCTTTCGAATACAAGCGCCGGCGGATGCTTGATCGAAACCGCGAGCCCTGTGAAGTCAGGGTCAAAAGTAGATATTGGATTGTGGGTTCCGAACGGAAAAATCTGGGTCAAGGGTTTTGCACTGACCGGTGTGGTGACTCGAAGTGGTCCCGCCAACGGAGTGCGCGTCCGCTTCGAAAACATGAGCCCATCCGAGCGCGAAAGCTTACGCCAGTTCTTGAAGTCCGTGCAGGAAACGACTCGAGCTTCCAGTAGCGAGAAGAACTACATCCAACTGCTCAAATAGCAACCAACCTCTGACTAACCGTTTTCACCTCAGGTCAATCCACTTACGCGTGGAAATTGATACACTTTCTCGTTATTGAACCCTTTCTTTATCATTGAACTCTAACCAAAGAAAACCGGTGGGCCGCACGAGATGCCACCGGAGGAGCGGAGTCGCATGGTTGCCAGCGAACAGGTTTTAGCGACAGGACAGCAGTTAGATGAGCTTTGCATTAATACCATCCGAACCCTTGCGATCGACGCAGTACAACAGGCGAATTCCGGGCATCCGGGCGCTCCGATGGGCCTGGCGCCAGTAGCGTACTGCTTGTGGCAGCAATACCTTCGGTACGATCCCGAAAATCCTTTGTGGCCAAACCGCGACCGCTTTGTTTTGTCGGCGGGACATGCATCGATGCTGCTATACGCCATTCTTCATCTCTCCGGTGTGCGTAGGGCCGTGGACGACAAAGTCACGAACGAGCTTTCGGTTTCGATGGAAGAGATCAAGCGATTCCGTCAACTCGACAGCCGGACACCAGGGCATCCGGAGTCGCACATCACGACCGGAGTCGAAACCACGACCGGACCTTTGGGTCAGGGATGCGGCAACAGCGTAGGCATGGCGATGGCGAGCAAGTGGCTGGGGGCGCGTTTTAATCGTCCAGGCTTTGAGATATTCGACTTTAACGTCTGGACGATCTGCGGCGACGGCGACTTGATGGAGGGTGTCGCGAGCGAGGCTGCATCGCTCGCCGGACATTTGCAGCTGTCGAATCTTTGTTGGATCTACGATCACAATCACGTCACGCTCGATGGACCGGCAAACTGGTCGTTTACCGAGGATGTCGCGACGCGGTTTTTGGGATACCAATGGAATGTCACGCGCGTTGCCGACGCCAACGATCTCGAAATGCTGGCACGGGCCTACGACACATTCCTGAAGACGAAAGATCGGCCGACGCTGATCATCGTTGATAGCCACATTGGTTATGGATCCCCTCACAAGCAGGATTCCTATGAAGCGCACGGTGAGCCTCTTGGTGTAGATGAGGTCAAGCTGGTAAAGAAGTTTTATGGCTGGCCGGAAGACGCGAAGTTTCTGGTGCCCGACAGCGTCTACGAAAACTTCAAGCAGGGCATCGGAAAGCGCGGAGCAGAATTGCGCGCTGCATGGGAGAAGAAATTCGCAGATTATTCGAAACAGTTCCCCACTCTTGCTGCGGAGCTGAACGAAATTCAAGCGCGCCAGCTTCCCGACGAATGGGACAAGGGGCTGCCGACCTTTCCTGCCGATGCCAAGGGAGTGGCGACACGGGAAAGTGGTGGAAAGGTTCTAAACGCACTGGCGGCGAATATTCCGTGGCTCATAGGGGGCTCGGCCGATCTGGCGAAATCGAACAAAGTTGACTTGAAGGTGCCGGGCGCTGGTGATTTCCAGCCCAACAACTATGCTGGCCGCAACCTGCACTTCGGGGTGCGCGAACACGGAATGGCGGCTGCTGCGACGGGGATGGCGCTGTCGCGGCTGAAAGTTTTTAATGCGACGTTCTTCAATTTCACCGATTACATGAAACCTTCCATGCGCCTGGCTGCGCTAATGGAAGTACCGGTGATTTACGTGATGACGCATGACTCGATCGGCCTCGGCGAAGACGGACCGACGCATCAGCCGATCGAGCAACTGGCTGGGTTGCGGGCCATGCCGAACATGTTGGTGCTGCGTCCGGGCGATGCGAATGAAGTCACCGAGGTGTGGAAGATCGCAATCCAGCAGAAGCACCGTCCAGCGACACTGGTGCTGTCACGGCAGGCTATGCCCACGCTGGATCGCACGAAATACGCTTCAGCCGCAGGAGTCGCGAAGGGAGCCTACGTTCTTGCGGATGCCGACGGTGGCAAGCCGCAGGTCATTCTGCTCGGGACCGGTAGCGAAGTGTCACTTTGCATCGATGCGTACGAGAGACTGAAGTCTGAGGGAATCAAGGCCCGCGTCGTGAGCATGCCTTCCTGGGAGATTTTCGAGGAGCAGGATGCGGCGTACAAGGAGAGCGTGTTGCCATCGAGTGTTACCGCGCGAGTGTCGGTGGAGATGGCGGCGACTTTCGGTTGGGACCGCTACGTAGGGCCGAAAGGACGCACTATCGGTATGCACCGGTTCGGAGCTTCTGCGCCGTTAAAGGACTTGTTGAAGTACTTCGGCTTCACGGTTGACAGAGTGGTCGAGGAAGCGCACGCAGCAATTTCCGGCAAATCGTAGTTTCCAATTCGTTCAATTGCGTCTCTGTTTCGCTGGTTGTCATCCAAATGGTATGGAGGCTGTCATGCAACCCACTGGGGTCCTGGAAAGTTCGAAAGCTACGAAGAATCCACTCAAAGAGCTTCTCGCATACGGCCAGTCGATGTGGCTGGACTACATTCGGCGCGACCTGTTCACGACGGGGAAGCTGAAAACAATGATTGAAGACGATGGGCTGCGTGGGATGACGTCAAACCCTGCCATCTTCGAAAAGGCGATCGCGGACAGCTCTTTGTACGATGACATTCTGAAGTCGCTGGCCGCGCAGAAGGGACTGAACGCGACCGCGAAATTTGAGCAGATCGCGATCCGCGACATTCAGGATGCGGCGGACGCCTTGCGTGGTGTGTATCAGGAGTCGAACTTCCGCGATGGCTATGTCAGCCTTGAAGTGTCGCCGTACCTGGCGATGAAGACGCAGGAGACCATGGATGAAGCGCGGCGCTTGTGGAAGACCGTGCAGCGCGACAACGTCATGATCAAGGTGCCTGGGACGAGTGCGGGCATCCCGGCGATTCAGCAGTTGGTGAGCGAAGGGCTGAACATCAATATCACCCTGCTGTTCGCGCAGGAAGTTTATGAGAAGGTTGCCGAGGCCTACATCAATGGAGCCGAAGCGTATGCGGCGCGCGGAGGCAATCTCAAGAAACTGGCTAGCGTCGCCAGCTTCTTCATCAGCCGCATCGATACGCTGATCGACGGGAAGCTGAACGACAAGCTGAAAGGTGCGTCCGACCCGCAACAGCAGGCGCTGTTCAAGAGCCTGATGGGAAAAGTTGCCATCGCCAACGGCAAGCTGACATATCAGAAATATGAGCACATTTTCAGCGGTCCGCGCTGGGAGAAATTGGCTGCCAAAGGCGCGCAGACGCAGCGTGTTCTGTGGGCCAGCACCAGCACAAAAAATCCGAACTATCGCGATGTGGTCTACGTTGAGGAATTAATCGGACCCGACACGGTGAACACCATGCCTCCGGCGACGATCGATGCGTTCCGCGACCACGGCAAGCTTCGCAAGAGTCTGACGGAGGACATACCTGGCGCACAGAAGACGATGGACGATCTCGCCAAAGCCGGCATCTCGATGAAGGAAGTCACCGACAAGCTGACGGAAGATGGAGTGAAGCTGTTCGCCGACGCCTTCGACAAACTACTGGCTGCCGTGGAACGAAGCACGAACCAAAAAGGATAGGCGAAAGACCGTGAGCAAAATAAAGACTTCCCTGCCCGAATCGCTGGCCGCCACCGTGAAATCCACGATTGCCGACTGGCAATCGGGTGGGAAGATGAAACATTTGTGGGATCGTGATGCCAGTCTTTGGACCGGCGACGACGAATCGAAGTGGCTGGGCTGGCTCGATATTATCGAGGAGCAACTGACTCAGCATGACGCCTTGGTGAAGTTCGCCAAGGATGTGCAGGCGCGAGGTTTCGAGGACATCTTGCTACTGGGTATGGGCGGATCGAGCCTGTGCCCGGAAGTGCTGCGGATGACGTTTGGAAAGATTCCGCACTTCCCTAATCTTCATGTGCTCGACTCCACTGATCCGGCGCAGGTAAAGGCGTTCGAGCATCAGATCGACATTCCGAAAACACTCTTCTTTGTTTCCAGCAAATCGGGTAGCACGCTCGAACCCAATATCTTCAAGCAGTATTTTTTTGAGCGCACAAAACAGGTGGTCGGATCCGACAAAGTCGGGAGTCATTTCGTCGCGATCACCGATCCGGGATCGAAAATGCAGCAGGTGGCCGAAGGCGATCACTTTCTGCACGTCTTCTTCGGACGGCCCTCGATCGGCGGACGCTACTCGGCGCTGTCGAATTTTGGCATGGCCCCAGCGGCTGCGATGGGGCTCGATACGAAAAAGTTCCTCGATCACGCGGCTGAGATGGTTCGCGCTTGCGGTCCGAGCGTCAGTGTTGAAGAAAACCCGGGAGCTGTGCTGGGAATCATCCTCGGGTCAGCGGCGAAGACCGGGCGAGACAAAGTCACGATCATCACGTCTGCGGGAATTGCGGACCTGGGTGCGTGGCTCGAGCAGTTGCTGGCCGAGTCTACTGGCAAGATCGGCAAGGGAATTATTCCGGTCGATCGCGAACACCTGGCTTCTCCTGATGTCTATGGCAATGATCGAGTCTTTGCTTACATTCGTCTGGAGAAGGAAGCCGACTCCGCTCAAGATGCGAAGGTCGCCGCGCTTGAAAAAGCGGGGCACCCGGTGGTTCGGATCGTGATGCCCGACATCTACGATCTAGGCGCAGAGTTCTTCCGCTGGGAGATTGCCACAGCAGTCGCCGGAGCGATCATCGGGATTAATGCGTTCAATCAGCCGGACGTTGAGGCGAGTAAGGTCGCTACGCGCGCACTGACCTCGGAGTACGAGCAGAAGGGTTCTCTTCCCGCAGAGAAACCGATCCTTGAAGAGAACGGGATCAAGCTCTTTACGGATGAGAAAAATGCAGCTGATCTATCCAAAGAGGCGAGCGAAAAATCTCTAACGGGATATCTCAGAGCACATCTGAGTCGAATTCACACCGGCGATTATTTCGCGGTGCTTGGCTACATCCAGATGAATGCGGAGCATGAGCAGGCGTTGCAGGTGATCCGGCATGCCGTCCGCGATAAGAAGCACGTTGCGACCTGCCTGGGATTTGGGCCACGTTTCTTGCACTCAACCGGACAGGCATACAAGGGCGGTCCGAATTCGGGAGTGTTCCTGCAAATTACATGTGATGATTCGGTCGAACTTCCCGTGCCTGGGCAGAAATATACATTTGGAGTCGTGAAAGCGGCGCAGGCCCGCGGAGACTTTCAGGTTCTTGCCGAGCGCGGACGGAGAGCGCTTCGCGTACATCTGGGGAAAGATTTGAAAAGCGGTTTGACGACTCTTCAAACTGCGATACAGAAGGCTCTGTGATTTTTGTAATCGCTGCGCCAGCGATGCGGATATTCCTACTTCTTGTGAAGGCGGAGAGAGGTGGGGCATCCACGGGGTTCCCCGACTAGAGATTGGTCTATGAGTTCGGCGCCACCGTAAGGAGCAAGTCATGCAATTGGGAATGGTAGGGTTGGGCCGCATGGGTGCGAATATGACCCGGCGGCTCATGCGCGGCGGTCACTCGCTTGTGGTCTCTGATCTGAGTGCCGACACTGTCCAGCAATTGGGCAAGGAAGGTGCGACGGGATCGTCTTCGCTGGAAGATTTGATTTCCAAGCTCAAACCGCCGCGCGCACTGTGGATCATGGTTCCGTCGGGCGGACCGACGGAAGCCACGGTACAGAAACTCTCGCAACACATGCAGGCGGGCGACGCCATCATCGATGGCGGCAACTCCTATTTCAAAGACGATGTTCGGCGTGCAAAAGAACTCCAGGGCAAAGGCATCCATTATGTTGACGTCGGAACCAGCGGCGGCGTGTGGGGCATCGATCGTGGCTACTGCATGATGATTGGTGGGCCGAAAGAGGCAGTGCAAAGGCTTGACCCGATTTTCAAAACACTGGCTCCAGGCCGAGGCGATATCCCACGCACTCCAGGGCGCGAAAAACTTGGTGGCACGTCCGAGGAAGGTTACATCCATTGCGGCCCTTCCGGCGCGGGACACTTTGTGAAGATGGTTCACAATGGCATTGAGTACGGGATCATGCAGGCCTATGCCGAGGGATTCGACATCTTCAAGAATGCAACCAGCAAAGAACTGCCGGAAGACCTCCGTTACGACCTGAATCTTCCCGACATCGCCGAGGTCTGGCGGCGCGGCAGCGTGGTCAGTTCGTGGCTCCTTGATTTGACAGCAATGGCCCTAGCAGAGAATCCAACGCTTTCCGAGTACGAAGGATATGTGCAGGATTCCGGCGAAGGGCGCTGGACGATCCAGGCGGCGATTGATGAGGCCGTTCCGGTCGACGTACTCAGCGCCGCGCTATTCGTGCGCTTCCGTTCGCGGCAGCAGCATACGTTCGCCGAAAAGATGCTGTCGGCAATGCGGCAGAAGTTTGGCGGCCACGTTGAAGCATCAGAAGGAGCTGCGGGCGCAGCCAAGAGAAAATAGTCGTAAGTCGCAAAGGATCTCGAGAGGTAGGAATGGCTCAATTAGCGGAACAACCCAAGGCGGCTCCGCCGCGTATCGGAAAGCAGGGGGACCCCTGCGTGATGGTGATCTTCGGCGCTGCCGGAGACTTAACCGGGCGGCTGCTGGTGCCTGCACTCTACAATTTGGCGCGAGCGGGACTGCTCTCGCGGGAGTTCGCCGTGCTCGGCGTGGCACGGACACAATATTCAGACGAGGAGTTCCGCAAGAAAGTATACGAAGACATTAAGGAGTATTGCGGTGACTGCGTCGACAATGATCTGTGGGAGTGGTTCCAGCAGCGTTTTTACTATCTCTCAGGAAATTTTGACGACGACAGTTTGTACGCAAAGCTGAAGGACGCTCTGGCCAAGCTGGATAAAGAGCATTCCACTCACGAGAACTTTTTTTACTACATGGCGGTCGCGCCCAGTTTCTTCGGGCCGATTGTCGAAAAACTGGCTGCCAACGGTTTCATGGAACAATCCAACGGCCGATGGCGCCGTGTCGTCATCGAGAAACCGTTCGGACACGATCTGGAGTCTGCGAAGACGCTGAACCAGCAACTGCTCAAGGTCGCTGACGAAAAGCAGATCTATCGCATCGATCACTATCTGGGCAAAGAGACCGTTCAAAACATCATGGCGTTCCGTTTTGCGAACGGAATCTTCGAGCCGGTATGGAACCGCCGCTATATCGACCACGTGCAGATTTCCGTGGCTGAAACTGTTGGCGTCGAAGGCCGCGGAAGCTATTTCGATCATGCGGGCACACTACGCGACATGGTGCCGAACCACATCATGCAGCTCATCAGCTTGACGGCGATGGAACCGCCGATTTCGTTCGACGCGAATGCGGTGCGCGACGAGCAAGCCAAGATTCTGCACGCGATCCAGCCGATGAGCGACGAAGAAGTTTTGAGCCGGACCGTCCGCGGACAGTACGGAGAAGGCACGGAGGACGGCAAGCGCGTTCCGGCGTATCGCTCGGAGGAAGATGTTCCGCAAGATTCGCGCACTGAAACGTTCGTGGCGATGAAGCTGTCGATCGACAACTGGCGGTGGGCGGACGTTCCCTTTTACCTTCGCACAGGCAAGCGAATGCCGGTGCGCAATACGCATATCGTGATACAGTTTCGTCGAGCACCTTTTGTACTGTTCCGCGATACGCCGGTCGAGCACCTGATGCCGAATCAACTGGTGCTGCACATCCAACCGGAAGAAGGCATCTCGCTACAGTTCGCGGCCAAGGTTCCTGGTCCTGTCATGCGACTGGGAACAGTGGACATGAACTTCGAATATCAGGAATACTTTGGAAAGCAGCCCAGCACGGGATACGAGCGCCTGCTGCACGACTGCATGATCGGCGATCAGACACTGTTTCAGCGAGCCGACATGGTGGAGGCGGGCTGGGCCGTGGTGAATCCGGTGCTCGATCTTTGGAAGGCGCTTCCGCCGCGCAACTTCCCCAACTACGCCTCGGGCACTTGGGGACCCAAGGACGCCGATGAGTTGCTGGAGCGCGACGGGCGCCGCTGGAGGAACTTCGAAAAATGATTCTGGCCGGCGATATTGGTGGGACCAATGCCAGGCTGGCTTATTTCCAATCCCAGAATGGTCGTCTTCACCTCGTCTCTGAAAAAGTTTTTCCCAGCCGCGAACATCACGAATTCGGTGAAATTGTCGGAAAGTTCCTGCATGACTCGGGCACTCGACCGCAAGCCGCCTGCTTCGGGATCGCCGGCCCGGTTCGCAACGGGCGAGTCGAAACCTCAAATCTTCCGTGGGTGATTGAACAGTCGCGGCTGGCCGATGAATTTCAGCTCCCGGTTACTGTTCTCATCAATGATCTTGAGGCAACCGCCTGGGGCATTGGCGCGCTCGGACAAGGTGATCTGGTTTCCTTAAACGAAGTGAGTGGGCCAGCTATCGGAAATCAAGCGGTGGTCGCACCGGGGACGGGATTGGGCGAAGCGGGATTATTTTGGGATGGGAACCGGCATCATGTCTTCGCCTGCGAAGGCGGACACACGGACTTTGCGCCTCGAAGTGAAGTGCAGATCGAATTACTGAGATTCCTCAAGGCGCGTTTCGGCCATGTCAGTTACGAGCGGATTCTTTCAGGACCTGGTTTGGTAAACGTATACGAATTTTTGCGCGAGGCCGGTTGCGAAAAAGAGTCTCCGGCTGTAGCTGCTGCGATGCGGACGGGCGATCCGGCCGCCGCGATCTCGCGAGCTGCGCTGGATGCGAGTGACGCACTGGCCGGGAAAGCATTGGACCTTTTTATTGCGGTGTACGGCGCCGAGGCATCGAATCTGGGGCTTAAGGCGATGGCAACAGGAGGATTGTTCCTCGCCGGGGGCATCTCGCCGAAAATTCTGTCGAAGCTGAAGGGGCCGTGCTTCATGCAGGCATTTCTGGACAAAGGACGGATGCGGCACCTTGTCGAAGCCATGCCTGTCCACGTCGTTATCAACGAAAAAGTCGGACTGCTGGGCGCAGCACGCTGCGGGGCTGTCCGTGCACGAGGCTGAACGATTCCGTGAGTTCCTCGGCAGAAATTCGAATCTTGACTACGCCGCAGGAATTGTTCGGAGCGGCGGCGGAAGAGGTTATACGCGCCGCGAACGACGCCGTTAAGGTCCGTGGGAAATTCACACTCGCCTTGTCCGGCGGATCCACTCCGAAAGCTCTCTACAACCTTCTCGCGACGAATGCCCGCACCGCGCTGCCTTGGGAGCGCATGTATTTTTTCTGGGGCGATGAACGCCACGTACCTCCTACCGATCCCGACAGCAATTACCGCATGGTGAACGAGGCCATGCTTACCAAAGTTCCTGTTCCGCCAGCCAATGTATTTCGGGTCGAGGCGGAGAACCCTGACGCCTCTGCGGCTGCAGCTGCCTACGAACAGACGTTGCGGAAATTCTTCCAGTTGGACGCTAGCGGCGTTCCGCGATTCGATCTCATTCTTCTCGGAATGGGACCCGACGGTCACACAGCTTCCCTATTCCCTGGGACCGACGGGCTGAAGGAAAAGTCTCGCCTGGTCATCGCGAACTGGGTGGAAAAGCTGAAGACCCACCGCTTGTCGTTCACGTTACCCGTGCTGAACGCAGGGCGTTGCGTGGCATTTTTGGTGAGTGGGACGGACAAGGCTCCAGCGCTTAAAGCGGTTCTGGAAGGCAATGAGCCCGGAGAGCAATATCCTGCCAAACTGGTGCAGCCTAAGGATGGGAAGCTTATCTGGTTTCTGGATCGAGCTGCCGCCAGTGGGCTGTCTAGCTGACTACATTCACTGAAAACCGCGGAGGACGCGGAGTAGCTAGAGGAACGGCTCTGATCGCCTATCGGGACTACCCCTCAATCGAGAATTGACAATTAATGAATCATTTAATCATTGATTCATTTAGTCATTGGAACAACCACTCAATGACTGAATGGTTAAATGACTAAATCTCTTTTTATCATCTGGGCGTCCTCTCCGGTTTTGGTCTAGCTATCCGCGCCAGTCGCCGATTTCCTTTAGGCCGCGGCCGCGGGCATGCTCGAATAGCCGGACGCGGTGACGGGAGTGCTCGAACTCGTGAATGTCGGCCCAGACCTCAGCCTGCCATCCCGTCTCGTGAGCAGCGGATTCTCCACACGTAGCGCAACGGGTATGTAGCGTTACCGTAATCGCGTCGTTTCCTACCGGCACCGCACCGGGAAGCTCGATGAAGATGCAGCGAACCTCTTCGACCTCTTCATCGGGACCAAGAAAGTGTTCGTAGCGCAGGAGGTAGCCGAAACCGAGCTTCTTGGCTTCGAGTTCTGCCTCCGCGCGGGTGTGGAATGGGCCGTACTCGGCGCGAAGCTGTTCGGTCGAGTCACACGCCATCCAGAAAGTTTCTTTGTAGGACATCGCTGGTTTCGCCCCTGGGATGCGAACCAGGCTCTTAGGCTGCGGAGCCTGCTTGACGATCGAAAAGAACGGTGCAATTTCAGGGCCGCTCATTAGAAATCTCAAATGACTGAAAGAATAGCTGTTAGCTAGCAATTAGCGGGATGTTGATGCTTGTGCTCGTGAAAGCTTTTGCAGTGTTGCTTCCGCACTGGGAAGGAAGGTGCAACAAGCGTCACTCAAACCAGTATTAATATGCTCCGACGGCCTCGGGCAAAGGGACATTTTCTGCGCTGGGCCAGTTTTTGCCGCCGTGACCGGCCACGTACATAGCCAGTTCCAGGCGGCTCCAGACGCCGAGTTTGTCGAAGATGTTCCGCAAGTGATTCTTGATGACCTGCTCGCTGGTACCGATGATTCGGCCAATCTCGCGATTGGTCAGACCTTCCCAGACCAGGGTGGCGATTTGGATTTCTTTGGGGGTGAGACGTTCGCGAGGAGTCATGACTGGGCCTCCTCTTTGTCGAACATTGCAATCGCCAGTTTGACCCGTTTGCGGCCTTCTCGAATGCCTGCTCGCAGGAAAAGTGTGCGCAGGTGTTGCTTCACCGTGCGCGGACTAATGTTTAACTGGCCGGCGATTTCCTTATTACTGCAGCCTTGCACCAGCAGGTTCAGCACTTGCTGATCTCGGGGAGTTACTTTGACTTGGTCGAGATCGATCATGTTATTCCTCCTTCATTTGCCTTTCGCGAATCCAAACCTTTGCGGTAATGCAATGCCTTCGCCATTTCTTCGTCGTGCAAAACACGACAGAAGGTAAGTACTTGCGTCACAATCTCTTAAGCATATGCACTTGAGTTTTCATGTGCCTTTCAGGAAACCCGTGATAGGCTCAGCCAGTTCCAAAGTGGTCCGGTTACGAGGCCGTGCCAAGGACCGATATGTTCTTTTGCCGACGCCGGTCCGGGCTAACCTCGTCGAGAGCCTAGCGTGCGACCGGGGGCCATCCTGGCTGGCGAACTAGCAATCCCCTTTGTGCTCGGCTAGTTTCGAGGGTTGATTTCTTCGTCTGGGATGAGAGGTGACGAGTGAGTTTTTATCAGGAGCGGCAGACGGCGGTCGCAGGTTGGGCTTCCCAAATTGGGACTAGCTCCCTTTTCATTTTGGTCCTTTGGGGATTCGCGCCTCAAAGTTTTGCACAGGCAGCGGCAGTACCCCAAGCTCAGGGGGCACCAATCACCATCACGCTGCAGGACGCGCTGCAACGTGCCCGGCAGAATGACCCGCAGTATCGTTCCGCAATGACGGACCTGGGGCTGGCTCGTGAAGATCGCGTACAAGCGCGCGCTGGGCTTCTGCCCAATGTGAACTACAACACGTCGTTCATCTACACCGAGGGAACGGGGCCGCTTCCAGCCACTTGCCTGAACTCCCCGGCGGGCTGCCCGACATCCAGGTTCATTGCGAACAACGGTGTGCATGAGTACATCAGCCAGGCGAACGTGCATCAGTCTCTCTCCTTGACCGATGTCGCCGATTACCGGCGCTCCCAAGCTGGCCTGGCGCTGGCTCGTGCAAGAGCCGAAATTGCCTCTCGCGGACTGGTGGTGACCGTTACACAGACTTATTACGGCTTCGTGGTCGCGCAACGCAAGTACGCTACCGCGCAACGGGCCTCGGCGGAAGCAGAGCGGTTCCTTGATATCAGCGTGAAGCTGGAAAACGGAGGCGAAGTGGCGCATGCCGATGTGATTAAGGCCCGCATCCAGGCGCAGCAGCAGCAACGCGACTTGCAGGAAGCACAACTCGACATGGAGCGTAGCCGGCTGGATCTGGCGGTGCTTCTGTTTCCGGACTTCAATCAGGACTTTTCAGTGGTTGACGATCTGCAGACGCCCGAACCGTTGCCTACGTTTGAAGAAGCAGAGGCTGCGGGTAAGAAGAACAATCCTGATTTGCACGCAGCTCTCGCGGCCTACGAGGTCGCCAACCACGAGGTAACAGCCTCATTGGGCGGATTGCTACCGTCGCTCAGCGTTGATTACTTTTACGGGATCGACGCAAATCAATTCGCAACCTACACGGACGGAATCCGCAACCTTGGCTACTCGGGAGTTGCGACCTTGCAGATTCCGATCTTCAGCTGGGGTTCAGACTGGAGCAAACTGAAACAGGCAAAGTTGCGGCGCGATCAGGCGCATGTAGAACTGAGTTTCGCGCAGCGCGAGCTTCTGAGCCATTTGCGCCAGTTCTATTTGGAAGCGAAGACGGCGCGCTCCGAAATGGACTCGCTGGCAAGTTCGGCGGAGATGGCAGCCGACAGTTTGCGGCTTACGACGATGCGCTATCAGGCAGGCGAGTCCACAGTTTTGGAAGTGGTCGATGCGCAGAACACGTTGACGACGGCTCGCAATGCGTATGACGATGGGCAATCCCGCTACCGCGTGGCGATTGCTAATTTGCAGACTCTGACAGGAAACTTCTAGGCAAATGGACTGGATCGAAATCTCATCCCAAAACCGCCGGAGTATGACTCGCTTCCCGAAGTTCGGCCGAATCCTTCTGATTGCCGGGGCGCTATGCGTGAGCGTGTGCTGGGTCGGCTGTTCTTCTGAAAAAGGAGAGCCGGCACCCACGGTTAGTGTTCAAGCGGCAGCTGTCGAGAAGACCACAATTCAGCGAGTTGTGAATAGTCAGGCAGTTCTGTTCCCGCTACAACAGGCCGCGATCGTGCCTAAGATCAGCGCTCCCGTGCAGAAGTTTCTCGTGAAACGCGGAAGCCCAGTCAGAGAAGGAGAACTGCTTGCGGTGCTCGAAAACCGCGATCTGTCAGCTGCGGCGCAGGACACCAGAGGCGCCCTCGATCAGGCTCAGGCTAGCTACGAAACGACTACTGCCGCCAGTCTGCCGGAAGAAATTCAGAAGGCCGAGGCCGACGAGCAACAGGCGAAACAGGCGCTCGACGCGCAGGAAAAGATCTTTGAAAGCCGGCAACAATTGTTTGAACAGGGCGCCCTGCCAAGGAAGGAACTGGACCAATCTCGCGTCGACATCACACAGGCGCGCAACCAGTACGCCATCGCCAAGAAGCATCTTGATGCGCTGATGGCCATCGGAAAGCCAGCAGAACTCAAAGCTGCGGCTGGCAGCCTGGAATCGGCCAAGGGCAAATATCAGGGCGCAGAGGCGCAGCTCAGCTACTCGGAGATCCGCAGTCCTATCAATGGTGTCATTACAGATCGCCCCTTGTACCCCGGGGAGATGGCTGCAGCGGGCAGTCCCCTACTCACGGTCATGGACATTTCTTCTGTGATTGCCAAGGCGCACATCCCCGAGCAGGACGCAGCCGCATTGAGGGTCGGCGACAAGGGCACGATGACAGTTCCCGGAATCGATAAGCCGATTGACGGACGAGTCACCATCGTCAGCCCGGCGCTCGATCCGAGCAGCACAACCGTCGAAGTGTGGTTCGAAGCAAAGAATCCCAAGCATGAGTTGAAGCCAGGAACCAGTGTCCAAGTTTCGATTACTGCCCAAACGGTAAAAGATGCGCTGGTTGTGCCGGTGAATTCGGTGCTCACCGCACCCGATGGATCCACGACAGTCATGCTCGCCGGCTCCGATGGATTGGCGCACCAGCAGGCCGTCAAACTCGGCATTCGCAATGGCGATGATGTTCAGGTGGTCGATGGCGTGAAAGAGGGCGACAAGGTCGTTTCCACAGGCGCTTACGGACTGCCGGACAAAACCAAGATCAAGATTGAAGCCGCCGAAGCCTCGGGAGAGGAAGGCAAGCCGTCCGCAGAGGGATCGAAGGCTCCGAGTGAGGGTTCGGGTGAAAAATAACCACTCCGGAGCTGCGGTGGATGAACCTCAGACCACTCAGAGTGTGAACTCCGAGAAGGGCACGACGAACGATCAGTATTGGGTCGCGCAGCATTCGCGGCCGGTCATCTTCCTGATCTTGACGCTGGGCCTTCTCGGCGCGTATCTCGCTTTCACCATCCCGGTTTCTGTATTCCCATCGACGAATTTCCCGCGCGTGCTGATTGCCGTCGATAACGGCGTCATGCCGATCGACCAGATGATGGTCACGATCACGCGGCCTGTCGAAGAAGCTGTGAACAGCGTACCGGGATTGCAGACCGTACGCTCGATCACCAGCCGCGGCTCGGCTGAAATCGACCTGTACTTCAACTGGAACGTTGATATGTTCCAGACGTTGCAGTATGTGAACGCAGCCATTTCCCGCGTACAGCCGGAGCTCCCGCCAACGGCGACACTCCAGGCACATCGGCTCACCTTCGCCGCGTTTCCCATCATCGCTTATAGCCTGACCTCAGACACGACGCCGCAAACGAAGTTGTGGGAGATGGCCACCTATGAGATGAAGCCGCGACTCAACCGGCTGGATGGCGTTTCGACCGTGATCATACAGGGCGGGCAGGAACCAGAATTTCAGATCAGTCCAGATCCGGCCAAGTTGCTCACAACAAACGTGACCGTGTCTGACATTCTGGATGCAGTTCGCCGCACGAACCTCATCGATTCTCCCGGCTTGCTCGAACACGACCACCAATTGTTTCTGGGCCTGGTGAACGGGCAGGTACGAACGCCGGATGAGATTGCGAAGGCGGTCATCAAAAGCACGCCGGCGGGAATTCCTGTACGCATTGGGGATATAGCCACGGTTACGCCGAGCGTCAAACCGGTGTACACGGTGGTGACGGCAAATGGCAAGCCGGCGGTACTGCTCAACATCAACCGGCAACCGGATGGAAACACAGTGCAGGTGGCGCAGGAAGTTCACGACGAGATTGAAAGCATCAGGAAGACATTGCCTCCTGGAATTCGGATCGAGCCGTTTTATGACCAGTCCATCATCGTGAACGGATCCATCAAGAGCGTGCGCGACGCGATTCTGCTAGGACTGATTCTGGCATCGATCATCCTCGTAGTTTTTCTGCGGGACTGGGGAACTTCTCTGGTCGCGGGGTTGGTGATTCCGGTAACCGTCCTGGTCACATTCATTGCGCTGAAGCTGATGGGGCAGACGTTCAATCTGATGACTCTCGGTGGGCTCGCCGCTGCCGTCGGACTCGTGATCGATGACGCGATCGTGGTAGTCGAGAACATCGTGCTGCATCGTGACCTTGGTCAATCGCGCGTGGGAGCCATTCGCAGCGCCCTCAAGGAAATCACGATTCCGCTGGTGGGATCTACCATCACGCCGGTCGTTGTATTCATTCCGTTGATCGTCATCACGGGTGTGTACGGAGTGTTTTTCCGCGCACTCGCCGTGACGATGACGGTATCGCTGTTTACGTCGCTGGCCCTTGCCCTTACCTGGACGCCGAACCTAAGCCAGTACTTCATCCGCAGAAAACACGAACGCAACGGTGCCGAAGGTGGGCAATCAGCCGAGACATCGCTTGCAGAAAATGGAGACACACAGGATCAGGCGCAGAGACTTCTGGATGCAGAAGAAAAGCACCTGAGCGGATTCTTCCTACGGATTGTGAACTTTCACGCGAACTGGCTGAGGCGCGCGCTTGAACGTCCGAGACTTCTGGTTCTTTTCAGCGCAGGTCTGGTGGTGGTCTCGGTGGTTTGCTTCGTCTTTACCGATACCGATTTGCTTCCGGAGATGGACGAGGGCGGTTTTGTTCTCGACTATCTCACGCCGGCTGGGAGTTCCCTGACCGAAACGAACCGCATCGTCGGTCATGTCGAGCAAATGCTGCGCGAGGTTCCGGAAGTCGAAAGTACTTCGCGCCGCACTGGGTTGGAACTCGGCTTGGCTGCGGTAACCGAGGCCAATCGCGGCGATATTCTGGTCAAACTGAAACCCAATCGTAAACGTGATATTGAAGATATTATTTCCGACCTCCGCGCCGATATTAAGCAGCAGGAACCTGCGCTGGATATCGAGTTCGTTCAGGTATTGCAGGACATGATTGGCGACCTGACCTCAGCTCCTGAACCGATCCAGATCAAGCTGTTTTCGCCTGATCCCAAGCAATTGGAGGAATGGGCTCCGAAAGTGGCGGAAGCCATTGGCAAGATTCACGGGGTCGTGGACATCCTCAACGGAGTCGATAACACGATCAGTGGACCGGCGATAACATTCCAGGTCGATCCGAGCGTGGCAGCGAGGGCTGGCTTTTCCGCCGAAGAGGTGGCGCTCGATGCATCGGCGATTCTCGAAGGAGAACCTGCCCCAACTCCAGTTGTGACGAACGATCGCGCGTACACGCTACGGGTGCGCTTCCCGGCTGCCAATCGGGCGACTCTCGACGCCATGCGGGATACGCTCCTTGTGAGCAGTACCGGACACACCGCGACTCTTGGCGCTCTAGCTTCGCTTGTGGAATCTCCCGGTCAAAATGAGATTCGGCGCGAGAATCTGCAGCGCGACGTGGCTGTCACCGCACGCCTTGAGGGGCGCGGGCTGGGCAGCGGGATGTCTGATGTCCGGAAGGCGGTCGACGCCCTGCATATCCCTTCTAACATTCGCGTTGTGTATGGGGGACTCTATGCCGAGCAGCAGCAAAATTTCCATGATCTGGTGATCGTGCTCATCCTTGCGGTCCTGCTTCTTTTTATCGTCTTGTTGTTTGAGTTCGGCAGTTTCGCGGCACCAATCGCGATTCTCTCTTCGGCGTTACTCTCCACCTCTGGTGTCTTCATTGCACTGCTGATCACGCGGACGACGTTTAATATTTCCTCGTTCATGGGGATGATCATGGTCATCGGCATCGTGGCGAAGAACGGAATCCTCTTGCTCGATGCCGACCAGAAAATGCGCAGGCTAGGCCGGTCGGCGGAGGATTCGATGCTGCTGGCGGCGAGGCGCAGGCTCCGACCAATCGCCATGACGGCACTCGCTACTGTGGCTGGGATGTTGCCCTTGGCCTTTGCGCTCGGCGCTGGATCTCAGATGCTGCAACCGCTGGCGATTGCCGTGATCGGAGGTGTTCTGATTTCGATGGTCCTGTCGCTCATTATTACGCCGGCCGTGCATTTCTACTTAAGCGGAAAGAACGAGGGAACGCTCGAACCGGCCGTGGCCGCTGAGTAAGAAACTGTTCCCTAAATGTGAAGGTTTCTGCGGTAACAGTTACCGGTCACAGTTACTACGCGGCTGCCGATCGGTTGCGTCATTCTTTGGCGGTTCTCGCAAGATCACTCGCACGCTGAGCAGTCCGGGCGGTAAACTATTGCAAGATGATGAGCCCCCAGCCGAGGGGCCGATACGGCGTCCCGCTCCCCAAAAACGAGAAAAACGGTTCTGGTGTGGACTGCGATCTCTCTATTGGATGAGGAGTTGCAATAGAATGGGCGCATTCCGGCGGCCATTTCGTGAATGCGGCGAGGACGGCTTCCATCTGTGGAAATCCTGACGGTGCCTGAGGAGAAGGAAAACCCGGTTTTCGACGAGCAGACTCTCGATAAGCTGCTTGAGGCGGCGTATGTGCTCCAGGAGCACAATCGTTCCCTGCGCGAACTCGATCTTAAGCTGCAGCTGAAGCGGGATCAGGTCGAGGCCAGCGATCGAGCGTCTTCTGAGCCGGCCGACCAGCCGCGTACGGAAACACTGCCATCCACCACTCCACCGGATTACACCCTCACGCTTGGAAAGATCGTCGAAACACAACATCACATTCAAGTCCGCAAGCTCGGGTTGGATGAAGCTATGTCGTTGGTGGCCCAGCGCGTCACGGAAATCGGCGGTGCCAGTGGCGCTGCGATCGCGCTCGTCAACGGGCAGAGCGTTCGGTATCCCGCTGTGGCGGGCTTGACGGGGCTTGCCGCCGGGACGATCGTGCCAATGGCAAAAGCACTCTGTTCCGGTTGCGTTCAGAGTGCGCAAGTCGTGCGCTGCCCGGATGTCGCCTTGTCGACCGAAGTCCTTGCAGCGGAGTGCCGACGGCGGGGCGTCCAATCGCTGATCGTGGCTCCAGTTTTTCACGAAGGCGAAGTCGCCGGCGCGCTTGAGATCTATTACTCGACGCCACAGGCCTTCACCGATCAAGACGTTCACACCTGTCAGCTCATGGCCGGGCTGGTTACGGAAGCGTTAGTCCGCGAAGAAGAGCACACGTGGAAGAAATCGCTGGCGACAGAACGCGCGGCGATGCTCGACGCTCTGCAGAAATTGCAACCGAATCTGGCAGCTCTTGTCGAGAAATCAGCGGCTGAATCAGGACCTCAGAAGAAGGAGCCTGAGGCCGTTTCGCCATCAGTGGAAAGCGACATTTACAAGTGCCGCAAGTGCGGGCATCAACTGCTGGAAAAAGAGCAATTCTGTGGTGAATGCGGGTTGCCACGTAGCGGAGACTACGAACGTCCGAGCATGCAGAGCAAGGTTGCATCTCTGTGGGAGATGCAAGAGTCAGTCAAAGCGGACGGTAATACGACATCGACGACTGACGAAGCTGTTCCTCAACCTGTTGCAGCAAAGCCAATGGGATCGGGCTTCGAGGTTGCATTAGCACATTCCATCGAGCAGGCACGGCAGACGACCGCCAATTCTGAGGAATCGATAGATGCTTCGATGGGGCAATCCGTGGAGTCGAAGAAGTCCAGGATCGATGTGCTTGAGGGCGAACTCGAAGACGCGGTCGATCAAGAAGCGCTGATCACCGAAGAGAAAAGCGATCCTGATGAATCGCCATCGCGCAAGCTCACCGTGCCCGCGGATTGGAGTTCCGCTGCTGCGGCTCGAGAATTTCTTGAGCAATTGGCTTCGGGCAATCGCCGTCGAAGTTTGGTGCAGTTCTGGAATTCGAGAAGGGGCGACATCTATCTTGCGATCGCAGTGATTCTGGTGGCCTGCGTGATCCGCTGGGGAGTCTGGTCGAATCATTCCGTGACAAGCGCCGGCGCACAGAACCCGGCAGCTGCTGCCCACAAGAAAACCGCGGCAGATGCCGATCTTTCACTCTTCGACCGGATGCTGATCAAACTCGGTTTAGCCGAAGCACCGGAACCTACTGAGGATATGGGCAACCCCGGTGTACAAGTCTGGGTCGATCAGCGAACTGCTCTCTACTATTGCCCCGGCACGGATCTTTATGGGAAGACTCCGAAGGGAAGATTCACAACCCAGCGCGAAGCCCAACTCGACCAATTCGAGCCGGCATACCGCAAAGCATGCAATTGAAACGCCGTTTGGGCCTTCCGAGGGCGATAACAATTGACAACCTTCTATTCCGAGAGTGCAATCATACGAGCCGAGTTCGATCTATCGTCGAGTACAGTGTTTACAGGAGACGCGTTTGGCGAGCACATGGGAGCAATCTGAGAGTAGCGACATCCTGCCGCGGCCCGAACTCAATCCTCTGTTGAATCCAATTCTGTCGGACAATATGGGGCGATGGGCCGAGGTATATTTCACCAGTCCTCCGGAAAGACGTGAAGAGGCCGTGATCGAGCTCATTCATGAATTGGAGAAGGAAAAGACAACGGCTGACATGCATCCGGCAGGAGACACAACTTTAGGCCAGCCTTCGCGCAACCGTCACTTTGAACCGCGAATAGTCCAGGAGCAGCAGTCAGACGACAGGTTTTGCGGAGCATGCGGAAGCGAGAATCCTGTCACGCATCAGTTTTGCGGAATGTGCGGGGCAAAGCTTTACCCAGATTCTTCCGCTCCTCAGTCTGCGGCGGCTGGCAGGCGCGACCTTGGTGCACCAAGAATCCTATTCGATCAAGAACGTGCGGGCGAAGGGGTAAGGACCGAAGAGTCGTACGAACCGGCACCTTACGACGAAGCTCGAGATTCGGGGCACGCTCCAGCTTTTCACGCGCCCGCGGCGGGCAGTAATGAGCTGTCGCTGTTTCAAAGCTTTCGCTCGCCGGAATCGGATGAAGAGTGGGACTATGAACCGCCTCCTTCCACTTCGTATCGGTTCTACATCGCAGCTATTTTATTGATTGTCATTGGTGCGCTGGGCTATATGGCGTGGCGAGGCGCACAATCCTCACAGAGTTCACATGAGGTGTCGTCACCCCCGCCCGCTCCGGTCACGGAATCGGCACAGCCAACCGCGCCAGCGCAGCAATCCAATGCTCAACAACCGACAACTCCCTCAGAGCATACGGCACCTCCAAAAAACGCACCTGAAACAACTGCTCCTACATCGGCACCTGTGAACACAGTCTCGTCGCCGAAGAATGGAGCGGTGGAACGCGAAGTGGCGGAGAAGAAGACTCCATCACCCAGCCCGGCAGAGCAGGCCGCACCACAACAGGTTTCGTCCTCGGGCGGAGTCGAAGAGCTTGCGATGGCGGAGAGGTATTTAAATGGTTCCGCGGGGAGTGGACGCAACAGCAGCGAAGCGGCGCCGTTGTTATGGAAGGCGGTCGCCAAGCACAACCCCCAAGCTACGATGCTTTTGGCCGACCTTTACCTTCGAGGCGATGGTGTATCAAAGAACTGCGAGCAGGGACGTGTGTTGCTCGACTCGGCGGCACGAAGAGGTATCCCGGGCGCAGGCGACCGCCTTAGAAATCTTCAAGCTTTTGGATGCCACTGAGAAACGTAAGCCGGGGGCTGAGCATAAACTACCGCTCGCCCCGACTCCAGACTTGCGGGACACAAGAAAACTACTTTAAGCGTAATTATTGCATCAGCAACGTCGCAGGAGCTTTCCTCGCCTCATACCAAAGAGCGAGTTCTACCCGGTTCCAAAGCCCCAGTTTGTCGTAGATGACGCGCAGGTAATTCTTAACCACGTGTTCGGTGGTTCCGATCGCCTCCGCGACCTCTTTGTTCTTCAGGCCTTCGGCAACGAGCTCGATGACACGGTGCTCACGCTCATTTGGGACACGGTTTCCATAGCGTTCGTTTGCAGACATGCTTGCCTCCGGTACAGCAGGGTCGCGAGCTTGACTCGCTTGATACCGCCGGTAATTCCGAAACGGAGAAACAACCGGTTGAAATGAGCTTTCACGGTACGCCGTGCCATGTTGAGCTGAGTGGCGATCTCGGCGTTGTCGCATCCTTGCAACAGCAAGTCTACGATCTGCTGTTCGCGCGGACCGAGCCGAACAGTCTGCTCCTTCATCCCATCCTCCCCTTTTTGTGAATTTGCCTCACCCGGTCAGGTGTATGGCTTTACCTATTTCAATTTTGGTAGCATCCACGTTGCCATTTAGTGTCATTTCCACTTTGCGAACCGGAAGACTCTTTTTCCACAGACACTTGCGGGTCCACAACTTCTCCCGAAAGCGGAAGCGATCGGCGCGCAATGCCGAATGGCAGTCTTGCGCCAGACAGGTGCCGAAAAAAAGCGCCAAAATACGCATGCAGAGCGCGGTCCGGCCACTACACAACGTTAACGTTCACGTATTGTTTTCGTAGGGGAAAGTAAATAGGGGAAGCATACGTAGGAATGGTTCTAAGCCCGAGCCAACCGGGACTAAACCCAAAACAAAATAAGCAATCGCCTCAGGTAAACACCCTAGACGAAAGTTCCCGGCCTACATGAAGCGCACGCACAATTTACACGATTCTATCGATGAATTTACCAGGGGGCGGAGCGAAGGCTGGCCATTTCCACAGAGAAGGTTAGAGTTCGTATTTCTTCATGAGATGTCGGAATGAACGGTAGGAGATGCCGAGAACATCGGCTGCCTTTGTTTGCACACCACCACTCTGGTTGAGTGCGTTTTGCAGCAATGACCGCTCGATTCCGGCAACATAGCGTTCCATGCCGAAGCCCTCAGGAAGAGCGAACTCTGTCCCGACTTCGGGCAACCCCGTGGCGCCAGCAGCGGCCGCTGCCGCGCGAGCCTTTGGACGCTCGGCAGGAATCTCGACATGCAGTTCTTCTGTGGTCTCGAGAGCCACCGCACGCTCGACTGTGTTTTCCAGTTGGCGTACGTTGCCGGGCCATTCGTATCCGCACAGCGACTCGAGAGAGTTGGAATGAACGCGCAAAATACTACGGCCCGCCGCGCTCGCATACTTCTTGAGGAAGTGATTGACCAGAAGCGGGATGTCTTCGCGGCGCTCACGCAGCGGAGGCACTCGGACCGGAATTACATTAAGCCGATAGTAAAGATCCTCGCGAAAGAGATTCTCGGCTACCAATTTGTCGAGATCGCGGTTTGTAGCCGCGATCACTCGAACGTCGATGGAGATCTCGCTCGTACTGCCGACAGGACGCACGGTGCGTTCCTGCAGCACTCGCAGCAGCTTCACCTGCATGGCAAGCGTCATCTCGCTAATCTCGTCGAGGAAGATCGTACCTCCGTCGGCAACCTCAAAGAGTCCGCGCTTGTTCTGATTGGCTCCGGTGAATGCGCCCTTCAGGTAGCCGAACAGCTCGCTTTCGAGCAACGTCTCCGGGAAAGCTCCGCAGTTTACCGAGACAAAGGCGTCGGTGGCGCGTGGCGAGCACACATGAACGGCGCGCGCAACCAGTTCTTTGCCAGTACCACTCTCGCCGTGGATTAGCACGGTGCTCGCAGTGGAAGCCACAGTGCGAACGGTCTGCTTCAATTTTTCCATCGCGCCGCTGGACCCGATAATGTTATCCAGTGAGTTCCGGGCGGCGGCGTCGCGGCGGAAGGCAAAGTTCTGCTTGCTGAGAACGAGTTTTTCCAGGGCACGATTAATGGCGAGCTTGATCTCATCGATCAAGCCAGGATTCTTACGGATATAGTCGGATGCGCCTCCCGCCTTCACGGCTTCAACAGCAGCTTCGTAGTCGTCGACGGCCGTAATGAGGATCACAGCCGAATCGGGCGATACCTTGTGCGCATGGCGCAGCACTTCGATGCCATCGATATTCGGCATCTTGATGTCGGTAATGATGACGTCGTAGAGGGCCCCGTCAATTTTGCTTTTGGCCGCCTGCCCCGACTGAACCGTTTCGACGCGATGCCCCTCGCGCCGCAGAGAGATGTCAAGCATTTCGCAGATGGAGCGCTCGTCGTCGCAAACAAGAATGTTAGCCACGCGCACCTCCTCCCGCCGCCACGGCTAGCGGCTGCGAGGCATGCTGATTGCTCGCTTTCCCAGCTTTGGCGGAAACTGGTTCCTCAACAGATACAGTCCGCTCGACGTCAAGACGGCGCAACCGTAGAACGAATGTCGTTCCCTGCCCCGGCTTGGATCGCGCCCAGACCTTGCCTTCATGCGCCTGCACGATCTGGTAAACAATGGCGAGCCCAAGTCCGGTGCCGCCCTCAAAGTTCGATTGGAAAGGTTCGAAAATCTTCTCGATCTGCTGCGGCGTCATTCCGGTGCCCGTGTCGGTAAAGGAGACCTGCCAGTCTTCTCCAAGGGGTTCGATTGCGGCAGTCAAGGTGCCGCCAGACTTCATGGCACGAACAGCGTTCTCACACAAGTTCCAAAAAACCTGTTTCAGCTTGTCGCCATCAGCGATGACCAGCGCCTCATGAACGGCAAACTTGCGGCCGATCGTGATACCCGTCTTCTCGGCGGTCATGCGGTGATCCATGAGAGTGAGCGTGTCTTCTACCAGTTGAATGATGTCTACCTTGTCGAAGTGATATTGCTTGGTGCGCGAATACGCGAGAAAGTCGGTAATGATTGAATTCAGCCGCTGGGACTCCCGCGTAACGATATCGAGCAGACGGCGGTGCTCGTCGTTCATCTCAGGCACGCCAGAGAGCATACTGACCGATCCGGCAATGGACGTGAGCGGGTTCCGAATTTCATGTGCGATCGCGGCCGCCAGACGGCCAACCGCTGCCAGCCGATCCTGCATGCGGACTTCACGCTCCAGCCGGCGAATCTCGGTCAGATCATCGAACGCATAAACGTATCCGATTTCCCCGCGGTCCGGCACCGTGAGTCTCGTCACACGCACGCGCAGAGTCTTCCGGTACTTTGTTGGAGGATCGAAGCGAACTTCCCCATGAGCCTGTGCCGAATTCACCGTTGGCAACGGATCCTGAAAGAGCTGACTGACCGACATTCCGATCAGTTCCCCGGCTGAGCGCTCCAGTAATCGCTGAGCGGCAGGATTCACCACAGTGATGCGGCCATCCAGCCCCGTCGTAATCAAGCCGCTGCTGATCGAATTAATGATGTTCTCGTGCAGCGCCTGCAGGCTCTCAAGCGCACCGCTGGCGTCTTTGAGTTGCACTCGCGCCTGGCGCAATTTAGCTGTAAGCAAGCCCGCCAAATACGCAACCGCCAGAAATGCAAACAGGTTCACGAAAATAATCGCCTGCAGCGCTTTCAGGCCGGGATGAGTCGTCGTATAGGGATGAACAATTTCGTAGTAATTCAGCTCAAGGACTGTGCCATAAAGAATGAAGGCGAGCGCCGCGACCAGTCCCGCCCAGATGCGCGGCAGAAGAACACTCGCCACAATGATGACCAGCGGATAGAGAAAGTTCAGCGAGCTATCCCAGCCACCGGTTTCGTGGACAACCAGGCTGACCAAAACGAGATCGGTGAGAACCTGCAGCGAAGCCTGCAGCCGGTGCTCTTGCCAGAACGACAAGAGCAGAACGTAGAAGAGCGACAGGCTGTACCAGAAAAGAATCGTGCTGAGAAATAACCGCCAGGGCAGAGGCGCCGGACTGAATTGTGCGACGGCGAGTTCAATGGCCAGCAGGAGAGTCAGGATGAAAATACGGACTCGAACCAGCCAAACCAGCCAATTCCGCTCGTCAAAGGTCGATTGCATCAAGAACCCAAGGTTTCAAAGTTTCAAGGTTTCAAGGTTTCAAAGTCTCGTAGTTTTCACATTGAAACTTTGAAACCTCCTCGCTTTGAGACTTGCTTTGTTATCCCGACAGTTTGGCGATCATGGCGAACAGAGGCATGTACAGCGAAATCACAATGCCGCCGATGGTTGCGCCCAACATGCCGATGATGACCGGTTCGAGCATGGCCAACATATCTTTCGTGGCCGCGTCGACCTCTTCTTCGTAGAAGTCCGCGATTTTTTGCAGCATGGAATCCATTGCGCCGGTGGCTTCGCCGACGCCGATCATCTGTGTCACCATGTTGGGAAACACGCCGCACTCACGCAGCGGATCGACAATCGTCCGGCCTTCTTCGATCGCCTTGCGCACTTTCATCAGCGCTTCTTCCAGGACCGCGTTGCCTGAGGTCCGGGCCGTGATGCCCAAGCCTTCCAGAATCGGCACCCCGGATGTGATCAGAGTGCCCAGGGTGCGGGTGAACCGGCCGACAGCGATTTTGCGCAGCAAGGTTCCGATCACCGGCAGGTGCAGCAGCATCTTGTCGAAATAGTATTTGCCACGTGGATGCTTTCGGACCTGCTTGACGCCGAAAACCAGGCCGACCACGGCTACGATCACGATCCACCAGAAGCTCTGCACGAATCCGCTCAGTCCCATAACGATGCGGGTGGGAAGCGGCAGATTGACGCCCAATCCGGCAAACAGGTTGGCGAAAATGGGCACCACCCATTTGAGCAGCGCTCCGACAATCAATACCGCCATGCTGACGACCGCGACCGGGTAGATCAGAGCCGATTTCACCGCCGATTTCAAGCGGACGGCTTTTTCGACGTAGGTCGCGAGACGCTGCAAGATGATGTCGAGAATACCGCCAGTTTCACCGGCCTCAATCATATTGGTCGTGAGGTCATCGAAGACGTTCGGATACTGACGCATGGCATTGGCCAGAGTCGCACCACCTTCGACGGTGGTCCGAACGCCAGTCAGCGTCTTCTGAAATGACTGGTTTTCCTGGTTGGACGCCAGAATTTCCAGACATTGCACCAGCGGGAGGCCGGCATCGATCATGACCGAGAACTGGCGGAAGAAGACCGCGATGTCCTTGGTCCCGACTTTGCCCGAGCCGAACGTAGGCATCGAAAATTCTTTGCCCTTTTCGCGAATGGCGCCCGGAGTGATGCGCTCGCGCCGCAATGCCTGCGCCAGCGACTGCTTATTCGCGGCGATTCGCTCGCCCGATACCTTCTGTCCTGACGCATCCTTCCCGGAAAATGTAAAGACTGGCATGGTTTAGCCTCTCCTCACTGACGTACCTGATTCTCAAAACTTTGCTGCCACTGTTTTGGCTCCGCCTTGCGTTAATGCTTGGAAGGAGCCGCTCCCCGGGCCAACGAGCTCCCGGCCGATGTGGACCGGCTCAGCAGGCTGGCGCCACGATTGATCATTTCCTGCAATTCGTCGACGTTGCTGGAGCGCGCCATCGCAACCTCCAGAGAGATCTGCTTGGTGAAATACGCGGTAGCCAGCGCCTGGTTGAACGTCTGCATTCCGAACTTCTCCTGTCCGGATTGCATCGACGAATAGATCTGGTGAATCTTGTCTTCGCGGATCAAGTTGCGGACCGCGGCGTTGGGAACCAGGATTTCCATAATCATGGCGCGGCCCTTGCCGTCGGTCTTGGGCACAAGGCTTTGGCACATGATGCCTTCGAGCACCAGCGAAAGCTGAGCGCGAATCTGCGCCTGCTGGTGCGCGGGGAAAACGTCAATCACGCGGTTGATCGTCGAAGTCGCTGAGTTCGTGTGCAGCGTTCCGAAGGTCAAGTGACCCGTCTCAGCGATTCGCAGGGCCGACTCGATGGTTTCCAGGTCACGCATTTCGCCGATCAGCACGACGTCCGGGTCTTCACGAAGGGCAGCACGCAAGGCGTCGCCAAAGCTCTTCGTATCTGCGTGCAGCTCACGCTGATTGACCACGCAGTTCTTGTTCATGTGAACGAATTCGATCGGGTCTTCGATGGTCAGAATGTGGTCGTGACGCTCGCTATTAATCTTGTCAATCATGGCGGCGAGCGTGGTCGACTTGCCGGAGCCCGTCGGTCCCGTCACAAGCACGAGTCCGCGAGGCTTTTCGCACATCCTGCTGACCACTGGAGCGAGCCCGAGCTGATTGAAATTCTTGATCTCAAAGGGAATGACGCGGAATACGGCGGCAGTGGCTCCGCGCTGGTTAAAAACGTTGGCGCGGAAACGGGCCAGACCTTTCAAACCGAATGAGAAGTCGAGTTCGAGGCTCTCTTCGAAACGGTGCTTCTGCGAGTCGGTCATGACGCTGTAGGCCAACTGCTTGGTCTCGGCCGGGGTCATCTGCGGCAGGTCAAGCGGGACCAGGTGGCCGTGCACGCGGATCTGCGGCGGCGAGTTGGTGGTAATGTGCAAATCGCTGCCGTTCATCTCCAGCATGCGTTTGAGCAGATCGCTTAACGACAAACCCATATAAAGTTCCCTTTCCTTAGTCCTTAGTCCTTAGTC